>Ga0268283_1001262_pt1 | contig 12694 bp, 8 predicted proteins | sample saktaG_13_FD_190140 | JGI IMG/M metagenome (GOLD analysis project Ga0268283, IMG submission 190140) | Saline water microbial communities from Sakinaw Lake, British Columbia, Canada - sak_2013_06_06_36m | ecosystem: Environmental > Aquatic > Non-marine Saline and Alkaline > Saline ... | reverse complement strand
AACCTATAGGAAGTGTACCCAAACTGCCTGCTGCATCGGCAGCATCAGCTATGTAGTATTTTTCTACAATCAGTTGTTCCAACCCATTCTGAGCAGGGGCAAGAAAACCAATCAAAGAAAGGGCTATGCCCAGTATAAATTTTTTCATATAATATCTTTTTATATATTATTACCTGTAAATTACCTGTTAGGTTGTCCAAACCTGCTAATAAATATACTGAAGTCATCGATATCAGTATCGCCATCATTATCAAGGTCGGTTGGATTGGATCCCTGGTTTGTCTGTATTTGCATTAAAGCCCAATCTGATAACCAGCTGCCTTTGTTAGCATCAAATGCACCCCTGTAATCAACCGCTGAAAAGAAACCATCAGCAGGAGGTGTGGTTGTTGCAGCAATATTTGTTAAAGGAGTCATATGAAATGGGTTTGACGAATATGAAAGATGAGCAGCAGTATTCCAGCCCCAGTTGTAATCTATACCTGGTACAGATGCAACTACAGAGTTGTTATCGGTTGTGGTAAACTGTGTAATATCTGCTGCCGAAGCGGCTGTGGCTGGTTTGTAGAGTTTAGGGGTGCCTCCCTGTGTAAGGGCTCCAAGTGTAATATAAAATGCTTTGGTAGGTACAGAGCCAAAACCAATAAAAGTATTGTTTTTAATTTTCAAAGAATGATAAACTGCGTTTCCACTTCCATTATTGTATGAATTGGAAGCATCAGTCCAATTATCATAAGCATCACCTTTTGCTGTAGCATTTGATCTGGCTGTTGCAAGGTGTAAACCTGATCTGAAATTTGCGAATATTGAGTTATAAATTTCGCCTTGGGTCATCTCTTTTGCCATGATTGCAGCCGGGCCAGAATTGTCAGCAGTAGGGAAAATATGACCATTACTGATAAGGGTTGAATTATAAATTACAGGATGTGAGCGCGGGAAAGATGCTTTTGATTGGTCGTCAGCATCAGCTTCATAACCATTGTCTGTTGAGTGTAATCCGGTTAAGCTATCACCTGCTATTCCAAACAAAAATTGTCCTTTACCTGTCCATCCGAGATCCCAATCAAACATATCGTCATCACCAAATAAAGTGGTAATATATTTGACGTTAACCGTGCCACCAAAAAATTCAATATTATCATCTGCAGCACTTACAAGTTCTAAGTGTTCTATTGTTGTACCACGGCCTACAGAGCCTAATGAAAGTCCGTTAAGTTCATTACCTGCAACTATAAGGGCGCCGGCATGCCTGATAGAAACATATCTTAAGATACCTGAATTATCATTATCATTTGCGGTTGGGAATGTTGCATCTCCGTATCCAAAATCATTTAATCCAATACCAGCAGTAAATCCTTCAATATATCCAAGACCAGGGGTATGATTAACGCAAAGAGTATTCCCGTCAATCAGGTTGTTTGTTGCCGTGCCGAGAAGAACAAGACCGCCCCATCTGCCAACATTTGTTATTGAATATGTACCATCCATAGGATCATCTGTAGAAGTCATCACAATAGGACAAGCTTCTGTTCCGTCCGCAATAATTTTACCACCTCTTTCAATAATAAGTGCAGCTGCATTTGCAGGTGTAGCATTATAAATTCCTTCAATTACAGTACCTGGGTTTACTGTAAGCGTAACACCGTTTGGCACATATATTTTACGGTCAAGTGTGTAAATCTTGTCGCAGGTCAATGTTTGGTTAGCCAATAATTCATTGTTGGCATTAAGTCCTAATGATACGATTGTTACAGTTGTCCTTGATCCAATAGGAGGGCAGCCACATTCCGCTCCAAGATTTGTTTGTGCAAAGCCCTGTGTAATGCCAATCATTGTGATTGCTAAACTGGCCAAAATTGTAGTAATAATTCTGCTTTTCATAAATTCGGTTTTTGATTATATCCACCACCATTGATGAATGGTACAAATATATACGCCCAACATTAAGTGAATGTTTAACTACTGTTATCAATTTGTAAACTTTATGTTAAGAGGCTATTAGTTTTATTCTGTTATTGTATTTTCCTGGTTCAATTCAGAATAAAATAACTGATCAGGTAGGATTGGGTAACGAAATAAATCACAATGTTAAAGGTAGGATTGGGATTAAAATGGCGGGCTGGGAAAATGAACTTTGAGAAGAGGTATCTTTTCTCAGGAAGAAATTAAATGAACAATACTGGCTTTATAAGTTGCAAAAAATGAAAATCATTAGAACAGGCACTCGAAAATGGGATTTATACTTCGGCTACTGGAGTTTACCTTTGGTGAGCCAATCGGGGTTGCTAAATAATCTGATATTTTTAGACCAGGGTCAACAATCATCGCTCAGCATAAAATTACATACCTAACTGCTCCGCGTAATCAGTTGACACTCTCAACAACAAAATTTTAATAATTAAATGGCTTCCAATTTTCACGAAGCAATATTCCCTTATTGCGTTATTCTGACATCTGAATCCACAAATCTATTCGATAAATTCGTGTTGGATAATAGAAAAATGAATGAACTGAAAATAATTATCAGGAATTTAATCTTTAACACATCGAACACTGAAGCCATAAGTAATTGGTCCATAGTATCTAAATACATTGGCTTTGTTATAGTCAAGATATCGGTACCATAATTCGTTCTCATCTGTAGAAGTTGATGACCACCAAAAACCAGTGGAAAAAGTACCGGGGGAGCCCCATTCCCCGCTGAACATGCAACAACCTCCTCCTGTGGCTGCAAATCCGCTTTCATTGTTTCCCCATATTTCATACTTATTTGAAGACAGATTCCATCCGGTACAGCTTTTTAGTTTGTCTCCTTCATTGCTTCCACGCCAGTTAATCTGATCAGCTACTTCTTGACTCATTCCGAGATAAATTTCAAGTTCTTTCCAATCGTTATCAGACGGCACATGCCACCCCTCCGGGGCAATATTCCTTGTGTCACTTACAACAAATCCATTATACAACAAACCGAACATATTTCCTTTGTAGTTTTGAGCTGTTGAATCTAAATTGTCTATGATACAATATGCGCCTGATTGAGCATTAATCCACTTTGTAGAATCCCGGTCGCCTGTTATACCAACAAATTTTATTGAATCGCCATTGCGATATCTCTGCACTTTCAGGTTTTCGGCCATCCACCAGTGATCTCCAATTTTTACTGTTTTATATACATTCCCATCTATGTCTGAAAGTGTTCCATATTCAACATTATGGTTTGAATTTTCATCTTTTTTACAACTTACAAAAGAGATGAACGTGATCAGACATAAGCCAATTAATAGAGACTTCAGGACTGTCAATAATTTTAATGAATGCTTATTCATGTCATTTATATTTTTTATTGTAAGAAATAGGTATTTCCAATTTATCAAGATAAGTAGGTTGATCAGTTTTTAATAAACATTTGGGTATATATTGCGCCATCATTGCTTATTATATGCACATAATAAATTCCACTTGCAAGTGCTGATATATTGACCACTCTTTTAATATCAGAAGAATTTTCAGTTATTCTGTCATTTAGAAACATTGTGCCGAACATATTGCAAATTGACAATTTAACTTCTTCTGAAGTTATATTTGAAATGTCAATTCTTAAATTATCACTTGCAGGGTTTGGAGAAATAACCATCTTAATTTCCTTGTTTTTCAAATCAGGACAAACAAGACTTATATCCCGATCGGAGCACATCCCCGGATAACAACACATTGATCCGATATTGTAATTTGCATTTGGATTATAATTACATGCATTTGGATCCATGCATCCAAAAACAATTGGTGTTTTGCATGAACCTGTTTCATTACAGAGGTAGGTGCTGCTGTATTCTAGATAATTGGGATCCTTACAACCGCATAAGGGTGGATATTTAAGTGAAGGGCTTACCCTTTCATCAAGTGTGTCGATACCTACAGCCACATATTTGAAAATTGAGCCATTAAGCTCTTTTACCTCAATATTCAGTTCAAAGGAAATATCACCTTTTGTTGTCAACTGGGCAACAAGTACCTGATTACTATCCGGAATAACTCCGCTGACGCCGGAATTTTGAATATATGCGCTGTTACTGATAAACTCATAACCTGGTTTGACAGAACCAAAAATAGTTGAATCAACACCGGACACTTGATCGATAAAGCCATTATCTGACCAGGAGGTTGGTACATTCACCAGTGTATCCATTCCATCTGCTGTTGTGAGAGGAATTCCGGTTAAGGGGTCACTGTTTTTAAGCAGTCCACCTGGTATTTCAGAACTTCCACCATCATTATTTATACCACCGATAAAGGAACTGTCGGTATCCTGGGATTTCAAGATTCCAAAATATGTATTAACAGATTTTTTTGTAGTTTGTGCAAGTGTTAACCAAGTATCTAATGCAACGGTATTTTTTTTATAGTTTACTTTATTAAAATCTTTTCCGAAGGTTTTACCATAATCTGTATTATTAAAAAAAATGGCAGTACTTGATATTTTTAATGCATGCCTGTCATCACCATATATCTTGGTAAGCTGACAGCCTGGTTCTAATTGAATATAGATCCTGTAAGTTTTCGAACCTGCTTCAAGGAAAGACCCTGTTGTATCCGTTGCATCTTTATCATCGGAAATATAATAAGGTTCAATTATAACTTTTTTTACAGCGTTCTGCGCGTTAATTGAAGTAAAACTGACCAAAGCAAAAATCAAAATAGATATTTTTTTCATAATCCTGAATATTTAATGCTTAGAACTACTGATATATTGGCTGCATTTCTCATTATTTATACTAATTCAAAAAATAGCAAAAAAAATATTGATGTTTATAACTTGTATGAAATAGCAAAAACATAATTTCTTCCATATTTATACCTGTCATAATCCAGAATATTTTTTTTGTCCACCTGATATGTCCTGACAATGGATGTACTAAGAATATCCAGAACCTTAAGACTTGCATTAAAATGCTTTCCGATTTGTTTTGCGATCTTGATATCCATTACATTTCTAGGAAGTTCATAAATATCAGGAAGGGATCCTGTGCCGATTATTACAAGCCTGGTGCCTTGTACATTGTAATTCAGGCTGGTTGTTAATCTTTGTTTTTTCAATGTATAGTTAAGCATACCATTTAAAACATAAGGTGCCTGCCCTAACATTGTATGGGAAACAACACCTATACCCTTTATAATATAACCAGTGCTGCTCACAAATAACTGCTCAAAACTGGAATGAGAGTTTACAATGGTTAAATTTGCCCTGAACTCAAGAGATTTTGTAATATTTTTTTTCCCTTCGAGCTCAATACCCGCCAACCAGGTATAATTAGGATTGTTGATCCAGACAAAACCGGTTGTTCCGCCAAAATTTACAATTTCTATATGATTCTTGAAATCCTTATAAAAAACGCTCAACAAAATATTATCACCGGATCTGAAGTAAGATTCAAGTCTCATGTCGAGATTATTTATCTGAACCATCCGAAGGCCCGAGTTTCCCCGGACTATTGAATTTAATTCATAATCATAAGCTGCATTATCTGATAGTTCCCTGAAATTTGGGCGTGCAACGGTCTGGCTGAAATTCAGTCGTAAACTGATTGGAGATGATTCATCATTTCTGAGTTTGTAAATTAAATTTGCACTAGGCAAATAGCTTATACTGTTCAGTTCTCCGGGCTTTATGGTTACTGGCCCTACGCCAAGTGCCCCCTCGTAACTTCTTCGCGGATCATTTGCATCCAAGGCAAGCGAATCGTATAAAAGACAATCGGTATGCATTGTCGACTTTTCAATTCTTAGTCCCCCTGTAACTCTAAATATAGAATTCAGTGAATAATCGGCCATAGCAAAGCCTGCTATAATATCATTTGTTCCCAGGAGATGATCAGTTGGATAGCTATCCCTTCTGTAGTATTCCTGAACAGAGCGTTCAGGCAAATTGGAACTGGGATTCACTACAGTTACTATATCAAATCTATCCAACCCATATGGGTCGGCATCAGGGCTTGCATTCTGAATATATTCAGACAAATTTCCTTGCCATAGTTGATAGAAATACTGATCACTCTTCATGGAATTATAGAGATAACTCCCGCCAATTTTAATTTTTCTTACTAAATCGGTCTTTTTGTTAAGCGGAAATTCAGCTGATAAATGGGAATCAAAAATTTTATCAAACAGATATCTGAAGTATCTGCCTGTACCAACACTTGTTGCAAGGAACTGTGGCTCATTGGGTCGAACTGATAGCGATTCAGGCCTGTAACTTATAATTTTTAAATCCGGTGCATCACTTTGACCATTCGTAAAGGAGGCATTAAAGTCTATCTTTATTTTAGAGCCAGGCAAATAATGATCAGAATTAAGCTGATAAATCATCTGCTTGCGGGACTCATAAAACTGTAATTTTTTATTATCTTCAAATATCCCGTATTCGGCCGGTGAAAAATAGTGACTGTCTCGAACATTATTTACTCCTGTTACATTGGGCATAAATAAAAATGAAACACTATGGTTGGAGTTTAATTTGTAAGCTAAATTCATCAGGCCGCTCCATCCATTTGTTTCCTTACTCACTTTCTGAAAAGAAGAATCGTATATCGCAACCTGACCATCAATAATTTTACTTTCCAATGTAATTTTATTTGCGGTTGAATTTGGGTCATATTGTACAAAACTTGAGTATCGGAATCCGACTAAATAGCCTAGTGTTCTTCCAAAAAGTTTTGTCTGATTGCCAATGCTGAAACTCTGGCTGAAGTTGAGGGGTGCCTTTCTGGTAGTAGTATTCCAGTTATTGGGAAGTAAGTGGGCAGAATTTACAGCCCTTGCATTTACCAGGTTATACGCCTGTCCTTTATACGCAAGTGTATTATATTGAATCATCGCTGACTGAATAGCAACGGCATCATCAAACTGTGCCTTTCCAAGGAGTCCCAACTCAACAAGCCCCAGTTTAAAATATGTGTTATTCCAAGGTGTAGTACTTGTAACACCAATTGATTTATAATAATCGCCCAGACCTAATGCGGCAAGTTCCTGATAATCGGATGGTTCTTTAATAAAATTAACAAATTCACCATGGTTTATATCCCGGAAACCTTTGTCATAACCAAGCCAGTCGGTATTACTGCGTTGTGAAGTAATCACCTCTTTTGATGTGGTTTGGCTATTATACCCAAAAGATGTTTCAATATCTACTGAAAGAGCATCGGGATAGGATTTTGTTTCAACAGAAAGATAAGCTCCGGCCCAATCACCCGGTAAGTCAGGCCTTGCTGTTTTGGATATTACTACATTATCAATTAATGCTGAGGGAAACATATCCAATTTTATATTATTGGTAAAGGGATCTAACGTTGGAATCCTTGACCCATTTATAGTTGTCTTTACATAACGGTCCCCGATGCCACGCACTGTTATTATTCCCCCGCTATTTGTAGAAACTCCGGTAATCCTGGAAACTGCAGCGGCAACATTGGCATCCCCTATCTTCTTTATTGTCTCAGAAGAGATAAAATCAATTGTATTTGAAGAAAGCTTTTTGATAGCTTCCATCTGCCTGTCATTACTTTTTCCTGCCTTAGCTGAAATAGTAACAGTATTTAATGCTTGTGAAGCTGATTCTAAAACATAATTTGCCATTAAAACTCCACCATTACATTTAATAGTGTCTTCTATTGTTTTGTATCCGATATATTTTAAAAGTAAAACTTGGGTTTGAGAACTATTTACTTTTACAGAGTAATCACCATTAACGTCAGTTACTGCCCCGGATGACATATCTGATTTTGGGTAAACAACTACTCCGATAAGAATTTCACCATTAACATCAGTAACTTTACCTCTAACAATACATTGACCAATCGTATTTGATAGTATTAGGATATTAAATATGAAAAGAAAATAAAATGATTTCATTATAGCTTATAAGTCTTAAAATATGGGATTGCTATGCAATTAATTAATTTACTTTTCATTCAGAGTAAAATAAATATCACTGAGACCAGTTTAAAATTGACTGTTAATTTTTTATCAATTTCCTTGTTAGTGTAGTCCCGTCTAATGAGACAGCAATAATATACAATCCATTTGCGCACGAACTCACATCAATAGTTCCATTATAAAATCCGGATATTGATTCAATTTTTTTCTTTAGAATAATATTGCCTATTAAATCATAAACAGTATAATAATTGTTAGAGTTTTCACCTACAGAGTTAATGTTTATTGTAGCAATGTTGTGGGTAGGATTTGGGAAAATTGTAAGCAAATTATCTTTTTCCAAAACAGGCTTAATGGAAGTATGTATTGAAGAATTAAAAGAAAGGCAATCGAGTTGAATTTCATCACCCACAGAATTTTTAGCAACATACTTTTCGATGTCTCCTGTTGGTGTACCAACTTGAACATTCAATTCAAAGGTTAACACACCATCTGTAGTTATTTGAGCAATTAATACCCTGTTAAGCAAAGGATCAGGGCCAACAGCACCTGAAAGACAGTACCATGCACCGTTTGTTGTTGAAAATGAATTGCCAACCTGGCTCGTTGCGTCAAAAACAGCTATCTCGGAATCAATTCCTAATGTACCGAAAGAACCTGGAGAGCCAGCAATCAGACCATCCTGAACTGATAAGGGAATTCCTGCAAGAGGATCATTATTCAATAAAAGGTCATCGGCATTCACAACATTTGCAACCCCATCGTCCTCAGCTTTCAGAATTCCAAAATTTCCAACACATGAAGCTCCTACCGATAACCATGAATCGAGCATTACTGTATTGTTCTTAGCTTGTGTTTTGGTATAAGTTGGGTTTGTGCCGCCCCTGTCCTCATTGTTGAAAAACGAACTTGTTGTATTTATCGATAGAGTATGACTGGAACTGCCATAAGCCATTTGAAAATTATACCCTTGCAGCATATCAACAAATACCCTGTATGTTACAGAGCCTGCAGGTAATACACCAATACTGCCTTCAGCATCGTTTGCATCCGAAACATAATATCTTTCAACGATAACATTTTCTAATCCATTTTGTGAGTAAGTAAAAGAGCTTGTTAATAGCATGCCTAAGCTGAAAATAAATCCTTTCGTAAAAATGTTTTTCATGATGATGTTATTAATTTGTTAGTACTATACTTAGTTATATTCCAAACCATTAAATTTAATTTCCATGCCCTCGGGATTTTTAGCAACAAATTTCAGAGAACCTCCGGTTGGGGTTCCAATTTGAATATTAATCCTGAAAGAAAGCTTACCGTTTGTTGTAAGTTGAGCAATAAGAACCCTGTTTTCAGAAGTAGGTCCTTTGACTCCACCCAGAGCAGCCCATCCTCCGTTATTTGCAGAAAACTTAGCGGCTGTGCTATCATTATTGAAAAAATTCAAATCAAGATTGTAAACTTTAAAAGTTGGAAGATTACCTTTTGTGAGTCCATCAGCATTTTTGAAAGCAGGCCTGGTTAGCCACGATCCATCAGCATCTTCTGATTTTAATATTCCTGTATGTAACCTTGATGCAGCTCCTAACGTTAACCATGAATCCAGTGCAACGGTATTATTATTAATCTTTTTTGCATCAATATTAAAACCGGTTAGTGCAGCACATTCTTTGTTGTTGAAAAACCTTGTAGTTGTATTTATTAAAAGATCGTGTTTTTTATCTCCATATACTAACTGGAGAGAATAATCTGGCATCATATCAATATATATTCTGTATGTTCTTGAGTCTTTAGGGAGAATTCCGCCGGAAGTATCAGCGTAATCAGTTAAATTTGAAGTGTAATATTCTTCAACTATCACTTTTTCTAAAGCTAAACTATCGATATGGGTTGCTGTATATGGTTGCTGTGCCGAAAGTGATCTGCTACACATTAGTAAGTATGAGTACACTATAATAATTGAGAAGACATGTATGTTTCCGGTTAGTACTCTAAATTGTTGATTACCAATCAATTTAATCATAAACATATATTTCTGTAGACATTGCACAAATGTCATTCGAAAATATTAAGTGTTGATTAAATTAAGATTATCATATTATTATTTATTTGTTAAGTTAATGTTAAGAACCATAAACTATTTTTCACGTAACAAACAGTCTTAAAAGAAGTGCTTCGTATTGAAATTTCTTATCATACTTCGGCTACATGGGTTTGCGAAATATGCGACCCATCCTGCTAAGTATATATGCAGTCATGAAATACCAGCAATACTATGTGGGCAGATGCTGGTAGTGACTGACCGTTAATCTTTTTTGAAATGATTTGAATTTGATGGTAAGGATCACGAAAGGAAGTGGTAGAGAGAATATAAAACCGCAAGGAATCTCAGGGAGAGGCAAAAAATCTATTTCTTCAAAAGGAAAGGAATAAAGAATTACAGTAGCTTAAAATTTGGAAGTTTTAGGCAGGCTATAAAATGAAGTCATAATAGAATTGAACTGAGCAATCCTAAATGCCAAAATAAACCCCTATAAGGGTCTGTAAGGATACTTAAACCAATAACTTAGAGTGAAGTATCCTTTTAGTAACAGGTATTTAGCTGGTTGTCTTAATCTGTTTCCTGATTTTAGGCTTCTGTTTTTTTACTTTGCTGAAATCCTTTAATTCTTTTTCAAACTTTTTAAATACGCGGTCAATCTTATTAAGATGTCTGGCACAGAGTTCTACCAGTTTTTTTCTGCGCTTTAGGCTAATTTCGTCTGTGTTAAGTTTTACCAACAACTCAGAAATGTCTGGTGTTGTAGATTTTTTGTTTTGTACTGCCTTGTCTTTTGGATTGACTTTTATGGTTGTCATTTGTTTCGGTATAACGCAGATTTCACAATTATTTGCAATAGATACTTACTGTTACACAAAGGTGTCATTTTTTCGAGTCACAATATTCTTTAGACATTAACTATGCCTCTTGAATAAGGTTATTAGATGATTCAGCCTAAGTTTTCAATACTGGCATAGTCAGGCAACAACAGGAGTAGAGTATAACCTGGTCACCTGAAGAATCAGCCAAAATTCAATAATTGAAAAACATAGTAAATGACCGCCGATAATAGCATTGACACAGGAATGGTAAGTATCCAGGCCCAAAGCAAATTGATTGTAACACCCCATCGCACAGCAGATACACGTTTTGTGAGCCCAACACCCATAATGGCACCTGTAATCGTATGAGTAGTGCTGACTGGGATACCAAACGCTTCCGTGCCAAAAAGCAGGATTGCACCGGCGGTTTCAGCAGCTGTTCCTTCAAAGGGCGTAAGCTTTGTTATCTTACTCCCCATCGTTTTTACAATACGCCAGCCACCTATCAGAGTTCCCATACCAATTGCTACGTAACATCCCAGAACAATCCAGTGGGGTATAGTATGAATTTTTCCGGCTGAAGTTAACCCTATATGTGCCCAATCAGGAATATTTGCAGGATCGACACCATTAAAATATACCATTAGTGTTGCAGCAATAATACCCATAACTTTTTGGGCATCATTACCTCCATGGCCAAGCGAAAACAAGGCAGAAGATATCAACTGCGCCTTTTTGGAATACTTTTCAAGCTTGTATGGATTCATCTTTTGAAAGATATTCAGAAATAATATTGAAAGAAGGTAGGACATCAGCATCCCGAGCAATGGTGCAAGGAAAATGAATGCTGCAATTTTGATGATTTTGGCTGAATGTACCACATCCCAGCCGGCATGAGCAATAGCTGCCCCTGCAAAGCCTCCAACAAGCGTATGCGATGAACTTGACGGAATCCCAAGATACCAGGTTATCAGGTTCCAGATAATGGCGGCTATAATACCTGCCAGGATCACGTGCAGGTCAATACGGGTAGTATCTACCACTTTTGCTATGGTATCGGCTATCTTCAGTTCAAAAACTGCATAGGCGAGCACATTAAAGAAAGCAGCCCATATTACAGCCTGAAGTGGTGTAAGCACCTTGGTAGATACAATGGTGGCAATGGAGTTTGCCGCATCGTGGAAACCATTTATAAAATCGAATGCAAAAGCCAGTATGACAATTACGATAAGCAGGGTGAAGTTAGACATTAGATCACTCTTTTAATGATTTGATAAAAATTCAAAATGGAAATTGTAAAATTCAAACTGCAAAGTTTATGCAAAGATCCTGAAACGATCGGACATATCGTGTGAAAAGCTACCCATTGCTTTTACATATTACCGGTTATTATTTAATGTTTGCATTTTATTCACTTCGTTCATGAGATCGCTACGCTAAGTTGCGTTTTGCATTTTAAATTGATTCTCTTTACACTGATTGGTTATTTCCTGTTGGCCTTAGGACATCTTCACCATGATACCCGAAAAAACATTACCAACATCATCACATTTGTCAACAGCTTTTTCAAGGGAAGCCAATATGTCGCGTTTCTTTATAAGGTCGATGGCGTTGGTTTCGTTTTCGAACAAATCGGCAAGGTATGCCTGATAAATATCATCAACCTCGCTTTCAATATCGCTGATTCTTATACAACCCTGTTTGTGCTTGATTAAACCGCCGGTGTCTTTCATTCCGCGTACGATTATTAATATCTCTTTATTGGCATCATGTATCAGGTCGGCAATTGTCACAAATTCCTTCGGAAAAGTAGATACTTTGTAAAAATGGATACGTTTTGAAGCAGTGTGGATATAATCAACAACACTATCCATTGTCTGAGCCAGTTCATGTATGTCCTCCC
>Ga0268283_1001260_pt1 | contig 12726 bp, 11 predicted proteins | sample saktaG_13_FD_190140 | JGI IMG/M metagenome (GOLD analysis project Ga0268283, IMG submission 190140) | Saline water microbial communities from Sakinaw Lake, British Columbia, Canada - sak_2013_06_06_36m | ecosystem: Environmental > Aquatic > Non-marine Saline and Alkaline > Saline ... | reverse complement strand
GATTTCAAATTCAGCTGGGTAATTCCCTTGCAATTTTAATGGAATTGATCTGATGGTTTTAACATTGGCTGTTACATCATCACCTTTACTTCCATCACCTCTGGTAATAGCCTGTGTGAGGATGCCATCAACATAAGTCAAACCGATGGCAACACCATCAAATTTGAGGTCGCAAACGTATTCAAAATTTTCTGTGAGCGATTTTCTTACTCTTTGATCAAATTCGAGAATTTCAGCTTCCGAATATGTATTCCCAAGTGAAAGCATGGGGTATTTGTGAGTGACCTGGCGGAAATCTTTGGTTATGTCGCCACCAACACGTTGGGTGGGTGAATCCGGTTTTTTTAATTCAGGAAAAGAAGTTTCGAGTTTGATTAACTCATCCAGCAGCATATCAAATTCGTAATCGGCAATGATAGGTTTTGATAAAACATAGTACCGATGATTGTGATTGTTTATTTCAACCGATAGTTTCTCAATCTTTTGCCGGGCTTCTTCTTTGGTCATTTTTTAATCTTATTCTTACAAATATAGCATAAAAAAAGCCCCGAAATTTCGAGGCTTTTTAAATATTTTGATCAGATTATCTGGATACAATTTTCTTCCAATTCACATCACGCGGGTTGATACACATAACCGGAATCTGAGGTGTGTTAAAGAGAATATCTTCATCATAACTTCCCAAAATAAAATTAGTTAATCCTTTTGAAGGGTTGGTCATGATCATGATAAGCTCTGAGTTTATACTCGTTGCATAATCAACTACTTGTTTCTCGAAATTACCTGCTTTCTCCGCCACTTTTACTGTAAAAGCAACATTGTGTTCCTTGAAATGTGCAGTAATTGTTTCAACCGCTTTAGTGATATTTTCTGTATTTAAGTGATGAATATGAATTTTTGCATTAAATTCTTTAGCTATATATTCAGCCCATTTGGTTTTCTCCCATGGTCCGTAATCAGTGGTTATGGGTAGTACAATATCTTTAAATGTTTTTTCAAACGGACGTTTTTGAACTACAATTACAGGTGTTTCAGAACTGGTAACAACTTTAATTGCAAAACTTCCGGTAACTTTTTGCATACCAACTCTTCCATGTGTACCCATGAAAAGTAATTTGGCACCAATATCCTTTGCAGTTTGACCAATGGTAGTAAAGATGCTGCCTTTTCGGATCATGGTTTGAACTTCAATACCAAATTTGTTTTTTACTTCATTTGCGAGAAGATCAAGTTTTGCAGCCGCAGATGCATCATCGCTCTCAATTACATGAAGTAAGCATAATTTGTATTTTAGTAATTTTGCTGATTTTGCAGCCATGTCAATGGCATTATTTCCAACTTCAGAAAAGTCGGTTGGGACTAATAAAATGTTCATTTTTGTTTCCATGTACGTCCAAAATTTTGCGTTAAATATTTTTCTTGCACAAATATAGAAATATTTTATAAAAAGTCTTTAAATATAAAAAGCATTTTATATAGATAATAATTCTTTGATTTGTTTAAGGTTTTCAAGTTTCTTTTTTCGTCTCATGTCAATAGCACATCTAGTGAAATATTTATGAGAACTAAGGAACTCGACTTGTAAATTATACCACTCTTTCAATGAAAGATTCTTTATACCCAATACATTCCATTCTTGAAACAGACGAAGTGAAACCATAAAAAAATCATCCCGTCCCAAATAATCTAAGTCAGCATCACATAATATCTGCTCTAAAAAAGATGAGGCATCCTGCGGTAGCTGTGTAGCCATGATCATATGCGCAATCCTGTCAATTTCTTCTTTTGTATAATCAAATTTAGGTAACACGTCGCGGGCAATTTGTATAGATGCATGTTCGTGCCCGATGTATGTTTTAATTATCCCCGAATCATGAAAAAGTGCACCTGTTTTTATTAATTCAAGTTCGTATTTTCCAATACCTTCTTTTTCGGCAATAATAATGGCTGCGTTCAATACATCTAGTGTATGCTCTATGGTGTGATATTCAAGACGAGGATCCAGTTCAAGTTTAATCCTTTCTAAAATATATTCCTTTGCTCCAGTGAAGTTCATAATTTTTCAATAAAAAATCATACTATTTTTCTGTAATCACTTCAATTCCATCCCAATCTTTTGGAATACCATCTTTGATAAAGCGTTGACATCTTACTATATATAGACTTGATGCCTTATCAAATTTATTTTTTTGACAGACCTCTTTAAAAAGCATTAAAGCCTCTTCAAGATTTTTATTTTTATAATGTTGCAAAGCTTTTCCGAATTTTTCTTTGGTTTCAATTTTTAATGTTTTAATCGATGAAGATTCGCCGTCGATAATTTCAAAAACATAAACTGCTTCCCTTTTCCCTTTTACTTTTACAATATCAATGAACCTGAAGTTATACTGACTCGGATCGTTAAGTTTAATCAAGGTATCTTCAGAAATAATAATAGATCCGCCATACATTTTTGTTAATCCTTCAATTCGGGAAGCAAGATTTACTGCATCCGAAATAACTGTTCCATCCATTCTTCCTTCACCACCTACGATGCCAAGCATAAGCATGCCGGTATGTATTCCGATTCCACTATCAATCGGGGGCTTTCCAAATTGACCCATAACCTGATTGAATTCCTGAAGTTTGATCCGCATTTCAATTGCGGCATTAATTGCATCTTCAGGACTCTCACTAAAAATTGCCATGATGGAATCACCCATGAATTTATCGATGAAGCCGTGATTGTTCCTGATTACAGGTTCCATATAACCAAGATAATTGTTCAGGAAATCGAAATTTTCTTTTGGGGTCATCTCTTCCGAAATCGTTGTAAAATCGCGAATATCAGAAAACATAATGGTCATTTCCTTTTGCACCTGATCGCCGAGCTGAACATCAGCAATACTATCTTTACCTAAAAACTCAATAAATTGTCGTGGTACAAATCGTGAATTTGCTTTATTGATACGTGAAATATTTTCGAAATAATCCTGTAATTTCTGCGACATCTCATTAAAACCTTCGGTAAGTTCACCAATTTCATCATTGGTTCGAACGATGCTGAATTGATCAAGTTCACCCTGTCCGGTTAATTGCATATTGGCTAAAAGCTCTCTTACAGGACCAACAATACCTTCGGTGGTCCATCGTATGAAAAGGAAAATATATATGAGAGAAGTAAAGATGCCAGTAAATATTCCCCCAAACAAGAGCAAACTATCAATGGCATTAATATAAAAGAGGCCGCTATTATCTTCAAAATTGGATACACTAAAAAAGTTCATGTAATTGCCAAACAGAATTTTTAGTTGTGGATCCGTGAATTCTAATATTTTAATATCTTTTAACGAAGTGATACTTAAAAATAAATAGAATATTACAATGATTAAAGGTAATAAGGTTGTCATTCCACTAGAGACCCATAAACGATTTCTGATTCGACCAATTTTAATGTTAAAAATGCGTTTGCGTAATTCTTCTCCTGTAAAAATATGTTCTATGTACTTAATTTGGACTCTGTGTTTTTGCCAATAATATACAAAAATAATAGTTAGTATGGTTGCAATCAGTGAGATGAAAAAATATTGGATAAAAAATCTGGAGGTTATTTTATCTATATTTTTAGCAAAAAGTAAAGTGTAAACTGTATAAACAAGGCTGATTGCATAAGGGATTAATAGAATAAGGCTATTTATGGTCGGCGATTTAATTAAAAACTTTTTGCAATATTGAAAAAGTTTATCTTGAATTGGTTTACCGTACCTTTTTTTCTTGAAAAATATTTTGAAAGGCAGATTATAAGCAAGTCCTGCCAAAAAACTCAATAATAGCAATTTTAATAATACACTGAGAGTGGCCATAAACCTATTATCACTAGATATATCATTCCTGTTATTGTTATTAATTTCCGGTATCGATCTTGAAACTTGTTTGTTAAATATAGAATCAATTGAATTTTCAATATTGTTATATTCTGAGCTTCCTGAATATAAATTAGGGGATGTAGTATCGGCCTCTTTTTTATCAGAAAGGCCATTCTTTATTTTACTTGAAGGCTTATTCGTGGTATCCAATCCTACTGAAACGGTTGAGCCTGTTCTTATAAAATCGGAATTCGGAAACCATTCTGGGCTATATTTTAAAGATAAAACGCCGACAATTGGCATCACGAGGAAGAAATATAATAAGGTGGAAAAGAAATAAATTCTAAATCCATGATATTTTGGGATTCCTTTAATTCTCTTCTTCTTCATAATTTTGAGTCGGAATTAGCTATGTTAATGTGTTTGTAATATGATCGAATAAATTTAAACAAATTAATTAAATACAAACTTTCTTTTTTTATATAAAAACCCGGAGCAAAATATTACCCCGGGTTTATAAATTTTGTTTCAGAAAATATTCTATTTTTCAGCCAATCTTTCAACTTCATCTAGTACACGCATGAGGTTTGCTCCCCAAATCTTACGGATGTCATCTTCTGTATAACCACGTTTCACCAACTCCAGCGTGATATTGCCCATCTGACTAACATCATTGCAGTCGGTTACTCCACCGCCACCATCAAAATCAGTTCCGATGCCAACGTGGTCAATCCCTGCAATTGCAACCATGTGATCAATGTGATCTACAACATCAGTCACATAAGCTAATTTTTGGGGATAAATACTATCAATTGCATACCATTCTTTTCTTCGCTCTGCTTTTTGTGCTTCGTCAAGGTCTTCATAATTATTAAATTTCTCACGAATAGCTAATCTGGCACTATCTCTTTCCGGTTGAGGTTCAGGTGTTTTTACATAATCACTTAAAATACACATTTGAACTACACCTCCATTTTCTGCAAGTTTTTTCAGCATATCGTCGGTCATGTTTCTATTATGATCGCATAAAGCACGGGCACATGAGTGAGAAGCAATAATCGGTGCTTTTGTTAAGGCAATCACATCGTAAAAACTTTCATCAGATGCATGTGAAACATCAATCATGATGCCTGTTCTATTCATTTCTTTTACCACTTCTTCACCAAATGCTGATAAGCCATGATAGCCGATTGTATCTCCAGATGAATCGCAGACGTCATTATTTTTTGTGTGAACTAAGGTGATGTATCGGGCACCCATATCATGATAAGTCTTAACTAGTGAGATATCATTTCCAAGAGCGTACCCATTTTCTATACCAATAAATAATGCACGCTTACCTTCTTTTTCAAGTTTATAAGCTTGTTTTGAGTTCAATGCAATTCCAACTTTATCTTTATTCTTTTCGGCTTCTACATAGATTGATTTAATTATATTGTCAACCCTTTCTTTAGCTTTTAAATTTGCTTCAGGATTTCGAGGACCCTGTCCAATAAATGCTGCCAAAAATATTCCATCCAGACCCCCTTTTTCCATTCGTGGAATATCGACCTTGCTTCTACCGGAAGTACTATTGTCTTTTCCGAAATCAAAATTCTCAGAGCTAAAGTTCATTGGAGTATCAGTATGCGAATCAACTGTAAACACTTTGTTGTGAATATAAGCAGCTTCTTCTTCAACACTGCTAAATTTAGGATTGTTAGTGCATGATGCAATAGTTATTGCCAAGGATGCAATGAGTAAAACATTTTTTTTCATTAGTTAGTTTTTAAATTATTTATGCCATATAAATCGTATTTCAATCATTCGGATACCGATTCATATTAATCATAGAGGTTAATAAATTCGTAGGTGTTCCCCGACCATCTGAGGAATTTTATAAAATCCCTCAACGAAAGTACTAAAGTTGCAGTATTATCATTGGGGTGAAAACTGATCTTTTCGACATGCTCCAAGTTTTTATCGATGAATACATGTACATGATTTTCAAGATCATTAATTAGTCCGAAAGGAGAAACAGATCCGGCTATCAATCCCAGGTATTTATCCAATCTTTCGGCGGAAGCAAAACTGATTTTTCCCTGTTTTAATCTTTGCTCCAAATCTTTAATGGCTAATGATTGATGATAATCTAACAAAACAAGATAGTGTTTATTGCCTTTGTGATTTCTGAAAAATAAATTTTTGCAATGTGCAGAGTCCAGATCAACCCAGTATTTTTCTGCTTCTTCGACCGTGGGAACAGGTGGGTGATTGGTTAGAATATAATCGATATCTAATTCGGACAATACTTTAAACACCTTTTCCTTTCTGTCCATTTTTCGAGATTTAATGATTCAATAATGATAGTCTTTTTGTACTAATGAAGTAAATATGGTTTAATGAAATTTATTTTTCAAATACTTTGAGGTATATGATTCTTCATTTTTTATTAAATCTTCCGGAATGCCTTCGAAAACGATATTCCCTCCCAAATCACCCCCTTCCGGGCCTAAATCAATAATCCAATCGGCAGATTTAATAATTTCTGAATTATGCTCGATAATTACCAGTGTATGACCTTTACTTATTAATGCCCTGAAGGCTGAAAGTAAATTAGAAATGTCGTGAAAATGAAGCCCGGTTGTGGGTTCATCAAAAATAAACATGGTTGGTTGTTCCGAAATCCCTTTGGTAAGGAAATAAGCAAGCTTGATTCGCTGAGCCTCACCACCACTCATGGTACTCGATGGTTGGCCTAATCCCAGATAACCCAAACCTACATCTTTTAGTGGGATTAATTTTGAAATAATTCTTTTTTCGGTAGCTGTAATATTTTCTCCTTCATCAAAATATTCAATGGCTTCATTAATGGTCATATTCAAAATATCAGAGATCGATTTATCCTTATATTTAACATCCAGGACTTCTTCTTTAAATCGGGTACCATGACATTCTTCACAAACGAGTTGTATGTCGGCCATAAATTGCATCTCAATATTTACCGTTCCATCCCCTTCACAAACTTCACATCTGCCTCCGGGTATGTTAAATGAGAAAAATCCGGGTTTATATCCTCTCGATTTTGATAATTTTTGATCGGCAAATAAATTTCTTATCTCGTCATAAGCTTTAACATAAGTAGCAGGATTGGATCTTGATGATCGTCCGATCGGATTCTGATCGATAAACTCAATATCGCTCAGTTTCTCAATGCTACCATTAATGTATTTATATTTTCCGGTATTTCCACTGAATCCACCATAACGTTTTTTGAGTGCAGGAAAAAGAATGCCTTTTACCAACGAAGTCTTCCCAGAACCACTTACACCGGTAATTACAGTCATGATGTTCAATGGAATTTTTACACTGATACTTTTTAAATTGTTTTCTTCAGCACCTTCAATCAAAATATAATTACTCCACAATTTTCTTTTCTTAGGAAGGGGGATTGATTTTATTCCGCTCATATATTGGGCAGTAAGCGTTTCACTATTTCTAAGATCGGAAAACTGACCCTGAAAAACCAGCTCACCCCCATGAATCCCTGCCTCCGGTCCGATATCAATAATTTGATCAGCTGCCTTGATAATATCTTCGTCATGTTCTACAACAATAACGGTATTTCCAATATCTCTTAGTTTGATTAATACACTAATTAATCTTTGTGTATCGCGGGGATGAAGCCCAATACTTGGCTCGTCGAGAATATACATTGAGCCAACAAGGCTGCTTCCGAGCGATGTGGCCAGGTTTATTCGCTGCGATTCGCCCCCCGATAAAGTATTTGATTTTCGGTTTAAAGTAATATAACCCAAACCTACATCTGATAAAAATTGAAGCCGATTGATAATTTCGGTTAATAATCGTTTGGCAATTTGTTGATCGTGTTTATCTAATTCCAGTTCTTTAAAAAAAGTCAAAAGCTTGTCAATTGGGGTAAGCACCAAATCAAGAATTGATTTTTTAGCAATTTTAACGTATGAAGCATCAACTCTTAAACGCGTACCCAAGCAATCAGGACAAATTGTTTTTCCTCTGTATCGGGATAACATCACCCTATATTGAACCTTATAGGTTTGCTCTTCAACTTGTCTAAAAAATTCATCAATCCCTTCAAAGTATTTATTGCCCGTCCAAAGAAGTTCTTTTTGTTCTTCGCTTAATTCATGATATGGTTTGTGAACTGGAAAGTCGAATTTATAAGCATTTAATACGAGTTTATCTTTGTATTCACTCATTTTTTCACCCTTCCAACATGCGATTGCCTCATCATATATCGAAAGCGTTTTATTTGGGATCACAAGATCTTTGTCAATTCCGATTACGCTTCCAAAACCTTCACAGGTTTTGCATGCACCAAAGGGGTTGTTGAATGTGAAAAAATTTACGGTAGGCTCTTCAAAAGTAATATCGTCCAATTCAAATTTATTCGAAAAATATTCCTGATGGTTTTTATCCTGGAGAATATATTCAATAGTACAACTGCCGTTTCCTTCATAAAAAGCGGTCTGAATCGAATCACCCATGCGTGATTTTAAATCTTCATCATCTTTTTTGACAATAAAACGATCGATAAGTATAAAAATATTTGTTTTTGAAGAAGGTTTTTGTCCTTCGTCCAAATAATCACTAATTTTAAAAGTAGTGCCATCAATAACAATTCGGCTAAAACCTTGTTGCATTAATATTTTTAATTGATCATTGAGCTTTCTCCCTTTAACTAAGTGAATGGGGGAGAGGATCATCAAACGGCTTTCTTCCTCTAGGTTTAAAATAAAATCAGTTACGTCCGAAACCTTGTGACGTTTTACTTGCTGGTTAGAGATGGGGGAATAGGTTTTGCCAATACGGGCAAATAATAATTTTAAATATTCATAAATTTCGGTAGAAGTGCCAACTGTTGAACGGGGATTTTTGGTGTTTACTTTTTGCTCGATGGCTATTGCCGGTGAAATCCCTTTAATGTAATCAACTTCAGGTTTGCTCATGCGACCCAGAAATTGTCGGGCATAGGAGCTTAAGCTTTCAACATATCTTCTCTGGCCTTCGGCGTATAAAGTGTCGAAAGCAAGGGATGATTTTCCCGAACCAGATAAACCTGTGATTACAACAAGTTTATTTCTGGGGATAGCCACACTCAAATTCTTGAGATTATGAACTCTGGCTTTAGATATGATGATAAAATCTTTTGAACTTAATTGATCTAGATTCATTCGTTGTGAGCGCAGTTTTGGTAAATGTTAAAAAATGCTAAATTATTAATAATATTTGCAATATTTGATAAAATCCATATATTTGCACTAATTAAAACAACTTGAAACGTTTGCTATATCTTAGTTTTATAAGATAAACGCACTTAAAATGGAGGACTAATTATCGAATAAATATCTACCCTTTTTTAGTAATAATTTAATTTAAGAGGGAGGCTTTATGAAAGTCGTAAGAATTAACGATAAAGAGTTAATTGATAGATATTTAAATGGTGAAATTAGTTGTCTTGAATCCCTGATAAATCGTCATAAAAATCGTGTTTTTGCTTATATTTTGATGGTTGTAAAAGACCGTCAATTAGCTGATGATATTTTTCAGGATACCTTTATTAAGGTAATCAATACAATAAAAGCTGGTGCTTATAAAGAAGAAGGTAAATTTATACAATGGGTGATGCGAATTGCGCATAACCTGATTATTGACTTTTTTAGAAAAGCCAAAAGAATACCAGTGATGGAGAATAATAATATTGGAGATTTCAATATTTTTGATACCATTTCAGCAAAAGATCATTCCGTTGAGGAGAAAATAATTACAGAACAAATTTACGATGATGTTCGCTTATTAATTGAATATCTTCCATCTGAACAAAAAGAAGTTTTATATCTCAGGCACTATGTAGGAATGAGCTTTAAAGATATTGCCGATCATACAGATGTCAGTATAAATACGGCATTGGGAAGAATGAGATATGCACTAATTAACCTTAGAAAATTGGTGAAGGATAAAAACATAATATTAACATTATAAAAAATATTTAATTTATACAATATAAAAAATATTAAGCCGTTCTTATTTCGTTAAAGTGAGTAGTAACAAATTTATTTTTCATGAAAAAAACTTTTACTCTCTATCACGAAATATTAGACGCACCAAATACGAAACCAACTACAGAGTTTTTTGATTGCGAAATTAATCCTAGATTTGCGGATAGTATTCATGATGGTCCAAGCGACAAGGTATTGCATAATATTTTAAATTATGCAAAAGCCGTTAATGTATTCAAAACGAAAAATGCAGGAAACATATATTTAGTTTCAAATTAGCATTTGAATTTGTATTTTTAAGTCCCGATTAATTCCGGTTAATCGGGACTTTTTGTATATTCAGGAATCAATCATCAGATACAACAATGACAAGACCCGAAAGATTTAAACAGATTATTGATTATTTTTCAACTCAACAGCCGGTTGCTGAAACCGAATTGCATTATACTGATCCTTATCAGTTACTTGTAGCTGTAATTTTATCTGCTCAGTGCACTGATAAGCGAGTAAACTTATTGACTCCAAAAGTATTTGATAAATTTCCTGATGCAATTTCTATGTCAAAATCGCAACCAGAAGAAGTTTTTGAACTTATAAAATCATGCTCCTATCCTAACAACAAAGCAAAGCACTTGGTTGGGATGGCAAAAATGCTGGTGGAAGATTTTAATAATATTGTTCCTGAGGATATTGATGAGTTACAAAAGCTTCCGGGTGTTGGGCGGAAAACGGCGAATGTAATTGCAGCAGTGGTATTCAATAAACCTGCAATGGCAGTTGATACGCATGTGTTTAGAGTGTCGGCCAGATTGGGTTTAACAATTGGGTCAAAAACGCCTTTAGAAACAGAAAGACAATTAGTGAAGCACATTCCTGAAGATAAAATATCAATTGCACATCATTGGTTAATTTTGCACGGACGATATGTTTGTATTGCCAGAAAACCTAAGTGTGACAATTGCGGAATTTCAAAGTTTTGTAAATATTATGAGAACCTTAAAAAGGCTTAATTGTTAATAAAACATCAAATTCATTTCCCTGTTTGGGCTTAATATTAAATATATTTGTAATTGTTATAAATAAAGATAAATGCTAAAAATTGGAGAAAAATCACCTGATTTTAGTGGCTTAACAACCAATGGGGAAATAATATCATTAAAACAATTTAAGGGTAAGAAAGTTATTATCTACTTTTATCCGAAAGACAGTACCCCTGGATGCACTGCACAAGCTTGTAATTTGCGTGATAATTATCAAATGCTGATAGAAAAAGGTTATGTTGTTATTGGAATAAGTGCAGATAATCAAAAGTCGCATCAAAAATTTACTGAAAAACATTATTTACCATTCCCCTTAATAGCGGATACTGAGAAGGAAATCATTATGAAATTTGGTGTTTGGGGAAAAAAGAAATTTATGGGAAGTGAATATGATGGAATCATCCGTACCACTTTTATTATTTCGGAAGATGGCATTATAGAAAATATTATTACTAAGGTTAATACAAAAGAGCACACTAGTCAAATCATTTAAAAGAAAAAGATATGAGCACAGCCGAGAATGCAATGGATAAATTGAAAAAGGAAAAACTGAAAGCCCTTGAAATCACTCTTGGGAATATTGAAAAATCATATGGCAAAGGTGCCATAATGAAATTAGGCGATAATCCCATTGATAATATTGAATCTATCTCGACCGGATCAATTGGACTAGATTATGCCTTGGGAATTGGAGGGTTACCCAAAGGAAGAATTACTGAAATTTATGGTCCGGAATCATCAGGTAAGACAACCCTGGCCATTCATGCTATTGCTGAATGTCAGAAAAAAGGAGGAATTGCTGCATTCATTGATGCAGAGCACGCCTTTGATCGTTTTTATGCTCAAAAGCTAGGGGTTGATATTCAAAACTTGCTGGTATCTCAACCTGACAATGGAGAACAGGCTTTGGAAATTACAGAAAACCTGATAAGATCAGGTGCCATTGACATTATTGTTATTGACTCTGTTGCGGCTCTTACACCAAGAAGTGAAATTGAAGGTGAAATGGGGGATTCCAAAATGGGATTACAAGCTCGTTTAATGTCGCAAGCCTTAAGAAAATTAACTGCTACCATTAGCAAAACAGGAGCATGTTGTATTTTCATCAATCAATTACGTGAAAAAATTGGTGTTATGTTTGGCAACCCTGAAACCACAACAGGAGGTAATGCATTGAAATTCTACGCATCCGTTCGATTAGATATTAGAAGACTAAGTCAAATTAAAGATGGTGAAAGTGTAAAAGGCAATAGAACACGAGTTAAGGTTGTGAAAAATAAAGTTGCCCCACCTTTTCAAAAAGCAGAATTCGATATTATTTATGGTGAGGGAATTTCAAAAATTGGTGAAATTATTGATTTGGGAGTTGAAGCCAATATTATCAAGAAAAGCGGATCGTGGTTCAGTTATGGAGAAACCAAACTTGGACAAGGTAGAGATGCTGTTAAAGCTTTATTAAAGGATAATCCAGAATTATCAGAAGAAATAGAAAAGAAAATTATGGAAATTGGGATTCAAAGTTCGTAACTACCTAACTCTCATAAATCACTCTGATTGCTTTTAATTCATCAACAAGTTGTGCTGTAGATCCGTACAATTTATGATAGATTACAAGCAACTCAGATTGGTCACTTAGTTTACCTTTTTCTTCGAGTTGTCTGGCAAATTCACGTGGTTCTTCAGCTACAAAATTTGAGATTACGCCTTTTATACTATGCGCATGAAAAACTAAAGATTCTCTGTCGGAACTATCAATGTTTTCCTTTAAAGTTTTCATTCTCTCATCAAATTCACCGATGAACAAATCAATGATTTCAACAA
>Ga0268283_1001259_pt1 | contig 12727 bp, 9 predicted proteins | sample saktaG_13_FD_190140 | JGI IMG/M metagenome (GOLD analysis project Ga0268283, IMG submission 190140) | Saline water microbial communities from Sakinaw Lake, British Columbia, Canada - sak_2013_06_06_36m | ecosystem: Environmental > Aquatic > Non-marine Saline and Alkaline > Saline ... | reverse complement strand
AAAACTTCCCGGTCTCAGTAACGAACCCACCGAGCACAACTTCATAGGTATATTCGCCGGGAGCCATATGCATCACAATCACGCTTCCACTCTTTCCTGTCCTCTTTTGCTTATTCAGCATTGCCTCACCTATAGCAGTTGTAAAATTCACACTTGCATTCTGTAAAGGCTTTCCCCTCGCGGTGTCCTTTACCCAAAGCTGCAAAGCCCTGGTCCGCCTTGCAGTATTAATAATCTTTCGCACACTACGGTAACCTGAGTAAAACGGAGGATCCGTATACTCCACAATCCTCACAAGCACATCAAGAACCTTCACTACCTCATCCCCTTCCATGAAAACATTAGCTATTGCAAGTGTCTGCCGCTTCCGCTCGTCAATTCCAGCCCTGGGTTCGGGAACGGCTTGTGTGTAGGCCTCCGTCAATCCCTGCGCCTGATCAAGGAGTTCAGGTGTTAGGCCATATTCAGCAGCGTCAGATTGCACTTCCCTGGCCGTACTTATCAGACTCTGCGCTTTTGCAATGAGCAATGTATCAGGCAAGTTCCTCAATTGCCGCCTACTCACTTTAAACTTCCCTTCGAGTACCCAATTTCCGTTCATGACTGAATAAGCCCTCGCCTTACCGGCCAATTCGAGCAATTTAAGCATCAAATCCTCTTCCAGTTTATTCTTCCGTTCAGTCACACCTTTCACCTGCGCTATCTGAATTGCTGTTGTCTTATGTAACTTGTCTATACTATCGGCCAACTTACCTGACCATAAAGCAAATCCTGGTAACTTGTCAGTAATCGCGGTATTCTGTAGCAGGAAATCCCGCAATACCATCCACATGCTAAACTTGTTTTCCTGGTTTGTGTTCATCTCTTTTTCGTCTAAGAATAAATCTGCTGTAAATATACTACAAATATATTACATTACAATATATTTATCATCAATACTATTTAATTTATTTTATATTTGATCATATTATTCTTCATTTATACTTTATTTACATAGTTAACTTTTTTATTATCTTAATTTACTTATTATTTATCATTACTTTTATTATATATTTCTTTTTATTGATTTTATATTTCTATTTTTCTGTTTTATTTATCTTATGTTCTAATGTATTTCTCATTTTTTCTGTTTTATTTATCTTATTTTTTGTTATAATAATTATTTAGTATCTATAAATTATTTTCCATCTTAATATCAGCAATCACATCTTTCTTTCTCTTCAAGTGAGCATTCATTTATCTTGAGATATTTCTTTATATCACTTGAGATATTTCTTTATATCACTTTCGTCACAAAATAAACTTATCACCTATTCCTTTGTTATACCTTACATAACATTTTACTTATTATGAGATATTCACTTAAGTATTTCATTGCGTTTGCTATACTTATCGTTACAATCAGTTCCTGTGCAAGGCCGCAAACAAAACAAACTAAAACTATGGATAAACAAGCCGATATATCAATTCCTTCCGATACTGCTGTTTTTGGGGGTGGTTGTTTCTGGTGTGTGGAAGCTATATATGCCGGAGTAAAAGGAGTACTCTCTGTCACTTCAGGCTATTCAGGCGGAAGCATTGAAAACCCCAGCTATAAGCAGGTATGCACCGGCAATACAGGCCATGCCGAAGTTTGCCAGATTGTTTATGATCCGACTGTAATAAGCTTTAACAAACTACTTGAGATCTTCTGGTCAGTTCATGATCCAACAACCCTCAACCGGCAGGGTAATGATGTAGGAACACAATATCGTTCAGTAATCTTTTATACTACAATTCGCCAGCGCGAATTAGCCTTGATTTACAAGGCTAAACTGAATAAGGAAAACACATTTGGCAAACCAGTGGTAACAGAGATTATTTCTTTAAAGTACTTTTACAAAGCCGAAGATTACCATCAGGATTATTTTGACAACAACAAAGATGCGCCTTACTGCAGCTATGTTGTCGCGCCCAAAGTGGAGAAATTCCGAAAAGTGTTTCCGGATAATTTAAAGTAACATAATAATGTTTAAGTGATATTATGTTCTAATAACACGACTTTACAGCATTTTGAGGCTTTCAACTTTTTCAATAAGTAGGGATAAAAAAAAACCTGAGACCAACTGATCACAGGCTTTTTTGTTTAGTGCGGATGAAGGGACTCGAACCCCCACGCCTTACGGCACCAGATCCTAAGTCTGGCTCGGCTACCAATTACGACACATCCGCGAAGGACTGCAAAGATAGCAGTTTTTCCTTAACGTAGAACCTTTAATGCTTCTTCATAATTTGGCTCCTGAGCAATTTCGGGAACCTGTTCGGAATAAAGAACTGTTCCTTTTTCGTCAATCACAACTACTGCTCGGGATGCGAGTCCCGAAAAAGGACCATCAATAATACGCACTCCATAATCTTTCCCAAAGTGACAGTCGCGAAGTTCAGAAGCAGAGATAACATTTTCCAATCCTTCGGCCACACAAAAACGTTTATGGGCAAAAGGAAGATCGCGGGATGCACAAACTACAACAGTATTCTTCAATCCTGATACCCCGGCATTAAATTCCCTTACCGATGCTGCACATATGTCGGTATCCAGGCTTGGGAAAATGTTCAATACAACACGTTTGCCGGCCAGTTCGCCGAGTGTAAGCTCGGAAAGGTCAGTCTTAGTCAGTTTGAAATCAGGAGCTTTCGCACCTATTGCAGGTAGATTTCCAATCGTATTGATAGGATTCCCTCCTAAAGTGATTGTTGCCATTGTATATCGATTTAGTTAATAAATTCTATTTGAGATTTTATACACAGGTAACACAGCAACAATTTATATTCAGTGTAATCCGCGAAATCCGCGACAAAGTTAGTTGGAAACTTTGTACACTCACTCCACTTTTTTTTCTTTGCTGACAGAAATCGCTTTATATATCACATGTTGAATATCTGTACGAATATTCAGTTTAGCAAGTTTTGTGTTTTCAGCATCAGGATATACGCGATTGGAGAGAAAAACATATACAAGTTGCTCCTCCGGATCGGCCCATACAAAAGTACCTGTAAATCCGGAATGCCCATAGCTTGAAGGGGATGCCTCAGAACAGGTTGGTCCGTCCTGCCCTTTGATCAATGCAGGTTTATCAAATCCCAAGCCCCGTCGGTTACCATTCTGCGGGAATTGAACACGCGTGAATTCTTCCACAGTTGCGGGGTTGATGTATCGTTTTCCGCCATATTCGCCTTTCCAGAGCAACATCTGCATAAGTGCTGCAAGGTCACCTGCATTTGAAAATAATCCAGCATGACCTGCTACCCCGCCTAGCATTGCTGCAGACGGGTCGTGAACATCACCGTGTATCACCTGCTTTCTGAATATGGTGTCATTTTCGGTGGGAGCAATAGAATTTACGCCAAATTTCCTCCGCGGATAGTAACCCATTGTTGGAAGCCCCATTGGTTTATATAGAAACTCATCCATAAATTTATTCAGTGGCTTGCCAGACACCTGCTCCACAGCATCACCCATCAGCAGGAAATCAAGATCGCTATATTTATACTCTGTTGTTGCTAGCAAAGGTGATTTTACGATTGAATCAAAAATAACTTCATGGTATCCCTTACGGATATAAAGCCTGTCAGCCACTTTATCAGGGAAACCAACTGAATAAAAGAATTTATAGATTGCTGTATCAGGAACGCCGTTATGGAGTGTGCGCCTATAAAAAGGTATCCATGGCTGAAGTCCTGCCTGGTGGGCCATTACTTCACGCACAGTCATCCGGTCTTTATTGGAACCACTCAGGTAATCGAGGTATTTGGAGAGTTTCTTCCATGGATCAATTTTCCCCATATCGTGAAGGTGCATCACAGCAAGTGTTGTAGAGGCAACTTTGGTGATAGAAGCCAGATCAAAAAGATCATTCAGCCTGACCGGTAACTCATTTGAGTATGTATGGTTTCCAAAAGCTTTATTATAAATGACCACGCCATTTTTTGCTACAAGAATCTGGCAACCGGGATAAGCTTTCTGCCGTATCCCATAAACCGCCAGGCTATCTATTGCCGCAAATTCAGATGAACAAATACCAAGAGCTTCCGGAGAAGCATAAGCCAGGCGGATCGGCTGACCGGTAGAAATCCCGTCATTCAATCTGAATTCTGAAGTTGCGTTAACCGGTAATCGACCCGAAGCCTGCATACCCCCCATAATTATCTGAGCCGATACATCATGCACAATAGGATTATCCTGATATGAAACTATTATTCCTTTTATTCTATCTCCACAATCAATGTAATTAAGCGCATAGGGTAATCCGAATAAATTCAGAACTATATCATTTTTCTCCTGTAAAGAATCGATAAAAACGATAGTTTGTTTTGGAATACCAAAGTTCCTGGTTGGCGAAGGATGCGTATTTACTATGCCAACTATAACGAGATTGTATTTTTTTAGTTTTAATAGCATCTGCGCTTGTAGGTTCGGTGATGCCGAATATGGTAAGGAATACTTGTCGACAGGGGCATAAGACCCAAGTCTGCCTTGAAAAGCATTCTGCGAAGTGTCGCCAATCACCAGTGATGCGATTCTTAAGGTATCAAGGTTTTTGAGTGGCAGCAAGTCGTTTGTGTTTCGTAACAATGTAACAGCTGAATTATAAAGATCGCGGTTTAGCTGAATTGCTGCCTGAGGGTTAAGATCAGCAACCAAATTTTCCAATACAACAACCTGTGGCTTCCAAAGTCCTAACCGGTATTTCAGATGAAGAACCCTCTTACACTTCATATCTATTAAGGCATTAGATATCTTATTACTGTCAATAGCTGCCCGGATTTCGCAAATAGTACTTTGAACATCTTCCGGCAAAAGCAGTATGTCATTCCCGGCAGCTAATGCCATAACCTCGGTCTTTCCAGGTTCGGTATAATCAGCAACGCCTCCCATATCCATAGCATCGGTGAAGACTATTCCGTTAAATCCCATTTTGTATCGTAAAAGATCGCTCACTATTCTGTGCGACAGGGTTGATGGCAAACCTGGAGTAGAGTCAAGTGAAGGAACATACAGATGTCCTACCATCACTCCGCCAATATCAGCTTCTATTACTTTTCGAAAAGGATACAGATCAAGCGTATCGAGTGCTGTTGCAGAATGGTTGATTACGGGCAGAGTAATATGCGAATCGGATCCTGCATCACCATGACCAGGGAAATGCTTTGCAACTGCCATCACACTATTATCCTGTAATCCTTTAAGATATTGAAGGCTCTTCATGGCCACATCCTCCTTATTCTCTCCGAACGAACGGATGTTGATAACAGGATTTAGAGGATTACTATTTATATCAACTACAGGGGCAAAATCGATGTGAATTCCCATTCGCTTGCATTGCCTGGCAATTTCGGCACCCATACTGTATATCTTTTGCCTGTCGGCCATTGCTCCAAGTGTCATCTGCCGTGCAAAGGAAATTGTACTGTCCAGACGCATACCGAGTCCCCATTCTCCATCAATAGTGATAAGCAAAGGTGTCCTTGCCAGTCGCTGATATTGGTTTGTTACTTGTGCCTGCTTTACAGGACCTCCCTTAAAGAAGCAAATGCCTCCAATATTGTAATATTTAACCAGGTCGGCAACATAACGTATCATGGCTGTATCACCATTTGCTTTACCTCTAACTATCATAAGCTGGGCGATGCGTTCATCTGTGCTTAACTTATTGAATACAGAATCGACCCAATGCCTTTCAGCAAAAGTTGTATCACCTATATTTATTTGCGCGTTAGAAGATGAATAAATGAAAGTAAAGAGAGAAACGAGAACTATTGTTCGGCGAAAGTTATAGATCATTTGAAATATTAAAGAGGTATGTATATCAAGCTGGAATTTCCGACAATGCCAAAATACGATAATAGAACTACATAAGGTAGAAATTTTGAAATTAAAACTTCTCCAAAATTATTAACAATTCATTTTAAACTTGCCTAAATGATCTATTTTTGATAAAAATAATTTGCTTATGCCTACTTATGCAAAGCTGGAAGCGATAGCAAGCCAGGTAAGACGTGATGTTCTCCGTATGATTCATGCAGTTCAATCAGGGCATCCGGGTGCTTCCCTTGGCACTGCCGATTTTCTGGCAGTTCTTTATTTTCAGGTAATGAAATATGATCCAAAGCATTTCATTATGGATGGTCACGGGGAAGACCTGTTCTTCCTTTCTAATGGTCATTTGTCGGCTGCCTGGTATAGCGTGCTGGCGCATGCGGGGTATTTTGGGACAGAAGAGTTGGCAACATTTCGTAAATTAGGTACAAGGTTGCAAGGCCACCCGGCCACCGCCGAAGGAATTCCCGGAGTAAGGATAGCTTCTGGTTCCTTGGGGCAAGGTCTTTCTGTTGGCATAGGTGCTGCCGAAGCAAAGAAGATGAACAGTGATTCCGGAATTATTTACACGCTTCATGGTGATGGAGAACTCCAGGAAGGCCAGATTTGGGAAGCTGCCATGTATGCTGCAGGAAAGCAGGTGGATAACCTTATCGCGACAATCGATTACAATGGTCAGCAAATTGACGGACCAGTTGACAAAGTAATGCCCCTGGGAGACCTCAAAGCCAAATGGAAAGCGTTTGGGTGGGAAGTGCTTCAGATGAATGGTAATAATACTGTTGAAGTTGTTACTACGCTTGATGTTGCCCGCAACCATACTAAAAAAGGCAAGCCTATCGTTATACTCATGAACACAGAAATGGGACATGGTGTAGATTTTATGCTAAACAATCACCGCTGGCATGGGACTCCTCCAAATGATGAGCAGTTGGGTCTTGCCCTTGGGCAGCTGAAAGAAACACTTGGTGACTATTAACTGTAAAATTTAATATACTCTTATTATCAAACACTTTGAATAACACAAACTTAGGTTGATCAGAAAACTCCTTTCATTCACATGGTTCTTCGGCCTTTTGCTGTGTGCTTTGACATCCACAGCACAGGAGGAACACCCAAAAGTAAAACCACCGCCACTTACGCGAATCCTTTTTATTTTTGACGCTTCACAAAGTATGTATGGCAAGTGGCAGAGCGACATTAAAATTAATATCGCCAAGAAACTTATGGTTAATCTGCTGGACAGCCTTGCAGATGCTCCAAACCTGGAATTGGCTTTACGTGTTTATGGCCATCAGAAACCTTTCCCTCCTCAGGATTGTAATGACACACGGCTCGAAGTTCCGTTCAGCAAAGGCAACTTCAAAGAAATCAAAAATGTATTAAAAACCCTTATCCCAAAAGGCACAACACCTATTGCATTCGCAATGGAACAGGCTGGAGGTGATTTCCCTCCCTGTGATAATTGCCGCAATATTATTGTATTAATTACAGATGGTATTGAAGAATGTGATGGAGACCCTTGTGCTGTTTCCCTTGACCTTCAGAAAAAAGGAATTGTTCTGAAGCCTTTTATCATAGGCATTGGGCGAAATTTCTCTGATGCTTTTCACTGTGTCGGAACCTACTATGACGCATCCAGTGAAAAAGCGTTCAGCCAGGCATTAACAACGGTTATTTCACAGGCATTAAACTCAACAACTGTTCAGGTAAACCTACTTGATTCCTATGGGCATCCCAGCGAAACCAATGTTAATTTAACCTTTTATGATAACTTCTCAGGACTGCCTAAATACAACTTCATACATACACTTAATAATAAAGGTCTTCCTGATACTTTAGTAATTGATCCGTTAGCAACCTACGACCTTGTTATTAATACACTTCCTCCTGTACATGTTGATAGTATAAGGCTTCTCCCTGGTAAGCATACGATTATCGCGGCAAATGCGCCGCAAGGGTACATCAGTATGAAGGCAGCCAACAATGATAAAACGGCGCGTAACCTGGAATGCATAGTCAGGCTTCATGAAAAGAACGAAACTCTTAATGTTCAGAATTTTGGCGAAACCAGGCGATACCTCACGGGCAAATATGACCTTGAAGTGTTATCCCTGCCGAGGTTGTATATTGACGATGTGGATGTGAAGCAAAGCCATACTACTACTATCGAAATACCGCAACCAGGAATTGTAGTCATACGCAAATCATTTGCTGGTTATGGCAGCCTTTATGCCGAGCAAAACAGTAAACTGGTCTGGGTTTATGAACTACGTGAAAATCTGCCACAGGAAACGCTTATTCTGCAACCAGGTAATTACCGTGTTGTATATCGTTCAAAAAGCATGAGACGCTCGCTTTATACGGTTGAGAACCGCTTCACCATTCAACCTGGAATGACAACAGACGTAAAAATATTTAATGATTGAAATAATTCTGACCTTCTATGACTGAGAAATACCCTGTATTAGGAATGAAAGACACACGTTCTGGCTTTGGAGCCGGATTGCTCGAATTGGGGCATAGTAATCCCGAAGTTGTTGCATTATGTGCAGATCTGATCGGATCGCTTAAGATGGAAGCATTTGTTGAAGCTTTCCCAAATCGCTTTTTCCAGGTTGGAATTGCAGAGGCTAATATGATTGGAATAGCTGCAGGGCTTACCATTGGCGGAAAAATACCATTTACAGGAACATTTGCTAATTTTTCTACCGGCAGGGTTTATGACCAGATAAGGCAGTCGGTGGCATATTCCAACAAAAATGTTAAAATATGCGCTTCCCATGCAGGTATCACACTTGGCGAAGATGGAGCAACTCATCAGATCTTGGAAGATATCGGACTAATGAGGATGCTTCCAAATATGACAGTTATCAACACTTGCGATTATAACCAGACAAAAGCTGCCACAATAGCTGTTGCAAAGCATACCGGACCTGTTTACCTGAGGTTCGGCAGACCAAAAGTTCCGGTCTTTATCCCTGATGACCAGCCATTTGAAATTGGAAAAGCCTTGCTACTAAACGAAGGCAAGGATGTTTCTATTTTCGCTACTGGCCATCTGGTATGGACAGCCCTTGAGGCTGCAAAGATTCTTGAATCAAAAGGTATTAGTGCTGAAATAATAAATATCCATACCATTAAACCTTTGGATGATGCTGCAATCATACAATCGGTGAATAAGACAAAATGTGTGGTAACAGCCGAAGAACATATGATGAATGGTGGAATGGGCGATAGCATCGCACAATTATTGGCAAGATGTCTTCCATCGCCATTGGAGATGGTTGCTGTGAATGATAAGTTCGGCGAAAGTGGAATTCCGGAAGAACTTATGGTAAAATTTGGCCTCGACACTCCACATATTGTTGAGGCTGCTTTACGCGCTATCGCTCGTAAAGCTTAAGTCAAATTTTAAATTTCGGCCGAATTGTATTGCCAGCCGTTTATGCTAACAAATCAGCTTACCGCTATGGCAGAAATGTCTGACCAGCAACTTCTCGACTTGCTAAGCAAGCAAGAAACACATCGTTATGGTTTCGATTTACTAATGCGGCAATTTCAGGAACGCATTTACCGTCACGTGCGCCATCTGGTGATATACCATGACGATGCCGACGATATTGTTCAGAATACATTCATTAAAGTATGGAACAATCTCTCTTCTTTCCGCGAAGATTCAAAACTATACACCTGGATTTACCGGATTGCTACTAACGAAGCACTGAGCCACCTGAAAAGTAAGCGGCTACGCATGTTTCTTTCGCTTACAGGTTTGGAAAGCAAGCTGGAGCAGGGATTATTCGATGACAATTTCTTTTCCGGAGATGAAATTCAGGTTAAACTTCAGCAAGCAATACTCAAGTTGCCTGATAAACAACGGATTGTTTTTAATATGAGGTATTATAATGAGTTGAGTTATGATGAAATGTCAGATGTACTGGGCACTTCTGTTGGAGCCCTTAAAGCATCATACCATATCGCAGCGAAAAAAGTAGAAGAATTTGTGACTACCCATTAAACTTTTAAAGGTTACATCAATCCATGTATTAAGGGCGGCAACTTTAACTCCGTAAAGATGAAGAAAAATCAAAATTCCCGAAAGCATCCTGATCAGGTCAAACAACCTGCTCAAGAGGCAAGTAATGAAATAGCCCGACAATCAGAACCTTTTATTGTTCCGGATGGATATTTTGACGAGTTACCTCAACGGGTCATGGCCAGAATTGATTTAAAGCAAAGGGAAATAGAGGTTAATCCGAAATACTCAATTTTATTGAGACGTGCATGGATTCCTCTTGCCGTAGCAGCGTCTGTTGCACTATTCTTTTTTATCAGGCAACCTTCTAACCTGGCAATCAAAACTGATGCTTCAGATTCCATTGCAGCAACTTACCATTCAATTGAATATGATCCAACTTATGCTGACGAAGCACTCTTGATCCAAGAAGCGTCTGTTACTGAAAATGATGAAGCACAAATTGATTTTAAATCCATGAGTAATGCATTGAACAGCACTGATACAAATGGAATAACAACCGAAGAAAAGATTCAATATCTTCTGGATGAGAATTACGACACCGATTTAATTACAGAACTATAACGCAAATACATTTATCATGAAAATATCGCATATGATTACCAGTATTGGCGCAACTCTTCTGTTGTTTGCTACTATTAATGCCGGTGCACAACCTGGAAGAGGAATGCAGCATCGTCATGGACAGATTGAAGCACAGAAAATCGCTTTTATCACTAAAGAGCTTGACCTCTCTCCTCAGGAAGCGCAGGTTTTCTGGCCGGTTTACAACGAGTTTGATGCTAAACGCAAAGCCTTGCGAGAGTCGTTCCGTACGAATACAGAACTAAGCAATAAAAAAATTGATGATGTTACTGACAAGGAGGCGGCCGATCTTGCCGATAACCAGCTTATACAGTCGCAGAAGTTATTGGATCTCCGTAAGGAATACCATTTGAAATTCAAATCAACTTTGCCCATCAAAAAAGTACTTAAGCTCTATGAAGCTGAACGCAGGTTCCAGGAAGAACTACTTGGGCAAATCAGGGGAAACCGTAAAAATGGTCCGCCGCCTCATCCCGGAGATGAGTAATAACTCATCTGGTCTAAGATTTAGCTTCCGTGTTCATTAATTCATACCAGTTCCTATACCACCCCTTACAAAAAAAAGCAGAGCTTCCAGAAAAGGAGCGCTGCTTTTTCAAGTAATTATAAGTTTAACTTATCCATTCATGGAAATGAGGAATTCCTCGTTATTCATTGTGTATTTCATCCGGCTGGTCAGAAATTCCATTGCTTCCAAAGGATTCATATCGGCAAGGTGATTTCTTAAAATCCATATACGCTGAAGTGTTTCCTTGTCAAGAAGCAAATCTTCTCGGCGGGTGCTCGAAGCAACGATATCAATAGCCGGATAAATCCTTTTGTTTGATAGTTTCCGGTCGAGCTGCAACTCCATGTTTCCGGTTCCTTTGAATTCTTCAAAGATTACTTCATCCATCTTAGAGCCAGTATCAGTAAGAGCTGTTGAGATGATGGTAAGTGAACCTCCGTTTTCAATCTGGCGGGCAGCACCAAAGAAACGCTTTGGCTTATGGAGGGCATTAGCTTCAACTCCACCTGAAAGAACTTTACCAGATGCGGGCGACACCGTATTATATGCCCTTGCCAGTCGGGTGATCGAATCGAGTAGTATAACAACGTCGTGACCACATTCTGTAAGGCGTTTAGCTTTTTCCAGTACGATATTGGCAATTCGCACATGACGATCTGCAGGTTCGTCGAAAGTTGAAGAAATAACTTCGGCGTTAACACTTCTCTGCATATCGGTAACCTCTTCAGGGCGTTCGTCAATAAGCAGAACTATAAGGTAAGCCTCAGGATGGTTGAAGGCAATAGCATTTGCTATTTCTTTTAAAAGGACTGTTTTTCCGGTCTTAGGCTGTGCTACTATAAGGCCACGCTGTCCTTTACCAATCGGCGTAAACAAATCAATAATCCGGGTGGAAATACTGGCGCCCGGATGACCTGTAATATTAAATTTTTTCTCAGGGAACAAAGGTGTAAGATAATCGAAAGGTATCCTGTCCCGCACATCTTCGGGTAGTTTGCCATTGATATATTCTACCTTGATGAGAGGAAAATACTTTTCTCCATCTTTTGGCGGACGGATACTCCCCTTAATTGTATCACCTGTTTTTAGTCCAAAAAGCTTGATCTGCGATTGGGAAACATAAATATCATCCGGCGAATTCAGGTAGTTATAGTCGGATGATCGTAGGAATCCATAACCATCTGGCATAATTTCCAGAACGCCTTCGCTGGATACAATTCCATCAAATTCAAAAAGATATTCGTCGCGACGGCGCTCATTTGGATTGCGAGGACGCTGCAGAGCTTCGCGGTTAAAAGCCTCACCATTGGATAGTCGTGGAATATCAGAAACCTGTTCGGCATCTGCATTGCCTGAAACTGGTACAGTTTCAACAACTTCAGAAACAGCAACAACTTCTTCAGGTTCAACTTCGTCTTCTATAATTGGAAGATTACTGAATTGAATAGCTTCTTCGTTGATTATTTTCCGAAACAACTCAGGTTGCCTTTCCCGTGGCTCAGTGGGTTTAAGAGGAACGCTTTCGCGGATATCAGCATCGGACTTCACATCAAGTTTAACTTTTTCCCATCGTCCTTGTTTGCTCACTTTCGGATGAGGATTATTTTCGGGAATGTCGGAGGAAACACGTTTGCGTTTCTCTTTAAAAGGTTTACGAATACTCTTTTTTTCTTCATTGAGTATCTCTACCGGTGGGTTCGATGCCTGATGATCTAGGATCTGATAAACCAGATCCTGT
>Ga0268283_1001258_pt1 | contig 12727 bp, 19 predicted proteins | sample saktaG_13_FD_190140 | JGI IMG/M metagenome (GOLD analysis project Ga0268283, IMG submission 190140) | Saline water microbial communities from Sakinaw Lake, British Columbia, Canada - sak_2013_06_06_36m | ecosystem: Environmental > Aquatic > Non-marine Saline and Alkaline > Saline ... | reverse complement strand
CCAAAAATGCCTGATGCGGATCCATATTGCCACCCATATATGTCATCGCTTTTCTGAGGTTATTATAGAGTTTCTCATCCTTAGCAACAATTACACCTCCAACGATATCAGCATGACCATTAATAAATTTTGTTAAGGAATGTAATACGATGTCAGCACCTAAGTTTAAAGGCTTTTGAAGATACGGGCTGCAAAAAGTATTGTCAACGCATACAAGGATATTGTGTTGATGTGCAATTTCTGAAACTTTTTTAACGTCGGTCAGCTGAATGGTTGGGTTGGCAGGGGTTTCAAGATAAATTAATTTTGTATTTGATTTGATTGTTTTTTTAAGAAGCTCAATATCAGAAGTGTCGATATAGGAATATTCAACCCCAAATTTTGAAAAGTAAGTTTCCATCACGCCTCTGCTAGGACCATAAACTGCACCTGTGCTGATCATGTGATCACCTTGAGCTAAAACACTCATGTACACCGTTGAAACTGCTGCCATTCCTGATGATAAAGCAATTCCCCGATAGCCATTTTCGAGCTCGGCAATTTTATCCTCAAGTACGCCAATGGTAGGATTTCCTATTCGGGTATAGATGAACCCTTTTTCTTTTCCGGCAAATAAATCGGCACCATGTTGTGCATTCCTAAATGAGAAAGTTGAGGTTTGATAAATGGGAGTGACTGCACTTCCAAATTCGTCCTGGTAATCTCCGGCGTGGATCAATTTAGAATTGAATCCCATATTCGTTGTTTTCATAATGTAAAAATTGTTTTTAATTAGTTAATTGATTTTAATATTATTTCGTTTTCTTTAACACAAAGTTCTTTGGCAATGACCGGGCATTTTGCTTTTAATAAAAAGAAAATCGGACGATAGCTATCTGATAAACCTTCGAAATTTCCTTGTCCTTTACTTATGATAAATTCAGCCTGATTGAAACGGTTTAAAAAATCTGCATTGCATAAATTGAGTAAAATTGCCGGAGCTGTACTTCCAGATGAGATAATTTCAGCAACTTCATGCAATCCTGAAGCAATTGCATCTTCATAGGTAACATCATTAATAATTGGGATTTCCCGAACTACAAACGTAACAGGCTTGCCTAATTCTTCAATTAAAATTTTATCAAAAACAGATTCTCCAGCATTGTCGCCAAGATAAAGAACAGAATCAGCCTTATTGAGTTTGGCGACAAATTTTTCAAAATCAAAAATGGCAAAATCCTGTTGTAGTATTTGTTTTAGATCCTTCTTGATATCAAAAGTTTTATTAACGCCCAAATCCATCACATTTCCTGCAATGGCAATTCTAATTGCAGTCAGTAATGGGTTTTTTGATCCCCGAACCAATTTTTTTAATTCCGGGTATAAACCCAGGGATTCTTGAATATTTGCTTCTTTGATATTTTTATATGGGTCAGCAACGCCTGTAATGTTTTTGATTTCCTCATAAATAACCTTACCCATCTCAGGAGGGATTTGATCTAATGAAAACCCTTTGATCGCACATCCAACTTTATCGAGTATCTCTTTGATCAGGCTTTCGTCATTAGTTGTAAATTTGCCTGCTCTCAGCGCTTGTGACATAAAACAAGGAATACATTCAAGGTATGTTTTCATTTTTTATTAGAAATTAATCACCATTCCCGTTTTTAGTTGTTTTATTTTAAATGCGTTGTAAAAAGCTGCTAAAGCAGGTAGTCCGGTGCAGTGTGAAGGATAAATATGTTTTATCTTTTGCTTCTTGAAATACTGTATGGTTTGCTTTGTTTGTTTATCATTCTCACTAAGGTGAAATCCGCCGATTACTGTGATAACTTTATCAATTCCAGTTACTCCTTTTGCATACTCGATGATGTTGCAAATGCCGGAATGTGCACACCCGGATACGACTATTAATTCGTTCTCCTGAATAACTGCCAATGCTGAATCATCAGGTACAAAATCATCAATCTTATGCTCATCAATAAAAGGAGTTTCCTGTGATTCAAAAGAATTAGTTCTTGGAATTTCACCCAAAAATATCAGATTCTCCGTTATATAATATGGCTTTCTGGTGTTGATTAATTTGAACTTTTTGTTTAATTCAGAATAACATAAACTTAAACCGACATATTGGTGATCCAGTTTTCTATAGCGTTTGATGAAAGCATAAGGATGGCAAATCAGGTTTTTATTTTTCAGATGGCTTAATCCATCTCCATGATCCCAATGCCCGTGACTTAATACCACATTTTCTACATTTTCTAAATCAATACCAAGTTTTTCGGCATTCATTAGAAAAACATCTGAATGACCTGTATCAAATAGAATACTGGTGTCGTGTTCAATATAGTAAGACAATCCGTGTTCAGCTGAGAAATTACCTGAAGCTGTATTTTCCGTGAGTACCGTAAGTTTCATAACATTTTTTTATTTGTTACTACTGCAGATATCTATTTCTAGATGATGCTAATCATTGTTTTTTATTTCAAAAATATTTCCACTTTTATCTTTAATAAATACCAAATCCGCTCCTGTTCGTTCAATTCGGGTACATTCATAATTGCTCGCAATGGCTCTTTGAATAAATGATTCTCTCTGATTCACTTTGATACAGATATGATTATAGCCTTTCATTTTCTTTATTGGATCAACAAATATTTCCAGCAGTAATTCCCCATTTTTAAGTTGATAAACCGTGGTTTCGGCTGGGATACCAAAGATTTTATTTGAAAGAAATTTTTCGAGGATAAAACTTTTTACTTTGCTCATACCAAGTAGCTGTTCATAAAACAGCGTAATTTCGCTTGTATCTTTAATTGCAAGGGCAATGTGTTCTAGCTGCATTTGATTTTTTTATTAAAAGTTGGGAATCATAATTATATTTTTTCGGCTGTTAATAAACGCACATATTTTTTTAAAAAATAATCTTCTTTAAAGCCACCAAATCCATGCTCATTTAATATATTCTTCCAGTCTTTTTCAATAAAATCAAATGCATATTTACATTCAATTTTTTTAAAGATTATACGATGATATGCAGGCATTTCTTTCATGTCAAATTCGGCAAAATCGAGTATATTGAAAGTGCCGCCAATTTTTAAGTGCTCGTAAGCATTATCAATAATTTGTTTTCTGATTTCATTAGGGAAGCCATGTAAAACGAAACTGATAAAAATCTTGTCAAACTTTTGGGCCAGATTAAATTCCTGATCAATTCTTTGATTTAAAAACTTGATGTTTGGAAAACTTCCACAATTAGCATTGAATTGTTTTTCCATATTTTCTGAAATATCCATTCCAATCATCAATGAATCAGAGGATATAAATTGATTCATTAATAAAATATTGCGGCCAGTGCCACATCCCAAATCTAAAATATGATCGTTTGGATTAATTTTGAGTGCTTTAATAGCTCTTTTTATAAAGCCTCTGTAATAACCCAATGTAGCGATGTTCATTACTTTGTCGTAATGTTTAGATATAAATTCTGAAAGTTCAACTCCTGAGTCGGGATATAGTTTACTCATTTTGATATTTTTATAATTTGATTGCTGATTTGTAAATAGTTTTGAAAACTATTTTATTGTTTTTATTGATACAACCTTGAATAATTTTTTTAGGCATTTAATGCTAAAACAAAAGCCCGGTACTTTTGATTTATAAATAAGATAATCTTTGCCGAATTTTTTAATGGCTTCTGGTTCTTCAATAAATTTTACCATTATTAAAATAAGAAATGCTTCTAAGGGTGAAATTATGATGATGAACGAAAGAGAACCACTTATAAATGCAATACTTAAAGGGAAAAACAACAATCCCAAATGCATTGGATGCCGCATATATTTGTAAATACCCTGATCCACAAAAACATTGGTATCCATTCTTTTTAATTCTCCCTGTCGGCCATATTTAGCTAAGGTTCTACCTGTATTTTTACTTATTTTTATCACAAGGGATAATAATAAACTCCCTATCAAAAAACTCAAAATATAGAAGTATAATTGCAAGTTCAATCCTTTAAACAAGATAGAGTCAAGTTGATACCCTATTGTTATACCTCCAAAAAGCATTACACACCATATCGTTAACCTGACTATCATTTTGATTGAATCCTAATGTTTTCTTTTTCAGTTTTGTTAATGATCCTAGTTAGCCCTTCATCAATGATGATCACATGATATTCTATCGTGGCTATAATTTTTTTAGAGCGTTCTTGTTGTAAGCATCGTATGCTTCTTTTACGGTCATTTCACCTGCGCCAATAAAAATTTTGATACCAGCTTTTTCTAAAACGGTTGCTGCATTCCCACCAGGGCCATTACCTGTGATGAGAATGTTGGCTCCTAACTCAAATAATTTTTGGGAGGTTTTAGGACCAGCCCCATGTGCCTCATTTTCTATCGCGCGATTATCAAAGTGTGTAATTTCTTTGGTTTCTTCATCATAAACAAAGATGAATTCTGTTCGGCCAAAACGTGGATCCATTTGTGAATCCCATTCTGTACCTTTTGTTGTAAATGCTATTTTCATGGATACTTTATCTTTTATTGATTTGCTAATTCTTTAACTTTTTCCCAACTTTTGGTGAGTTGGGCTCTTAATTCATTATGATCGTACTCAACAATGGTTTGTCCATTTGTCATGGCTTTGGTAAAATTTTCATCATAAGGTAAATTGGTCACGTGGAAAATATTTTCTTTGCTTAAAAAAGCTGCAATTTCAAGACTTATTTTCGGATTAATGTCAGATTTGTTAATGATGCAACCTGCTTTGATCTTGAATTTTTTCACCAATTCATAAACCCGTTTTAAATCATGTAAGCCAGAAATACTCGACTCAGTTACCAATACCACAAAATTTGCCCCCGATAAAGAAGAAACAACCGGACAACCAAGTCCGGGAGAGCCATCGACTATTACATAATCTTTGTTTGTCTCAGTAGCAATGCGCTTAGCTTGATTTTTTACTTTAGCAACCAATTTTCCTGAGTTGTCTGCTCCAATTCCAAGTCGGGCATGAACCATTGTGCATCCAACTCTTGTTGTGGAGATGTAGCTTTTTCCTACTTTCAGGGTTTCATTTGTGATAGCTTCAGTTGGGCAAATCCGGGCACAATAGCCGCATCCTTCACAATTTAATTGATCGATTGAATATTGTCCGTTTTTTAAAGATATGGCACCAAACCGACAAATTTCTGCACACGCTCCGCAGGAAGTACACCTGTCATTATTAATTTTTGCCAATTCCCCGCTATAAAAATCTTCTTCCAGCCCATAATTAGGATTCATCAACAGATGCATATCTGCAGCATCTACGTCGCAATCGGCAATCACAATATCTTTCCCGCCTAAATAAGCAAATGATGCAGTAATGGAAGTTTTGCCGGTGCCCCCTTTTCCTGAAATGATTACAATTTCTTTCAAGTTAAACCTCCATTTCTGAATTTAAGGATGAATTGTTTAATGCTTTCAAGTTGTTGTTCAAATACAGGATGTTTTCCGTAAATTATTTCTCCCTGGGAATAAAGTTCTGCAATGTACCTGTCATTTGGAATTCTTGCTATTACTGGAATTGATTCAGCTTTGCAATAATTTAATACATCATTGTTCCCGATTCCATCACGGTTGATAACGACCCCAAAATCCTTTTCAAGTTCTTCCATGGTGGCAATTGCCAGCTTTAAATCATGAAAGCCAAATGGGGTCGGTTCTGTTACAAGAATAATAAAATCCGCATCTTTAGTAGCTTCAATCACAGGACAGGAAGTTCCAGGTGGTGAGTCATAGATTTTTAGGATCTCTTTTTCAAAATGTTGATCGACATATTTTTGAGTTTGCGCAATGAGTGGAACAGCTTGTTCCTGGCCAATATCCAGCCTGCTTTCGATAAAAATCAAGTTATCTCTTTGAAAATGTTTAAGCTCACCCATTTTTTGTTTTTGCATGGGCAAAGCATTTGTTGGGCAAAGTTCAGAACAGGCATAACAGCCATGACATAATTCAGGGAACACCATTATTTGTGGCCCCAACTGTATAACCGCGTGGAAATTGCAAACTTGCTGACAAAGCCCACATAAAGTACATTTATCTTCGATCCAAACAGGGTGCATTTTATATTTATGTTCCTGATGGATTAGTTTAGCATCAATGAACAGTCCTGAATTTGGTTCCTCTACATCCAGGTCAACCAGAATTATCTTCTCCTCCTCGGCCAAATAATGAGCCATATTAACAGATAAAGTTGTTTTACCTGTTCCTCCTTTTCCGCTGGCAATAGCTATTTTCATTTATTGTTAAGTATGGTTTTATCAGGGATGTTACCGTCAATAAAATGTTTTTCGATCCAACCTGCTCTTGTATTATCTCTATGATCAAAATACTTTACATAAGGTTTAATGTCGAGTAGGGGCGTACCATCCAGGATATCAACTTCAGTGAAATAGACCGTATCTGAATCTATTTTTTTGATTTTGACAATCGAGAAGCCAAGCTTGTTAGGCCGATAAGGACTCCTGATTGCAAATATGCCATGCTCTTTTTCTTCGAGATATGGTCTTGCGATCATTTTTACTTCCTTGCATTTATGGAAATAATAAATCAATATGGCATGGCTAAAACAATCAAGGTCTTTTAAACCTGTGGAATATTCTTCAAAAATCTTACAAGAAGCCTCAATATCTTCGCCAAAAGATGCCTGGATAGGGATGCCTTTTTGTTCCTTAAATGGAGTATTAATCACCCCTATCTGGCTGAATTCAATTTTTTTCATCATTTAATGATCACAAAGATTTTCGCCGGTCTTAAGTTGGTTATTTAAAAGATTCTCAACCAATTGTTTTGGAGAACCATCCATAACCCCCATGTGAACTTCAATGTTGTTTTGCGCAAAAAGCATTTGGGCCTGCTGTCCCATTCCACCGGCAATAATTACATTTACTCCTTGGTCAGCTAAAAACTTTGGATAAACGCCAGGTTGATGTACAGGAGGAGTCAATATATGCTCATCGATAATTGTATTATTTTCTACTTCAACAATTGCAAATTTTTCGCAGTGGCCAAAATGCGCTGTCAATTGGCCATTTAATGTTGGGATTGCAAATTTTATTTTCATTCTCTTTTTTGTTAGTTGATTTATTTTTTATTTAATAATTCTTCTCTGATCATTGTTTTGCCACAGTTTGGGCATTTTAGCGTTGTGCATTTTATGCCTTGTTGATGTGGAATTTTTGTTCCACATTTGGCGCAAACACAATAGCCTCCGATACCAAAACCTCCCCCTTTGCTACGACCGCGGCCCCCACCTTTGCCCAAACCTTTTCCAGTTCCAATGGCATTATTTTTACTTTCTTCTGAATTCATCATGATAATTGGTTCTTAAATTTATTAAGGCAGACCGAATAAGGCCTGCCTCAGTTCTAGTTTTTTTGATTCAATTGAGAAAGCTGATCCTCAATGTTCGACAATTGCTCTTTTAATATTTTAATTTCATTTTCGAGCAAGGTTTTTTTAGAAACATTCGGGATATCTTCCTGGTAGTATCTTTGGTTTCTTGTTCCGTACCCTCTTCTAAAGCTACGGCCAAATCCCATATTTCTCCTGAATCCCCCACCAAAACCAAATCCATGGTTTGTAAATCCCGGTGTATCATTTCCACTGCAATAACCTAATTGTCGCCCGGTCATTGGACCCGTTCCTGCAGGTCCTGTTTTGTCACCTCTTGGCATAATTACCTCCTTTGTTAAGATTTTTATTGGAGCAACAACGACCATGTCCAAACCCGCCGGCCAGGTTCAATAAATTCTTAGAATGACAAGCGGGACATTCAGTAATTGCTTCACTGAAATTCATATTGAACATTTGACCACAATCCTGGCAACGGATAATATTTTTCCGAAAATGGACGTTCCCACCTTCAATAACCAGAAGTTTTCCTTGGATCAGGAAATCAGCAATTTTTTTTCGGGCTTGTTCGATAAGACGAGAAAATGTCGGTCTGGAAATTTCCATTTCATCTGAAGCTTCAGCATGTGATAAACCAAGGTGATCAGCAAGTCTTAGTGCTTCAAATTCATCAAGACTCATTGAAATTTGATCTGAAGACATTCCCCTGATTCCAACCGGTTTAAAGACGGAAAAAAGTGGTGGTTCATGCACAATCCGATTGTTTTTTGGTCTGGTCATGATTGTTGATAATTAATTTTATTTTGCAAAGATAATGAACATACGTTCATAATACAAATAATTTTTCAGATTTTTATCATTGTTATATTAACCTGATATTTGTTGCTCGATAATACATCATCATTCCGGAAAGTGATCAGTTATTTTGAGCGGCTTATTAATTATGACCTTAAATATGTTAATTGCCCGAAATTTTAAGATCATGGATATGAGCATTTCACCTATATGAATTTAGGTGAATTACCTATTTGTATTTTTTAATCTTCTCCTATTTTTGATGTTAACTGGAGTTATTAATCATAGAAGCCAAAATGCACGATAGAAAGTAAAATTTCTAGTAATGTTTTACGATTATATTGATCGGCTTCATAAATTAAAAATTATGAATAGCGTAAATAGATTTGGACCTAAGTTCGAGGTTGATGCTTATGTGAATGAAAGCGAGATTTTACTATTAGAAATGAAGCCTTTAGATAATCGTGGTATGAATTATGAAATTTATAGTAAAGGCTTTCTTGTATATTATTTTAAGAGAATTGAGGGACAAACCTTGCAGCTTTTCTGCTGTACAAGTAAGGAATCGTATTATTTTCCAAATGATACAAGTACTAGCTTACTAGATGATAAGGTTGGTATACTTGATTGGTTGTTTTCTTAATCAAAAGTCATTATTAACGTAAATCTGATTTAAAAGCTTTTATCTGCATCATAAAATATTCCAAGACAGATTTAGATAATGGGTTATCCAAATCCATTTGTTCGGGATGCCATTGTACTCCCATCAAAAATGATTGATCACTCATTTCATCCCACTCAATGGCTTCTATAATTCCATCAATAGCTCGGGCTGAAACCTTTAATCCATCAGCTAAAAGATCTATTGCCTGATGGTGGCAGCTATTCACGGAACCGGTCATTTCATTAGTTGCCCAGACAAGTTTTGTCCCATTTTCAAGAGATACATCGTGAAAGCATTTATAGGAATCCGGAATCCGATGAATAACGTTGGTATCATAATCACTTGGGATATCAATAATTAGACTGCCTCCCAGTGCGACATTGATTATTTGTTGTCCACGACAGATTCCCAGTATGGGGATATTTAATTCCAAGGCTTTATTTATCAAGGCCAATTCAAGACTATCGCGCTTTAAATCAAATTCGCCACATCGTGCTGTATCATTTATCTTGCCGTAATTGCCCGGAAAAACATCCTCTCCTCCTGTTAATAATAGGCCTGAGCATCCTTCAAGCAAGGTCAATGCTGAGTCAATTGTAAATTCATACATATTGATTGTTACAAGATTTGAGTCTGCTGAATGAATCCAATTAGTATAGGCCGTGTAGGACTTATCTGGTGAAGCTTTTGAGATTGCAATTTTAATACTATAATCAATGGCTCTAATACACGAGCTTAAAATTAAACTAAGTGCTATAAGTGCAATTAAACTTGATAAAAGGCTTTGGTTGAATCTTTTCATAGAAGGGATTTTTATCAAAAATAAGCGATTGAGTGCTGATTATCAAATAATCTTCTGGTAAAATTTGATTAAAATTTGATATAAAAATCTTTAGTTAATTCTTTGTATTTGGTTGTATAATGCTGATTTTTATCACGAATGGTGAGTTCTTCTTCAATAAGTTTGGTGCGAAATGAACTTATCTCAAATATCCACCGGTTAATCGCCTTTCCTTCAATTGGGACGATATTTAATTTTTTACAGCAGAACAAACCTTCAATGCGGGCCTCATCTAAAAATTGAGCGGCTTCGACCGGTGGTAGAATCAAATAAGCCTTACCTGTTGGATTTAGTAGTTGCTTGATACCATGAGCAAGTTCATTGAATTTTAAAGAATCTGTATGTTTTGAAATGCTTTTTTCTTTGTTGTGCGATTTTAATGATTGATCAAAGAAAGGAGGATTACTAACGATGAGGTCGTATTTATGCGTAACACTTTTAGTGTAATTTTGCAATGAAATATGTATGACTTTTAATTGTGAGAACCACTGCGATTTTTGGAAATTTCGCTCTGCTTGAAGGATAGAATCTTTATCAAAATCAATGGCATCAATCTTTGCTGTTGATTTTTGAGCCATCATCAAGGCAATTACTCCCGATCCTGTGCCAATGTCTAAAATTGTTTTTTCATTTTCAGGTTGAACCCATGATCCAAGTAACACGGCATCAGTTCCCACTTTCATTGCCGATTGGTCATCTTCAACACTAAATTGTTTGAATTGGAAAGACATGATTAATTTGATAATGAGTTAATTTGAAAATGTGCTAATGCTTTTTTAAGTTCAGATGTTTAAAGGTTCAGAAGCTCAGTGTTTTTGGTGATGAAACGAATGTAATACCATTGTATGGCCATTGAATGACTTCAGAATTATCACTATTTATTAATTACAAATAAATATCAATCAACCCATCTGGTGCTTCAATATCAATACGTTTTTTATCACGATCCACATCTTTGATAATCTCGTCAGTGATAGGAATCAGGATTTCTTTGTCCTCAAAGGTAATTTGTAGTATGGCCTGATAAGTCTGATCAAGCACTGATTCAACTACCCCCACAAAACCATGTGTTTTATCGTAAACTTCATATCCTGTAACTTCATGAAAATAGAATTTATTTCCTTTTAGTTTAGGCAAACTACTGAGCGGAAGATAAAGCGAACAACCTTGAAGTAATTTGGCGACTTCTGTACTGTCAATATTTTTAAAAGCAACATTGGCTTTGTCGTCAGTAATTACAATTTCTTCTATTGGGTAATTAACCAATTGGTCTTTAATTGCAACACTTATTTCTTTTAAATTTTTATAATAGCTTGGATTGTCGGTGTCAAGTTGAATTCGAAGTATGCCCTTATTACCAATGGCTTTTACAATATATCCTAAATAGTAATGATTACTTATATCCATTTTTTTTGGCTTAAAAGTACAAAAAAAAAGGCCGAATGTTTTCATTCGGCCCATTCTGAAATTTAACAGCGTTTATTCTGCTTTTGTTTCTTCTGATTCTTCTTTAACTTCTTCAGCTGCAGGTTCAACAGCTTCTGCAACTGCAGGAGTTTCCGCAACTATTTCAGCTTTAGGTTCTTCAATAGCTGTTTCAAGCACTTCTTCAACTACCTCTGGAGCTTCTTCTACAATTTTAGCAGGTTGAGATGCAGCTAATTCAGCAGCTCTTTTCTTTGCTAACTCAGCAGCTCTTTCTTCTTTAATTTTCACTTCAGCTTCATGACGGGCTTTAATTTCGTCTTTGCTTAGTGATTGGGTTTCTTTTAGCTTTCCTTCAATTTTAGCTTCTTTTTCTTTCAGCCAAATTTGAAATTTTGCTTCAGCTTGTTCTTCAGTTAAAGCGCCTTTTGTTACACCTTTCATCAAATGATTCTTATATAGAACCCCTGTGTAGGATAAAATTGCCCTGACGGTGTCAGTTGGCTGTGCGCCTTTGTTTAACCAATTAACCGCTTTTTCAACATCAATGCTGATATCAGCTGGTTGTTTAATAGGATTGTAAGTGCCAATTCTTTCTATGTATTTTCCGTCCCGTGGTGCACGACCATCCGCGATAACGATGTGATAGAAAGGCATTCCTTTCTTTCCGTATCGTTGTAATCTAATCTTTGCTGGCATAAAACTTTAATTTTAAATGAGATATAATGTTTTTTAAAAATGGCTGCAAATATCCGATTATTTTTTGAAAAATAAAAGCTTTAATAGTTTTTAGTTTATTATTACTTAAACAGATCGGTCAGCTTATTGGTCTCTTGATCGATAGAATCAAAGAAAGCGGCAATATCAAGCTTGATTTCTGTTCCAAATTCAATTAGTATTTGTTTGATTTCTCTTAACTTATTTTCTTCCAAATTGAGTTGAATTTTCCAGATATCCGGAAATTTGATCAGCATTTCTTTATCTTTTTTAAAAAATGCAATTTGTTGTTCAATCTTATGAAAATCTAACAAAAGATTAGTACAATCCGAATTTTTAAGGCTAATATTTTCTATGAGCAATTCAAAATCATCTGATTTGGACTGAATTTCTTTTTCAGGATAAAGCTGATCGTGTATTTTCTTTGCCAAAAGTAAACTCCTTGTTTTCATACGTAAATATTTTGTTTTTGATTGGCCGTATGGAACTCGCATGTGAGATTTTCATCCTTGCCTGTCCCGAAGTTTCGGGATGCTCGTTTCATAGTGCAAAAATAGTTTTTCCTTTGCTTTAAGTCTCAATTACTTCCGCATTCATTCATTTAAACTTTACACATTTTATTAACATTGAGATTATGACCTTACTTTTTGGCTAATTTTACAAGTCCTAATTGACTATCTTTCATTCGAATAATTGTTGTTGATTTATGCCTGATTTTACTCATTTACACGTACATACTCAGTATTCTATTTTAGATGGCGCTGCGAAAATTAGCAGTTTGATTGCTAAAGTGAAGGAAACCGGGATGGATTCGATTGCAATTACTGATCATGGTAATATGTTTGGGGTGTTAAAATTCATGAAGGAGGCCAGGCAACACAAAATAAAACCCATCATTGGTTGTGA
>Ga0268283_1001257_pt1 | contig 12734 bp, 7 predicted proteins | sample saktaG_13_FD_190140 | JGI IMG/M metagenome (GOLD analysis project Ga0268283, IMG submission 190140) | Saline water microbial communities from Sakinaw Lake, British Columbia, Canada - sak_2013_06_06_36m | ecosystem: Environmental > Aquatic > Non-marine Saline and Alkaline > Saline ... | reverse complement strand
CCCTCCCTCTTTGACAAAGACGGGGGGGGGGGGCGAATAATTACCAGTTGATTACCCAATTTCTTATTACTTAACAGTTCCTGCGCTATCAAGCACTTTTAAGGTTTCTTTTGCCGTATCCAGCCCCATAAAATCACCTTTTTTATCGATCGCTTTTTGCAGGAACTCACGGGCTTTAGCGGTATCATTTTGCTTGAAATAAATCATGCCTAAGTGATAATTACTCACTGCGGATTCTGGTTCTTTTGCTAAAACTTTTAACAATAATTCAAGAGCTTTGGTATAGTTGCCTTGCTTATAAGCAATCCATCCGACGGTATCAAGTGTATTAGAGTTATCGATTTTTTCTAACGGTTCAGCCAGTTTAGCGGCCCGTTCAATGCTCGCACTGTCTTTGGCGTTATCAGACAAATAACTGGTTAAATTGTTAAGCACTTCCATTGACTCAGGATGCTGCTTATAAGCCTCTTCAAGCACCGCAATGGCTTTGTCTTGCTCTCCACCTTGGGTATAAATAGTGACTAAATCATTAACCAATTCCATTGCGCTTTTCGTGTTAACAAGCCCTTCCTGATATGTTTTTATGGCATCGGCTTTATTCGCTTGAGCACCATAAGACATGGCTATCATTCGATAAGGAATAGGCCAATCAGGTTTGATAATTGACGCCTTTTTAAATGCGCCCATCGCGTCGTTAAACTTTTTATCGCTTAAGTAAACTCCGCCCAATAAATTGTAAGCGACAAAGTTTTTGGGTTGTTGCTTGATAACTTCATTCAATTTAGCCATCGCTTTGTCTTTCTGTTTAAGCGCCAGGTAACTTTTAACCAGCTGAGTCAGTGGCTCTATCGCATCGGGTTGTATCGCCAAAGAAGCTTCAAAAGCAGGCACGCTTTTATCAACCTTTCCTTCTGCCTGAAAAGCCAAGCCCGATAGAAAATACCCCATGCCTTCTTTAGGAGTCGCTTCTTGCAGGGCTTTTGCCGTATCTTGCGCCTTGTCCCACTTTTTCTGAGCCATATATACTTTATAGATGGCTTCCAAGCCGCGCTTACTTTTAGGATCGGCTGTTAATAGGTCATTAATTTGCTGTACTGCACGCTCAGTCTCACCCGATTGTTGCAGCAAACTGGCCAAATCAAGTCTGGCCGCTTCATCTTTAGGCGCAATTTGGATAATTTTTTCCATGTTTTCTCGCGCCAAAACAGGGTCTTTATTCATTAAATGCGCGGTGCTCAATAATTTAAGTATTTTAATGTTTTGAGGTTGATCAACCAGTACCGCTCTAAAATCACCAATCGCGTCAGGGATTTTGCTTTCTGACAACGCTATCTCTCCACGTAACGATAACGCATCGACATCGCGCGGATTTTCTTCGATAATTTGCTTAATCATCGCCTTAGCCTCGTCAACGCGTTTAGTTGCCAAATACAACTTGGCAAGGCCGTTACGTGCCTTAATAGATTGCGGCCCCAACTTATCAAGCTCAACAACCTCTTTTAACGCCTGCTCTGCTTTATCAACATGCTTTTGTGCAAGCTCTAAATCTGCCAGTTTGAAGCGGAGATCATATTGCTCCGGCCTTGCTTCAATCATCGGAAGCAATTCGGCAATCGCTATTTCCGGCGTTCTTTTAGCCACCAAAAAATCAATTAACATGGACTTGGCATTAACATCGTCCGGCAAATCCTTAGCTGCTTGCCGCAATACCGTTTCTGCATTGTCCACTTGATTGCTGGCCAGTAAAAATAAAGCCAAACGTTTACGGCTCTCTAACTGTTTAGGCTGTATTTTAACAATAGTCTCAAGGGTTTGCTGCGCCTTATCCAGCACTTTTGTATCCGTATACAACTTGGCAAGCATTAGCAACGGTGAAGTCTCAGTTGGATTCTTTTCACTATTTTTTTGCAACCTGGCGATGGCCTGGTCAATTTTTCCCGCTCTGGCATCAAGAGAAGCCATTAATAAATTGGCCTGAATATCATCGGGTTGTTTTTTCAGTGCGGCTTCGAGCTGGGTTATTGCACCATCCGTATTATTTTTAGCGATAAAAACACCGCCCATCAACACGATGCCTTCAACGTTTTCGGGATCAATAACCTGAACTTCTTTCGCCATTTTTTCTGCATTATCTACCTGATTGACCATCAGATAAATTTGTCCCATTCTTAAACGGGACATCAGGTGTTTGGGATCTTCACCGATTACCGCCATATATTGACTCACGGCATTTTGTAACTCGCCTAACTTGCTTAAAGATTCAGCCATTTGGTAACGAGCTTCAACGTCTTTGGGGTCAATTTGCAGTACATTCTTGAAAGATAGCTGGGCTTTTTTATAATCGGCCGCAGTAAACAACTGCTTTCCTTCTTCCATATACTTGGCTTTTCTTTCTTCAGAGCCGCCGCAAGCCGTTAGCAGACTGACTAAAGCCACAACAAGCAGCTTTTTTGAATGGGGTACTTTAGGTAACATTGATTAAATCCTGATTGGGTTGTTTTAATAGATCAATACGTGCAAGTTAGCGATAACAAAAACCAACACTAAGCTGTGAATTGATTTACTTTAATTTTGACAGCTTGAATTATACCAGTAAATTTAAGGCTTATTATGAATTGTACTTGATACAGGCTACTATTTAAAGCCGGGACAAGAAATTTTAGTTAACACCGTCATACCGGCAAGGATGCGGGTATCCAGGGGGTATCCAGTGCCATGGAGAGTAACTTTCCGATAACGTTGCCGCATGATTTAGTCTCTATGCCAAACTACAGTGTTACATCCGTGTGACTGGATTCCGGCATCCCTGACGGAATGACGGACTTTTTAGCACTTGGCGAATTATTTTGTTGCTCACTGTCCCGTCTTAGTTGGTAGCCTACATTGCAAGCAATGACCAATATATAGTCTTTCAGAAATTAAATTTCCATTACATGAAGCTTGTAGTCCATACGGATAACATCCCTCAAAGGGATGGTATCCAATGCCGTTAAGTTAAGTGCCTCTTGGCAATATAAACCGTTGGCTGAGCAGAGCCGAAGCCAGCAAAATCGCTTCGACTCCGCTCAGCGAACGGTTTAACTTAATGACATTGGGATGGTATCCGTTAGCATCGAAATTATTTATCTGAAAATCTATAGTACTGAATGCCGAAAACGCTTGTTCTCGCTTACGCTTGAAAAGCCTTATTCCGGCCTACGCCTACTCAGTAGAGGTAGGTCTCAATTATGGAACAGATGACACTGAATTATACGGGTTTCAACGGATTTTATTTTTAGTTGAAAATACGTTAGGCTTAGGTAATATTTTCATGAGATTAAAAAATGTCTATTATCCGTGTTTATCAGTCAAATCCGTGTCATCTGTGGGCTATTGTTTAAGGCAGCAATAACAGTGCGTGTATTTTAGAATCCAGTTGTTCCGGCGTTTCATTACTGGCAAAAGCGGTAACGGTTGAACCATCCCGAGCTATCAGATATTTATAAAAATTCCATTCGGGTGCTTGGCCGGTGACTTGAAGCAATTGTTTAAAAAAAGTATTGGCCTCTGTGCCTGAAACAGCACTTTTTTCCACCATTGGAAACGTGACGCCGTAGTTGATATAGCAAACTTTGGCGGTTTTTTCCGACTCATCGAACTCCTGATTAAAATCATTGGAAGGGAAACCGACAACAACCAGGCCTTGGTCTTTATATTTTTGATACAGTGCTTCCAGACCTTTAAATTGTGGGGTGTAGCCACAATTGCTGGCGGTATTGACGGCGAGAATGACCTTGTCTTGAAATGCCTTGCAAAAATCAAGCACTTCCTTTGATCTTAACTGGTTCGCTTTATAATTCAGCAAAGATGAACAAGGTTCTGCCCCGACTGCTAAAATTGAAAATAACAGCATGCCAGCCAGTAAGATTAGAATTTTCATGAGGTTACCTTTTGATTGATGAGTTAATAGTCAACTTACCCGTTCTGGGTAAAAGTCAACCTACCATCGCTGTTTAGTCTGCGGAAACCGCTAATCCTCAGGTCTCGCCGTTTTGAAACGGGCAGATGCCGCCAACAGACCGACCACGAAGCAAGCCGTGCCGACCAAGGTAAAACGCAGGTTAGGCTCTTCAATGGTAAAGTCGTCGGTAGCATAAAGCATGATAATGACCGCGACCGCCCCCCATCCCAAAAAACGCAACACAGCGCCCATAATGACTTTATCGGGTGCTTCTGCTTCGCTTGCGGGTGTATCCATTCGATAGGCTACAAAACCGCACACAAGTGCTGGCAAAATCCCCCAGCGGGTATGTTGTATGAAGCTGTCCAGAAAACTGAAATTATCCCGGTGGTAGAAAGTTAATTCGAGAATAAGCGCCGATACCGTGGTGCTGACAATAAACCCCATCACCATCATGGCCATATAGAAGCCATAGTAGCGATCAGATTGCTCCCGTTGGTGCCTGATAGCGAATGCCCGCGAAATAAAGACGAGTGCTATTGGCAGAACATACATCGGAATGGCATAGGCGACCCACCGGAGTGTCGTGTAATTAAAATGCGCTAGCGGTTTATCGGGAAACAAAAACGCATTGTGTAGCGAAACCGAAATCTCACGACCCAACATGACCCCGATGGCGGTGACAGCGGTGAAAAGGAGGACATATTTATAGGTGTGTTTCAGGCGGGACTGATGAACGTTGCCGCCGAGCTGCTTTACGGCAACCCATATATCATTTTCGCTGGCGCTTCCGAATACGACCAGAGAGGCGAGTAAGCGACAGAGCAGACCGGTGAGGTGATCCAGTTCCTTGATCAAGTTGATGGTCTTGGTATAGTGTGGTTCCGCTTCTTTCCAGACGGTCACTCTTTCCGACATCGCATTGTAGGAGATACAGATTTCCCCCCATTTCAGGGACGGTTCGTTGAACAAGCGACGAAAGGACGATTGGTTGGCGTAGTTCTGCATCTGGTCAAAAAGAAGGCAATTATGAGCCCATTTATACTCGACCGTGGCGCTGGATTTTTCGAAATCGCCGGGGTCGATGCTCGCCACCAGTAAGCGATTGGCGATTTGTGCTTTTAAGCTATCGTCGACCGCTGACAATCTTGATGTTATGAGAGCGTTATAGACCTCCACCGCCTTGGTCGGAATTGCAAACGCATCATGGATGCTGTCTCTTAAAATAAGCAAGGGGTTAAACTTGCTCTCCCAAGCGATAAAAAACAGCAACAGTCCGGCGGTAATCAAAGGCATGATGGTATCTCCATCCAAGCCATTGAAAAGTCCGACTAATTCTCCAGATCGAAGGTTCTTCACAATGAGAGTCACCAGCGGTTCCAAGGGCAGCCATCGCCAAGTCAGTAAGCAGTAAAATGCTGCCGTAAACGTACAGTATGATGCGATACCTATCCAGTAAGTGCTTCTGCGGACAAAGTATTGGGGTAGTGTCGGTTCAGCACCTAACTGAATCCGGCGTTTTTGGAAGGACTGATAGGCGAGGAAGAGTGCGATTGCGGTTCCAAGAAGCTGTATCGCAAAGTTGATCAAGAGTTCGGCAGTCATTATGAGGTAGCTCCTACGTATTTATCACAAGATTTCAAGTTTAGGAGAAATGTCACGTTTTGCCTGCTTATAAGCGCACTTGGTAAACAATTCCGGTTGTTTTTACGCCAGTTTGGCAAGTCCTGGATTAGTCTGCTATGGTGTGTTTTTATTTTCTGATTTTAAACTAAATAATGAAAAGTTTCTCCATTTGTACCTGATAAAATGCGTGTAGGCGAAAGGCGGGGGCGGTTGTGGTGAAGAAATAGGCGGGAACTGGCATTAAAAATCAAGTGGAAGATGCGTGCAGCGCCGAGTACGACTCCAAAAGCTCACTCGCTAACGTCCAAAACGTTCCGAACACATCTTCGAAAGAAATTATAGCAGAAAAAAGACAGGTTGATAATCGTCATTGATTACCCTGCTTTACTCCCAACTCCACCACCTGTACGCTCTGCGATTATCGGCTTATTTTAAGGGTTCAGCAAACAACAGTTTGGTAACCTGTTAAAATAAGCCGCTTATAACTAGATCGTCTAAAATCGATTAGCATTAGTTTACGGGTCATTTGTGGCACTGCTATGACTTATTTCCACTAACCCTTTAATACTGTAATTTTATGAACGTAATTCACGGGATTTGGCTTCCCAAAGAGACACAAGATTTCATGCAATCGGGTGATTTTTATCTGTGGATAGAAAGTGACGAGGTTCCGAACAAAGCAAATGCAAAGCTGCATCCGCAACACTTGCCGGAAAAGCGTTGTTTAGACTTTTTTAAAAACGACTTGGTGCTCGGCCCGCAGGCTACAGGGCAGGGAGCTTTGTTGCCGGTACTCTTGCCCAGCTATGCCGGTAAGCCACTGCCGTCCCCAGAGCTACAGCATGGTGAAATTGACGACACGGTGACTCTACAGAGCTGGCAGGTCTACGCTTATCCGTTGTCAGCGCCACTGAAAGCGATTAATAACATTCATTTTTTGTGTTGTTTTCAGGCCAGTAATAGCCGTATCGGTAGTGATTTTTTGTTTTGGTATTACTTTAGCCAATCATTAAAACAAATTCTGGCCAAAGATCACTATATCCCTTTGTTGTTGAGCAAAAAATCGGGTGCAAAAATCGAGCTGTTTCGGCGCTGGCAAGTGGTATCAAGCAATTATGAAAATTTAATACAAACAGCCATTACCCAAATGCCGCTGGCCTGCAGTCAACAGCACCAGCCCGAATCGTTGTTGCGGCATTTTTCCGAAGTGGTTATTGATGAACTCCTTACCGCCGCAGCACTGGAAATGCCGCAGATTTTCACTAAAAAAATTCAGGGTGATTTTTTAGAAACCATTCTGTTACACAAACACTCCGCAGAGTCGATTGCCATCTGCCAAAAGCTGCCTGATGACTTTATACATTGGCAGCAATGGCAGAAAAAACTGTTGGGAACCGAGGAACAGAGTGCTTTGCAGATGGGCTTTCAGTTGCTTGAAGCCAATGCCAAGGCGATTAACCAGTGGCGTTTGGTATTCTTTTTATCATCTCACAAAGACCCCTCGTTTAAACTGGATTTGGATGATTTTTGGGCAGACAAAGAGCACTTTTATGAGCTGTTACAGCAACAGTTTGGGGCGGCGATTGAACAGCAAATTTTAATTAACCTGGCACAAGCGGCGCGTATTTATCCCAAACTCTGGCTGGGTATGGAAGGCAGTGAGCCGTCCAGTGTGCAGCTCACAATGGATGAAGCCTTTGAGTTTTTAAAAGAAAGCGCCTGGATTCTGGAAGATGCCGGTTTTAAAGTTATTATTCCGGCATGGCTAACACCCAAAGGTCGCCGCCGGGCGAAAGTTCGTTTGCGTTCAGGTGGCAAAAGCAAATCTGCATCAGCCAGTGCGCAAGCTTATTTTTCGATGGAGAAGCTGACAAATTATCATTACGAGCTGGCACTCGGTGATGAAATATTGACTCCCGAAGAATGGCAACAGTTGGTGGATGCAAAAACGCCGCTGATCCATTTTCGAGGTCAATGGATGGAATTGGATCGCGATAACATGCAGGATATGCTGGCCTTTATACAGCAGGAAAATACGGCAATGCCTGAGCTATCGGTACAGGCATTATTAAAAAAATTAGCCGAAGACGCCGACAGTTTTGAGCTGGATGTACAAGACAGTCTGGCACAGATGCTGGCCAAATTATCTGATAACAGCCAATTAGAACTCATCGACAATCCGGCGGGACTAAATGCAGAGCTAAGGGATTATCAAAAGCGCGGCGTGGCGTGGTTACGTTATCTGGAAAATCTGGGGCTAAACGGTTGTCTGGCAGACGATATGGGCTTGGGTAAAACCATGCAAGTGATTAGTTTATTGGTCATGGAGCGCGAGCAAACCAACCCCGGCCCTACGCTACTGATTGCACCCACCTCGGTTATTGGCAACTGGCAAAAAGAAATTGAAAAATTTGCCCCGCAACTGACGACATTGATTCATCATGGCAGTGACCGTGAACAAGCGGTCGATGCTTTCAAGCAAGGCTGTTTGCAACATGACTTGCTGATCACCTCGTACACCCTTGCCCGTAAAGACAGTAAATTACTGGGTGCCTTGCACTGGCACCGGGTGGTGCTGGATGAAGCGCAAAACATTAAAAATCCCAAGGCGGCACAAACCAAAGCTATTTTAAAGCTCAACGGCGATTCGCGTCTGGCCTTAACCGGTACGCCGGTAGAAAACCGCTTAATGGATTTATGGTCAATTTTTAATTTCCTTAATCCGGGCTATTTAGGCAAACAGGCCAGTTTTCGCAAAAGCTATGAGTTGCCGGTACAGCGTGATAATGATCAGCGCCAGTCGGATATCTTAAAAAAACTCATCCAGCCGTTTATCTTGCGGCGCTTGAAAACCGATAAAACGATTATCAAGGATTTACCTGATAAAATCGACAACAAGATTTATTGCAACCTGAGCAAAGAACAGGCATCCCTGTATGAAGTGGTGGTGCAAGATGTGGTGACCCAGTTAGAGGAAGCAGAGGGTATTCAACGTCAAGGTTTAATGCTGTCTACCTTGATGAAGCTGAAACAAATCTGCAATCATCCGATGCAGTTTTTACAAGATGGCAGTGCCTTTACCCCGGAGCGTTCGCACAAGCTTGAGCGCATCAGCGAAATGCTTGAAGAAGCGATGGCGCAAGGAGACAGTGTTCTGGTATTTACCCAGTTTACTGAAATAGGTGAACACCTGGAGCGTTATCTAAGAAAAGAGAAGCACTATAAAACCCATTACTTGCACGGTGGCACGCCGCGTACCAAGCGCGAACTGATGATCAGTGATTTTCAAGATCCGGAAACAGGGCCGGCGGTTTTTATCCTGTCGCTTAAAGCCGGTGGTGTCGGTATCACTTTAACCCAGGCCAATCATGTGTTTCATTTTGATCGTTGGTGGAATCCTGCAGTTGAAAACCAGGCGACTGACCGGGCCTTTCGTATCGGCCAGCTTAAGAATGTCTTTGTGCATAAATTTGTCACGCTGGGGACTCTGGAAGAGCGTATCGATCAAATGATCAGCGACAAGCAGAAAATGGCCGACAGCATTGTGGGTAATGATGAAAGCTGGCTAACCAAGCTCGATAATCAGGCGTTTAAGGAACTGATTGCACTCAATAAACACAGCATTATGGAAGACTGATATGAGTACTCATGCAAAAACCTGGTGGGGACAGCAATTTATATCTGCCCTGGAAGATTTTACCGACAGTGGCCGTTTACAGCGAGGGCGATCTTATTCCACCGACAATCGTATCAAGCAATGGCTATTACAAAAAGGTAAAGTCGAGGCCAAAATGCGCGGGAACATCAATCCTTATTTTGGTGTTTACAAAGAGCCGACTTATAAAGTCAGTGTGCAAATGACCCATTTATCTGAGGCGCAATGGCAAAAAATCATTCAAAAACTCAGCCAACGCGCCAGTTTTATTGCCCGCTTGTTGCTCAATGAAATTCCCGAAAACATAGAAACAGTGTTTGCCGAGGTCGGTGTGCATTTATTGCCGAATGACTATCGGGATTTTAAAGTCGCCTGCGATTGTCCTGATTATGAAGTCCCCTGCAAACATATTGCCGGGGTTTGTTACCGGTTGGCGGGGCAACTGGATCAGGATCCGTTTCTGTTATTTGAAATGCGCGGACTGGCACCCGAAAAGTTGCTACAGGAATTGGCATTGTCACCTTTAGGTAAAGTGTTAAGCGATGCCAAAAGTAGTGCGGCTGTTGAACTGGTGCCGGTAAGCAGTTTTTATACCCGTCCCGTACGCACAGAATTTCCGCAAGAAATCAGCCTGAAAGGTTTTTGGCAAGGAGCGCAGCCGTTGCCAAAAAGTCTGGAACCCAGTCAGGCAGCGATTATTCCCGCTATATTAATTAAAAAAGGGGGGGATTTTCCTTTATTTTGGAAAAAGCAAAACTCCTTTATTGAGGTGATGGAAGATTTTTATATCAGAATGCGCAAAATCACCTTGAAAGGCTTGTGAAACCGGCAAAATTGCGTATCAACGGAGGTCAGGCTTTGCCTGACAAATCTTATCAGTAGTTGAAAACGTTTAAGCCGTCATCCCGGACTGCCGGGATCAAGTTGCCATGGATGGCATTCGTAACACATCCACTCACTAATTTTTATACTTGAAGCGTGACGGGGTTTGCAGTCTGGTTACTCACGTTTTTATCCTGCCTAAACTAAACGGCTAAACATAGTCAGCGTAAACTTTTTGAATAACGATAAATTTCAAACGTTTGGTGCGGTGTTGCAAACCCCGACAGCCTTCGGTTATTATGGATTTTTTATTTAACCATAATTACATAAAATAATAAAAACTATGAGCAGGTACAAACAAATTATTTTTATAAGCTTGGTTTCTTTATGTACGATGCCACAGAAAAGCATTGCAGCAACACTTGTTAAGTGCGAGGAAGGTAGCACTCATACTGGTGGTGAATTTAATGTAATTGGGGAGGATAATAAATTTCATCCTCTACGAAATGGGCCCGGAAAGAAATTTGATAAAATCATCAATGAAACGGCAACTAGCATGAGTACAGTAACCCAATACATAGAGCTTGACGACTCTGTAGTTATTTATGAGGAGTGTACAAATAACGGTTATTCATTGGTACGAGTTACAAACTTCGATTATCTAAAAGATTCGCACTATGGGTGGGTTGAATCAAAGTATATTGATAAAGGACAGACAACTGATAATGCAAATAAATATAATGGGAAAATTCCTTCTTACGTATTAGCCCCCTATACTACAAAAGAATATCCAAGAACAGTACAGAAATATAAATCTAGATTAAAAGAAATCGAGTTATTGCGAAAAAAAGCAGCAATAATGGTAGTCGATAGTGGGAAATGTGATCAAGTTATAGCATCAGAAGTTGATACAGATAGCTCGTTAAAAAGTCTCCGTTTTTATGTGGATTGTAAAGGACATACAAGATTTTATCTTACCGAAAGTGAAATAGAGAAAGATCAAGCGGTAACGACTCAAAAAGAAAAAGCTTGGTCTATAGAAAATTCAGTTGCTTCCTGTAAACAAGGAATAAAAGATAGGGCTCTAATTCCATCTCAAGCAGAAATTCACGATATCATGGGAACAACTTTTTCAGAATCACCAGTAACACATAACGTTATTTTACAAATGAAATTCGAGGCAAAGAATGCATTTAATGTAAACATCCCTTATGTAGCTATTTGTCACTTTGAACCTGGAAGGGTGGGTACAATAGAAATAACCAATAGAACTAACTAACTTGTAAGATCGGATAGAGCGATAGCGAAACCCATCAAATACCTCAAGCTTGACACGGTTAGACTAAATCGTGGCTACTGGCTATGAAAAATAACGTTAGCGAGAAGGAAGCCAATGATTTTTGAAGATTACAACATTTTTTGTGAGGCAACAAAGAATAAAAATCGTTATATACATGGCGCTGACGTCATGAATTTTTTAGATTACATTTGGGAGACAAGAGAGGATCGAGAAGTAACTTTAGAAAAAGGATATAGCTTTTTTCGTGCTCAACTAGGTAATGGTGGATATTCTATTGGTGAAGATGAGGGGGGTAACAAGTATGAAGAGAATGAACTAACCCCTTTCTCAAAAGAAAGAATGAAACCAAATTTAAATTGTGTTGTTGAAGGACGGGCTAATCCAAAAGGAATTGCATATTTATATCTCACAACTGATTTAGAAACAGCAATATCTGAAGTAAAACCATTTTTAGGTTCAACAATTTCTCTTGGTATTTTTAAAATAAAAGAGGAACTAACATTAATTGAATGTGCTTATTTTAATGAATTTGAAGATAAAAAAATTTCAAATATAAAAATTAATAACTTATCAAAAGAAGATAAGAGAAAATTAGCTGTTTGGTCAAACATTGATAGTGCTTTTTCTGAGCCTATTAATTCGACTGATGAAACATGTGAATATGTACCAACCCAGATCATAGCTGAATTTTTTAAATCAAAAGGAATCGATGGTATCGCGCACAAAAGCTCTCTATCGAAAGGGGCTAATGTAGTTTTATTTGATTTGAATATGGCAGATTTAACGTGTTGTTACTTATATGAAGTAAAATCTGTTGATTTTAAGTCTGAAGTAATAGGGATTACCTATTCGTGCAAATAGGTAGTCGAGTAGGCGGAGTGTATGCTTTTCGTATCTGACATTGCGCTGGTTCCCAATCTCCATATTGTGAACTCAGAGGTCTGAAGCGTAACAGGGTTTGCAATCCTGTTACTCACGTTTTTATCCTGCCTGAACTAAACGGCTATACATATCCAACAAAAACTTTTTGAATAACGATAAATATCAAACGTTTGGTGCGGGGTTGCAAACCCCGCCCCGCGTTCGGCATAATTCCTTGAGGTATTTTGTTAAGTCCTCGAGAAATCCGCATCAAAAATCCAGGTTTTTTGCCCTATACACAAGTTATCAACCCCAGATAGTACGATTTGTCGGGTTACGCTCTCGCTAACCCGACCTACGCGTCTGTAATTAGAAAAAGTGTAAACCGATGAATGAAGGATGCCAAAAAACGCATCAGTTAGCGGTAGAAATGCTCAATGATTGGGCGGTTATTTTTACGGTGCTGGATCACCCGCATTTGCCGTTGACGAATAACGAAGCTGAGCGTGCGCTACGTCACTGGGTTATTT
>Ga0268283_1001256_pt1 | contig 12740 bp, 13 predicted proteins | sample saktaG_13_FD_190140 | JGI IMG/M metagenome (GOLD analysis project Ga0268283, IMG submission 190140) | Saline water microbial communities from Sakinaw Lake, British Columbia, Canada - sak_2013_06_06_36m | ecosystem: Environmental > Aquatic > Non-marine Saline and Alkaline > Saline ... | reverse complement strand
AAGGTATCATAGATGTGGATGGCGCAGAAATAACCCTGAAACGCCTTTACCAGGAAAAGTGGCAGCGTCGCCGCGGTGCAGAGCAATCTGAGCTTACAGGCCACGAAACCCTGTTCTACTGGAACGGAGTGCCACAGCAGGCTGGTGAATACAAGGCAAAAATCGATAACCTTATCAGCGAAGGACTGTTTAAACTGCTCACCTCCGCCCTCTGTTTCAACTCCATGAAATGGCAGGACCGCCGTCAGGTGCTGATCCTGATTGCCGGCGAAATTTCAAATGCAGAGGTGCTGGCCAAAATGAACAAGCAACAAGTGGCCGAAATAACGTCCATTCTCAATGCAGGCAAGCCACTCACTGACTTTCTCAAAGAATTGGCGATGCGCAAAAAGAAACTCTCCGACGATCTTAAGGCCATCCCTTCCCGCATTGATGAAGTCACCAAAGGGTTACCCGAACCGGTCGATTTCGATATGGTCACAGCCGATGTCAGTAAAAAGCAGACTGATTTGCTCGATGTCGAAAACACCATCAACGACCAGGTAGCAGCTTACAAAACGCAGGGTGAGGCAATTCAACAAGTGCAGAACCAGATATTCGAGCATCGAAAAACATTGCAGTCACTGGAATTTGAGGCTAAGAGTGAAGTCCAAAAAGTTGAAAATGAACGAATCTTCAAGATCAACGACCTCAACCAAAAACTATCGGTTGTTTCCCGCCAGTGGAACGATGAGCATCAGGCCTGCAACCTGGCTGTACAATCGAAATCTGCCACCGAGGCAAAGATCAAAGTGCTCCGTGAATTGTGGTCAGAAATAAGCATTGCGGAATTGCATTTAAACGAAAGTGAGTCTGTTTGCCCCACCTGCAAACGGGAATTTGATCCCCATACCCTGGCCGAAAAATCGGTGCAAATGATTCGTACTTTCAATGAGAACAATTCAAAACAACTGTCCGAAATCACCACCGAAGGCCGGAAACTTTCAGTGCTGCTGGGAGAAACGAACGCGCAGATTGATTCATTAAAAGCCGGCATCGATAAACTATCACGCAAGGCCGAATCTTTGTCCCAGCAACTCAAAGAGGCTGAGTTAACCCAATCCGCCGCCGAACCCAATTCCGACGCCATCCCTCAGTATGCAGAAATCAAAAAACAAATCTCCCTCCTCGAATTGAAAATCCTTGAGGCGCCTAAACTGGATATTGAATCACTCAAACAGCAAAAATCCCAGCTCCAGTCCGAAATCTACAACCTCCAGGTGATCCTGGGCCACGAGGATGTTATCAGGCGGGGTAAAACGAGGATCAATGAACTGATGACTGCCGAAAAAACCATCGCCGCCCAAATCAGCGATCTCGAAAAGCAGGAATTCGCCATGGATGCATATACCCGCTCACGGATGGATAGGGTTGAAGCCCGGGTCAACGACAAATTCAGCCTGGTTAAGTTCAGGATGTTCAACACCCTCATCAATGGCGGCATTGAGGAATGTTGCGATTGCATGGTCCACGGCGTACCCTATGCCGACGTCAACAGCGCCGGCAAAATCCAGGCCGGCATCGACATCATAAACACCCTGAGCAAACACTACAACATCACCGCCCCCATCTGGATCGACAACCGCGAATCCACCAACGAAATTCCCCACACCAAATCCCAACTCATAAACCTCATCGTAAGCACCGATAAATCACTAATAATCAAATAATAAAATTCTTAATTCCTAATTCCTAATTCCTAATTCATTCCCTCAATCCTTCAATCCCTCAATCCTTCTTACATGGAAACAACATTAAAAAAGTTCGAACCTCCCCTTGTCGAGAAAGTCCTCACCAAGGTAAACAGTCTCAAAAACATCGGCGGTATCGCCCTTCCGCCCGATTACAGCGCCGAAAATGCGCTCCGCTCCGCCTGGCTCATCCTGCAGGACATGAAAGACAAGGCCAACCTGCCGGTCCTCCAGTCATCAACCCCCGATTCTATTGCCAACTCATTGTTCAACATGGTGGTGCAGGGGCTCAACCCGGCCAAACGCCAGTGCAGCTTCATCGTGTATGGCAACAAACTCACCATGCAGCGCGAATATGCCGGCAGCATTGCCCTGGCCCGCAGGTATAGCGCCATGAAAAACATCTATGCCGGAGTCATCTACAAGGGCGATGTGTTCGAATACGCCATCGACACCACCACAGGCATGAAACGAATCACCTCCCACGCGCAGCGCATGGAAAACCTCGACGATGCAAAGATCATTGGAGCCTATGCAGTGGTAACCTTTGATGACGGATCAGTCAATACCGAAATCATGACCATGGCCCAGATTCAGAAATCATGGGAACAGGGCCCCACCAAAGGCCAAAGTCCTGCCCACAAGAACTTCCCCGGCGAAATGGCAAAGAAAACGGTGATCAACCGGGCCTGCAAACTGCTCATTGCCGCCAGCGACGATTCTGTGCTGATGGAACCGGGTGAAGATGGCCGTATCGGTCGGGTAAAAGCCGAAATCGAAGCCGAAGCCAACCAGGGTGCCGTTATCAACATCCCCGAAGAGGAATCCGTTCAAGCCGTAGTCGAGGTCGTTGATTCACCCAAAGAACCTGGTTTCTGATGACACTCAAAGTTCTGGGCAGTGAGTCTGCAGGAAACTGTTATCTCCTTGAATCTTACTATGAGGTGCTCATCATCGAAGCCGGCATCCGCCTCCATGAGGTCAAGAAAGCCCTTAATTACGATCTGCGCAAAGTCATCGGATGCCTGGTCACCCATGCCCACGGCGATCATTGCAAGTATGCTGCAGACTATCTCAAAGCTGGTATCGACATCTATACATCAAACGAAACCATCCAGGCTGCCGGCATCTCCGGCCACCGGGTCCATCCAATCCAGGCCAATGCGATGATCAAAATCGGAGAATTTAAAGTCATCCCCTTCCCGGTCCCCCATGGTGTTCCTACCCTGGGCTTCCTGATCAACCATTCTTTCTCAGGTTCTATTCTGTTCGTCACCGATGCAGCCTGTATCCCCAACAAGTTCAACAACCTCAAACACATCCTCATCGAAGCCAATTACGAGGAGGCCATCCTCACCAGCAATCGCCCCGTAGGCAAACACATGAGCCTCGATACCTGCCTGGAGTTCCTGCAGGCAAACGACCTGAAACAAGTGCAAAACATCATACTGCTCCACCTCAGCAGCTTCAATTCCGACTCAAAAATGTTCAAAAAATCAGTACAAAAAACAGCCCCCAACGCCTCCGTCTGGATCGCCGACAAAGGCATCGAAGTTTATCTATCAAAATATCCATTCTGACATTCGTCACGTGTCACGCGTCACGCGTCACCGGTCACGTTTTATTCCGTCACGCGTCACGAGTCACGCGTCACGCGTCACGTTTAATCGTAATTCGTAAATCTAAAATCTGAAAAAATGGCAACTTATGAAATGAAACCCGAAGAGATCAGCATCTTCCCAAACACCGATCGTATACCAGGTTCCCAACAACCACAATGGAAAGGAAATGCAATGACAACCTGCCCTCATTGCGGCCACGCCGAAAAATTTGACGTAGCCATGTGGGTAAAATACAGCGAAAAATTGAAATCAAATTATGTCGCTGGTAAAATCAAAAAGCACGTTCCCAAAGATTCTGTCATTGTCGAGGCCGATCCCTTCGACGATCCGCAGCCTGCTCTACCATCAGTTGCCCCCACACAACCTGATTATGGCCCGGGTCCGCTTGATGAACCAACGAACGATCTGCCCTTCTGATCATAATCCCTTAAAAAAATGGCGCCAGCAAAAGATTTTCTGATCCGGGAATTCGAAATAGGTAATTGCGAAGATATTTCAAGCAATCCCCAGCCTGATTTCGATAAACCATTTTTTGATTCAATCGCCGGCCTCATGGAACGCTTCACCAAACAAGAAGCCACGGCCTTTGCCGAATGGCTCGATTCATTCGGTTGGCGGCAATTTCAGGAATCAACCTGGTACAATACCGTAAGCCATAAACACAGGGCGACAGATTATTATACTACCGGCCAATTGTACCAACAATTCAAAAAAGACCAGGAGTGACCATCCAAATGAAAAATAATCGGGCAATGTTTCCGATTGTTCCAAATCGTTGACCAGTGCTGAATAATTTTTAACTCGATTCAAATTATTGAAAAATGGCTAAGGATCCCGCGTTTCTGTTTTATCCCGGTGATTGGCTTGGTGGAACCCTTGGAATGACCCTTGAAGAGAAGGGTGCATACCTCGAATTACTCATATGCCAGTTCAATTCTGGCCATATGACCTCCCATATGGTAGGTCGTATGGTTGGTCAAGTTTTTGGTCAAATTCAGGAAAAGTTTAAAAAAGACGAAAATGGACTGTGGTACAATGAACGGCTTGACAAAGAAATTGAAAAACGTATATGTTTCATTTCAAGTAGGTTGAACAACTTAAAAGGCACAAATCAGTACACAAAAAAGGAAGGTCACATGGGAGGTCATTTGACCTCCCATGCTGAAAATGAAAATATAGATATAAATATAGATAAAAGAAAAGGGGGTGTGGGGGAAAAACAAAATGCGAATGAGTACCCAAATTTGGATCAGGTCAAATCCTATTTCATGGACAACGGGTATTCAGAAGAATCAGCAGTAAAAGCATTCAACTACTATTCCGTTGCCGGTTGGAAAGACAGCAATGGGAAACAAGTCAGGAATTGGCAACAGAAAATGCAGTCCGTTTGGTTTAAGGATGAGAATAAGAAACAGAGCGGCTCATCGTCAATCGTATTTCCAAGATGAAGATAAAATCAACTACCGGAAAAATCCACGATTTACAGATCAGCCGTTCTGGCGAAAACCGTCAGAGTTGTCCTGAATGTTCTGCAAGCCGGAATAAGAAAAGTGCGAAGCCGTTCTCGTTCAACCTTCAAAAAGGAATAGGGCACTGTATGCATTGCGGAGTGTCGTTCTATACTTTCATAGAGCAGGTTCAGATGAAAGAATATTCCATACCTGAGTGGAAGAATCGCACCTCACTCACTGTTGAAGCCGCCACCTGGTTGCGTTCACGCTTGGTGCTGGACGATGTCTTGAATGCCATGAATATCAGCAGCGCCGTGGAATGGATGCCACAGGTGAGCAGAAACGCCAAGGTGATATGCTTCCCTTACTATCGCCAGGGACAACTGGTGAATGTGAAGTATCGCGACGGGGCCAAGAATTTCAAGTTGGAAAAGGGTGCTGAACTGATATTTTATAACATCGACAGCATCAGAGGCTGCAAAGAATGTGTGATTGTCGAAGGCGAGATGGATTGCCTCTCATTTATCCAGGCTGGCATAAAGAACGTGATCAGTGTTCCCAATGGCGCCGGATCAAAGTCCATGGAATACATCGACAACTGTTACGCAGAACTGCAGCACATTGAAAAATTCTACATCGGGGTCGATAACGATCCGGCAGGAAACAGCTTACGTGATGAACTGATTCGCCGCTTGGGCGCCGAGCGATGTGCCATGGTTGGTTATGATGATTGCAAGGATGCGAACGAATACCTGCAGCGTCACGGATCATTTGACCTGGGCAATCTGCCAAAATCAGCGGTAGACGTAAAGGTTGAAGGCATTTTTTCATGTCATGACGTGTACGAAAGCATATATGATCTTTATGTCAACGGGTTCCGTCCGGGCGCCGATATTGGAATGCCACAGCTGGATGCCGCTGTCTCGTGGGTGATCGGAAGATTAGCTGTCGTTACAGGAATACCTGGTCATGGAAAGAGTGAAATAGTTGATTTTATCATTACCAGGCTGAACGTAATCCATGGATGGAAAGGAGCCTACTTCAGCCCCGAAAATCACCCGATTTCATATCACTACGGAAAGATAGCATCCAAAATTTCAGGGAAGTCGTTCGATGGGAGGTATATGGCCGTCGAAGAATTCAACCGGGTGTTTGAATACATGAACGATAATTTTTATTTCATCTCTCCGGAAGAAGATGTAACGATTGATTCTATCCTTGAAAAAGCCAGGTACCTCGTTCGCAAACGCGGGATTAAAGTGTTAGTCATCGACCCGTTCAATAAACTTGATCATTTGTTCGATAAGTCCGAATCCGAAACGCAGTACATCAGTAAGTTCCTGGATAAACTGGCAAATTTCGCGCGAATCAACGGGGTTTTGGTTTTTCTGGTGGCCCATCCCCGTAAAATGACAAACAGGAAGGACGCACCCTCTTTGTTTGAAATCCCGACACTATATGATATTTCAGGATCAGCAAATTTCTATAACAAGGCTGATTATGGACTGACTATTTACCGGAATTGGGCTGAAGGCCTGGTATCTGTAGTCGTTCAGAAGGTAAAGTTTAAACACTGGGGCCCGGGCGGGTCGGTCGATTTTTGCTACAACACCGTAAACGGAAGGATACATCACAGAGGTGAATCGGCAAACTATGATAGTTACCTGTCCAGGTCGTGGAATGAGCCTGTACAACAGAAACTGAATTATGATGAAGAAATTTTACCATTTTAAATCCCCAAATTTTCAAATCTTCAAATCCTGAAAAATGAAGCCGCTTTCCACCCTAAACGCCATGATCCATGCCGACATGGTACGCAGGTATCCCAATGTCCCCGAACGGTTATTGCCAAACAAGCCCATCAAGGCCACCAAAGCGAACGAACTAACCAAGGCCGTGATCAAATTCATCCAGCTATCAGGTGGCCAGGCTGAAAGGATATCCGTCACTGGCCGCAGGGTTGATATGCGAAAAACCTATACCGATGTGCTGGGTCAACAAAGGCAGATTGGATCTGTACGCTGGATAAAGTCGAGTATGCAGAAAGGTTCGGCCGACATTTCAGCCACCATTGCCGGCCGGTCAGTTAAAATTGAAATCAAAGTTGGTCGCGATCGTATCCGGCCCGAACAGGAAGCATATCAACAACAGGTCGAAAAAGCCGGTGGAATATATCTGCTGATCCACACCTTCGATGAATTCTACGACTGGTATATGTCCAAATTCTCTGGAAAAGAAATTTAATTCTTACTCACACCCAATTTCGCCACCTCGCCACCTCACTACCTCGCTATTTCATATGGGCCTCGAAGTAACATACATCAACGGAAAACGATGCTACGGCTTCGAAAAAGGTAACCGGTTCTTCTTCATGAAAGGCATAGAATTTGAATTACTTGGAGCAGAAAGTATCGAAGGAGACAAAACCTGGACAGGTGTAAAACACAGGTTTAAAAAAAGATATCCCGGTCCTGATGATGACAAAGACGACAGATGGGAGGTATCAATGTTAACCTTAACGAATAAAATCTTAGCCGATCAACATGTCAATTCTAAGGTGAAATGAAATTATCGGTTATCACAAGACTCTGATTTCGATTTTTCCCTTGGGAGAATCTTGAAATACACAGATAGCTTATATTTGTACTTAATAACCCATGATGAATATGACTAAAGAAACAGCAATCAAATTATTTGAAACCAAACAGGTACGTTCTGTTTGGGATTCGGAAGTTGAAAAATGGTACTTTTCGATAATTGATGTTATTGAAGCGCTTACAGGCACCGATCGTCCGCGTAAGTATTGGAGCGATTTGAAAGCTAAGCTTAAAAAAGAAGGCAGTGAACTGTCCGAAAAAATCGGACAGTTAAAAATGGCTGCCGAAGATGGCAAAATGCGCATCACCGACGTTGCCGATAGCGAACAACTGTTTCGATTAATTCAATCAGTTCCCTCGCCAAAAGCTGAGCCATTTAAAATGTGGTTGGCAAAAGTTGGCTCAGAGCGTATCGATGAAATTGAAGATCCTGAAAAAGGCCAGGAATTTGCTATTCTTACCGATGAAATAACCCAGGCATGGAGCGGATTTTCAACAAAACAGTACAAGCAATACAAACAACTGAAAAAAGAAAACCTGCGCGACCACATGTCGAACCTTGAATTGGTTTTAAATATGCTGGCAGAAGCAACAACAACACCGCACCAGTCACCGCACCAGTTACCGCGCAAGTCACCGCACTAGTAGGGTTCTTCGGTCAGGCACCCAAATCAGCAAAAGAGTTTCAACTATTAATGATATCTCAAACTGAAATAATAAAACTATTTTACGGCAGTAAATTAAAATTAATGCCATATTATAGTTTTTGTATATTTGCAACATAATCCTCTAATTATCGCCTCAGTAAAGCTAAATATCGACAACCTGAAATCATATTTCAAAGAAAGAGAATTCTTTGGAAGTAATGATTTGTTTGAGTTTTACAGTAAACAGGAACCAGAGGTAACCGCAACAACCATCAACTGGCGGATTTATAACCTGGTTCAAAAAGGCATTTTACACCGAGTTGGCCGGGGTAAATTCAACTTGGATGGCGGAACGCATTTTATTCCGGAATTGTCCGCAGATATAAAAACATTAAGCAGGCAACTTCATAAGCAATACCCTTACCTGAAAGTTTGTATTTGGAACACCGCTGTAATCAATGAATTCATGCTCCATCAGCCAGGAAGCTTTTTCATTTTAATCGAAGTTGATAGTGTTGCCGTTGAATCAGTTTTTTATTTTTTAAAGGAGAATAAATATCAGCCATTTTTTGATCCGGATACCCACCTGATAAGCAAGTATGCAAACGATAGGAGGGCAGCCTTGGTTGTAAAGTCTTTAGTCTCAGAATCTCCATGCCAAAATATCCAGGGAGTAAAAACAATCACCATCGAAAAGATGCTGGTCGATATATACTGCGACGACAAAATATTCGCTGCACAGCAAGGATCTGAAATGAATCATGTTTTCAAAGAAGCATTGACAAAATATTCTGTAAATGAGAACCGTATGCTTCGGTATGCCGCAAGAAGAAATAAAAAGAAGGCATTTATTGATTATTTGGTTCAAGTATCTAAATATCGGCAGTAAAGTTAATATAGTGCCGTTTTATAGTTTTGTAAATGATAAATATTCCCGAGATTTCAGCAGATCGGATTAACAAAGTCGTCAAGGAACACCGCAATGCAGACAAGATACTTGTTGAAAAAGCAATTCGGGCATTGTTATTGGTCGAAGGGCTTGTGAAATTTCAAGTTTCATTTGTTTTTAAAGGCGGAACGGCTTTAATGTTATTGATGAAATCAACCAAACGCCTCTCCATCGATATAGATATTATTTTACCAAAATCCCCTGACAATCTTGACGAAATATTAGATAAAGTCGCTTCCTGCCAGGGTTTTATTAGAAAACAGCTGCAACAACGAAATACAACAGGCAAAATCAAAAAGGAGCATTATAAATTTTTCTACACCCCGTTACACAAGTCAAAGGCAGATGAAGAAAGTATCTTACTCGATATTCTTTATGAAGAACAGCACTACCAAAACATCATTGAAATACCGGTCCAGTCCGATTTTGTCCCGGTAATATCTGAACCATTGCTCGTTAAGGTTCCCTGTTTTGAAGATATTCTCGGCGATAAATTAACTGCATTTGCTCCCAATACTACAGGCATTCCATACTTCAAAAATAACGACAGCATGAGTATGGAAATCATCAAGCAACTCTATGATATCGGCAGTTTGTTCGATGTAGTAAACAATATGGCAAATATCAGGTCAACATTTATGAAATTTGTCGAAACAGAATTCTCATATATTGATGACCTCACACTGACACCGGCAGACGTGATCGAGGATATTTATCAAACCTCCTTATGCATCGTAACAAGAGGCGCTGATGGAAAAGGGATGTTTGATCAATTACAGTTGGGTGTCCAGCGGGTCGATCGATTCATCTTTTCAGAAAGCTACCATCTTGAAAAAGCAATTACACATGCCTCAAAGACAGCATATCTGGCGATGCTGATAAAATTCAAAGCTGAAAAGATTGATAAATTCAGTAATCCCTTGGAAATAAAAGACTGGACGATTTCAACTCCCCTGAATACCAAACTGAACCGTTTTAAAAAATCCAATCCTGAAGCATTCTTTTACTGGTATAAAACGTACGAATTGCTTCGTTAACCCCCACCTCCGCAACCGCTAACCCATTCAGTCATTCCGCGGTTCCGCTCCGCTCGTCGCAAGCTCCTCCCGGCTTCACCGCTCCATTTCCTTCAGGGTTACCCGTTGCTCCGGTCCCTTCAATATGGTATACACCCGCTGCTTCGTTCCTCGCACCAGGTGTATGAATTGTTTATTTAGTTGCAAACAATGGTTCACCAATATAGCAGGCAGTCCAGAATGCAATCGTTTCCCAAATCTGCAAGCATCCCAGGTAGCCGGCATCTTCCCGCCATCAGTACGACGAGTACGGGTCTATATTAACATAACATGATGTTATAGTACAAGGCACTGCATGTCTATTTTTTCTGGGTGTGCCTTGTCCTATAACCACATTATGTTAAATATCCCCGTAAGCAGCACGAGCAGTTTGAGAGGGTGCTCTTCCAGCGTTTTCCGGAACCAGCATAACGTGCAATTGTAGTTTACTGCCTGCATGTTCGGTCTATACCATTCGCGGCTTGCACAGTCTTGGGCTGCTGTTGGCAAATACATTTCAATAAATTGTTCCTGCAGCCCAATCCTCGCCGCTCATTACCCATTGCCTGGATATACCGGCAGCATAGGTCTGCCAGCCTAGATCACTGCCTGCCCCCGTTGAAGAAAAAACGGCGGCAGGCATCTGTTTGATTATTCCGGATGCAAAGCTAGTTTGATCACCTGCTGCACCACTTAAGCTGATAATTTTTCAGCCATCGCAAAATGAGTAACTTTTTTACTCGGCATTTCAACATGCTCCGCCTTCAAAATTTCAGCTTTTCGGGCTCAGCAAGTGATCATGGTAAGCTATCCTTCTTCCAGCAGCCAACCAGCGGAAAAAATGACCGCAGGTTGGCTCCGCTGCGTTTTCTCAGTCCGCCAGCCAGCTCCTGCCACCTATTGCACGCCTCGTTCCTCGGGTGCAATCATTGGCAGATGGTCAGCCATCCTTCATTCGCTATGTCAGCATACAGTTGATAAATCAAAATCTGCCGCAAAATTACCTTCCAAAATTTTATATCTGCAAGGCCAGGCCCGTTGGGCGGCTTCGTTTTTTCTAAATATTTATTTTTTTAGGTGTAAAAAAACGACCGCCGGCCTTGCATCTAAAATTTTGTCCGGTTAACAGATGCTAAGATTTTAATTTATTCCATCGTTATATTTTTCATCCAACTTGAAAACCTGGGTTTTTCCTCGGATGTATACTGTTACCGCTAAGTAGAAAGATGTTGTAAAAATATTATTTGTTTCCCAATAAAGAAACTATTATCTTTGCGTAAACTTTTACAATATGGTTTTAAAATTTCAAGTTCAGTTTCTGGAAGAAGCAGCGGAATTTTTAGAAAGCCTTGAAGAAAAGGTGAGAGAAAAGATCTACTACAACATAAAAAAAGCTCAAGTGACGAATGATAAAGAGTTATTCAAAAAGTTGAATAATGAAATTTGGGAGTTTAGAACCTTGTATAATAAGACTCATTATAGGCTTTTTGCATTTTGGGATAAGACTGGAAAAACGAAAACAGTCGTAATTTCGACACATGGACTAATTAAAAAAACAGACAAAACTCCAGTTGCAGACTTGGAAAAAACAGAGAGGTTAAGAAGGTTTTATTTTGAACATAAAATTTAAATATTATGAAAAAGGAAGTTATGAAAATATACAGTTTAGATGAGATGGTTGACAAGCATATCGGTAAACTGGGAACACCAAAACGTGAGGCATTTGAAAGCGAATTACGGATTGACTTGCTCGGTGATGCAATCAAACAAGCCAGAAAGGAACGCCATCTGACTCAAGAGGAACTGGGGCAGTTGGTTGGTGTTAAGAAAGCCCAAATCTCTAAGTTAGAAAATAGCCTGACCGATGCTCGATTTGAAACAATTATGAAAGTATTTAAAGCATTGAATGCTAAGGTTAACTTTAATGTTGAATTGCTTAATCAGACAGTAAAGCTCGTATAGCAGAAAGAAAAACCTGACGGCATCCTCGCCTCACCTCAGGTGCCTCGACGTCTTGATCAGCCGGTTCCCCATAAACAACCTCCCCATGCAGGCATATCGGATCGCATCAATCGCATGATTAAACCGGTCGATCGGCATATTCACCGGCTTCCCCGCAGCATCCTCCTTCCACTTGTAGTTTTTCAGCTCCCTGATCAGGTTCACCGACCGTTTGGTGATCTTCATCGGATACCGTTTCAGAATGTCAATCCCGGCAAGCACCGAATCCGCTCCCTTAAACGTCGGCTTGATATTGTATCCCTCCTGTTTGATCTCGTAAATGCACTTGGGCTGATTATCCGCAATAATCTCATCGGCCCTGGTGATCCCAAGCTGACTCATCCACTTGCAGATGTCCGGATTGGTGAGACCCCGGGAGTAAATCAGCTCATCAACGTACAGTTCGCCACCGCTCATCCCTACCCTCACCAGCGCTGTCGGATCATTGCTGAACCCAAAATCCATCCCGTAGGTGATCCACTTGCACGACTGCGGCCAGGCGTCAACCGCTTCCCAGTTGGTAAAAATCACCCCGGTGATCTGCCCGATCTCGCCCAAACCATAGATCCTCCAGTAATTCTCATCCACCGACTTTAGATTCTCAATTTCCTTTACCATCTCAGGCGGAAGAAATTGCACATTGTCCAGGTAGGTGGAATGAATAAAGGTACAATCCTTGCGCGGCATC
>Ga0268283_1001255_pt1 | contig 12745 bp, 11 predicted proteins | sample saktaG_13_FD_190140 | JGI IMG/M metagenome (GOLD analysis project Ga0268283, IMG submission 190140) | Saline water microbial communities from Sakinaw Lake, British Columbia, Canada - sak_2013_06_06_36m | ecosystem: Environmental > Aquatic > Non-marine Saline and Alkaline > Saline ... | reverse complement strand
TTTCATCAGAGTAGACTTTCCCGCCCCGTTGGGTCCCACTACTGCGGTAAGACTTCCTGTGCGAAAACCTCCCGACAGGTGATGCACCGCTGGATGACGCTCGTAGCCGAGAGTCAGATCGTGAAGAAAGACCGCATCAGTAACACTTCTCCGAATTTCCGTCATCGTAGCGCCCATCCCATAGCCATCCACAGCAACACTAGGGCGATGGCGGACAGACCCAAGCGCACCGGCACGGAGCAGCCCAATAGTAGAGTTGGGTGCGTTGACTCAGGACGGGAGGGAGAACCGTGGGAACTGGATTGTTTTACCGGCATATGCAACATAGATGTCGAGGAACCTTTTTGAATGTGCTTGATATTTCTACTTTATCACTTCTCCCCTCTCCCTTTGGGGGAGGGACTTATTTTGTTGTCTGCCATAGCGTAGCCTGTCGGCCAGGGCCAGAATACCATCACCATAGTCTGCGAACTTCGGAATCTGAACCAACACCCTGATTAGATCCTGTATCCAACATGTCCAATGAAGAACTGATTGTCTTAATAGATCTCTGGGTCGCACGCGATTGGGTTCGTGAATTGGATCGAGCCTTTCTGTATTTCCTCTGGAAGCTCGATCCCACTGCGGATTCCTTCTTTCTACTGGCCGTTGCCTTGGCCAGTCACCAATTGGGACGTGGTCATATCTGTCTCGATCTAGAGGCTACCCTGAACGCCCCGGATGAGATACTTGCCTTGCCTCCAGAAGACGATAACGGCAGTTTTTCCCTGAACGGTTTATTGTTGGTATCACCGGGGCTTGCAAGATTTTCATCTCTAAACGGACTGAGGCCCTCCAACGTGTTAGCAGGAATTGCTCTGCCAGATTGGTTGCGCTCGATCCAAAGATCACACCTAGTGGCCGATGGCGCAGGTAACACTCCATTGGTGCTGATGAATACGCGACTCTATCTGCGTCGTTACTGGGAATACGAACAGCAGATAGCCTCTGCTATTCATGACCGTCTCAGACGTTCTATACCAGTGCCGGAGGATTTGCGGGATCGTTTGGATGCCCTTTTTCCTAATCGGGCGCCCCTTATTTCTAACCACGAGCCGGTAGGTCCTGATTGGCAAAAGATTGCTTGTGCGTTAGCGGCGCGGAGCCTATTTTCGGTGATCACGGGTGGACCCGGAACTGGTAAGACTACGACTGTGGTTCGGCTATTGGCCTTACTCCAGGGGGCGGCTCGCCAACGAGGAGAGAAATTACGTATCAGTCTAGCAGCACCTACGGGAAAGGCCGCCGCACGCCTAACCGAAGCCATTGGTAAAGCACTCTCTCAGATTCCAGAAACAATGCGGGAAGCAATTCCTACCGCAGCTTCAACCTTGCATCGATTGCTGGGAAGTCGTCCGGGAAGCCGCCATTTTCGACATAATGCTGATAATCCGCTACATGCCAATTTGGTGGTGATTGACGAATCTTCGATGATCGATCTGGAAATAATGGCAGCCCTACTTGCAGCATTACGTCCCGAGACCTGCCTAATTCTGTTGGGAGATAAGGATCAACTTGCCTCGGTGGAGGCGGGTTCGGTGCTGGGCGATCTGTGCCAGAATGCTGAGCAAAACGGCTACCGTCCAGATACCCTCCATTGGATTGCCTCCACCATTGACGAAAATGTGGGCGCTTGGGGCGGGGACGGAGGAAAATTGGCACAACAGCTCATCATGTTGCGGGTCAGCCATCGCTTTACAGCAAATAGTGGCATTGGACGGCTTGCGATAGCGGTAAATTCCGGTCAGACTGCTGCTATCCGCGCGGTCTGGGATCACATACCGCCCTATGCTGACATTGCCCGGATTCTTCTGCGAGACGAATTAGACGGCAACCTAGAAAGATTAGCGGTGGAGGGAACCATCAAGAAACGTAGTATCGCTCAGGTCGTCGCAAAAAGTGGCGAGATCGAAATGTCAGAAACTGGCGGTTATCGCCATTATCTAAAAGTGCTGCATGCACAGCGGCCTCTATTACAGACTACGACCAGCGAGTACGACCAATGGGCACGAGTGGTATTGGAAGCATTTGATCGATTCCAACTACTATGCGCGCTACGTCGTGGTCCTTGGGGGGTAGAAGGACTCAATCAACGGATTGCCGAAGTCCTCCACAGCATTGGCCTTATCGAACAGATCCATGGTTGGTACGAAGGCCGCCCCGTACTGGTAACCCGCAACGATTATAGTCTGGGTCTTATGAACGGCGATATCGGTATCGCCCTACGCTTTCCTGAAAACATTGACACCAATGAAGTCCGGAAAGCGAATAGAGGTGCCGGATCAACTAGGCTGCGAGTGGTATTTCGTTTGCCTAACGGAGGGATAAAACAAGTCTTGCCAAGCCGTCTCACAAATGTCGAGACCGTCTATGCCATGACTGTTCATAAATCCCAGGGATCCGAATTCGATCACGTTGCTTTGGTATTGCCGGGTAAAGACAATCCCATCCTCACTCGGGAGTTGATCTATACCGGTATCACCCGTGCTCGTCATCGGTTTACTATGCTATTACCTGACGCCTTCGTATTGGAGCAATCGATCACTCACCGGGTACGCCGTTTCAGTGGGCTTGCGCAGTTGCTGTCATAAGTAAAGGTTTTGTGGTTGCTGATTTTTAATAACCCTTTTAGAGAGCGAGAGGTTAACTCAATGGTCATTGACAGAAAGAAGTGTCTAGATTGGTTGAAAACAAGTAGGGATTATTATTGTTGCGAAAGTCCCATGTGGGTATTTTCCGACAATCAAGATGGCAACATTAAAGCCGTCTGTGAATATTGTGGACACGAGAAATATATTCCGTGGTCGGAGATCTAAACGGTGTCATGGTATCTAGGTTTTTGCCCCCTAATGGAGGAGCCGTGAAGAATATTATTGTTGTAGGAACCAGTTTTGCTGGATTGATGACGATAAAAACTTTGCGTCGGGAAGGTTGTAATGCCGCTATTACCCTTCTGGCACCTCGACCTGAGCGATTTTACTATCCATCTATCATTTGGGTGCCGGTGGGATTGTACAAGGAATTTGATCTCACCTTTCCGTTAGATAATTTTCTCCGGCGCCATAGCGTGGATTATATATCAGGGAGGGTTACCGGTCTGGATGCAGGAAGGCAAAGGTTGCAGACTACTGCGGGTGAGATGGAATATGAACGATTAGTCATTGCCTGCGGCGGACGTTCGCTAAAGCAGCTACCTGGCATTGAGCACGTCTTTATTCCCTGCGATGGCTACGAATCAGTGGTGGCGATGACAGAACGATTGGCCGCTCTAGAAGAAGGAACGCTTGCCTTTGGTTTTTCGGGAGATTCTAACGGACCAGCAGCGATACGTGGCGAACCGTTGGTTGAATTCATGTTTGGCATGGATACCTTGCTTCAACGCCAAAAACGTCGTGACCGCTTTAATTTAGTATTCTTCAGCGCTACTCTTAATTTCGATGTGCGCTGGGGAGCATGGGCAATGGGTGTTTTACAGCGTGAAATGGAACGACGTGGCATCCAAACGCATGTAGGTTACCAGATTGAAGGTTTTGGCGTAGATCGAGTGATCACTACAGGCGGTGATATAAAAAGCGACCTTACCGTCTTTATCCCAGAAATGATAGGACCGGATTGGGCCGCCCAAAGCGATCTTCCGTTATCGGAAGATCGCTTCATCCGAGCCGACGCTCATTGCCGAGTTTCTGGTTTCGAAGGTAGCGTTTACGTGGCGGGGGATGCTGGTCACTTTCCAGTGCCAAATTGGGTCACCAAGCAAGGACATATGGCGGACCTCCATGCTCAGGCACTGGCGCGAAATCTCATTGGAGATCTGCACGGAAAACGAACGAAACATACCTTTCGACAGGAGTTTATTTGCATTGTAGATACCTTAGATGCCGGAATACTAATCTTCCGAGACCAAACTCGCAGCCTAGTATTTAGAAGTAAACTGTTGCATTGGGCAAAGCGATTGTTTATCTGGATATATCTCTATGGGTATAGAAAAGATCGTTTCTAGAGAAAGCAAAATGAAAAATTACCATTCACTTATCCCCGCTGCCGGCAGAGGAGAACGAATGGGCAGCGCAATCCCAAAACAATATCTTCCGATCAATGGTAGACCAATGATTTACTATGCGGTGGCGCGGTTATGTGCCCATGCGCAAATTTCTACGGTTTATGTAATTCTCGCGCCCACCGACGAATGGTGGAAAAATTACGATTGGAGTGCGTTTTCCGCTAAACTCCGTATATTACGCTGTGGTGGTGCAGAACGTTTTGAATCCGTGCGCAACGGCTTGGATGAGATCAAAGAAAAAGTCAATCCGGAAGACTGGATATTGGTGCATGATGCAGCGCGTCCATGTCTGAGCAATGAACTGCTCGACCGATTATTCGCTACGGTGGGCGATCATTCCTTCGGCGGCCTGCTTGCGATGCCGGTAGCAGATACTCTGAAACGCGCCAATGATGAACAACAAGTGCTACGCACCGAATCACGCGAACACCTGTGGCAAGCGCAAACCCCGCAGATGTTTCGTTATCTCTTATTGCAGCGTGCACTCTCACTACTCGTTGGAGAAGTGGTCACCGACGAGGCACAGGCTGTTGAGAAACTCGGTTTTTCCGCAAAATTAGTACTCAGTGACAACACCAATTTCAAAGTTACCCATCCGCAGGATCTTAGGTTGGCGGAATGGCTCCTACGAGAAGAATAGTTACTATTACCCCACAGCTAAGGACGAGGTTTCTCGGAGACTCTGATGAGAATTGGCCAAGGTTTTGACGTCCACTCTCTTATCGAGGGACGCAGATTAATTTTGGGAGGAGTAGAGATTCCCTATCACCTCGGCCTGCTCGGCCACTCCGATGCTGACGTATTGCTCCATGCAATTTGTGACGCCCTACTTGGCGCTGCGGCGCTGGGTGATATCGGCCGCCATTTTCCCGATAGCGATTCACGCTATAAAGGCATTGACAGCCGCGAATTACTACGTGAAGTGATGCGTCTGGTTTTCGAAAAAGGCTACCGACTGGTCAACTTAGACGCTACTATTATTGCCCAAGCACCAAAAATGGCTCCGCATATTCCCACAATGCGAGACCATATCGCTGAGGATTTAGGCGTTGCTATCGATCGCATTAATGTCAAGGCAACCACCACCGAGAAACTCGGTTTCACCGGTCGTGGCGAGGGCATCGCGGCGCAGGCAGTATGTCTGCTCGAATAGTTTAGAAATTATCTCTGAATGAAAGTCTAATGCGACTATGAATTTAGCGCTGATCTTTACTCTGGATCAGATCTCGAAGCTGGCCGAAGGGATTGTGGGTAGCCTCAATAGTACGTTTTGTAGGCATCGCCACATTTCCTGCTTCAATCTCGCGTTGGTGCTCGTTGTCGTGACAGTAAAGACAGAGTAACTCCCAATTGCTGCCATTGGTAGGATTGTTGTCGTGGTTGTGGTCGCGGTGATGCACGGTCAATTCCCGTAGATTCTCACGGACAAAATTACGACTGCAACGGCCACACACCCAGGGATAGAGTTTAAGTGCTTGTTCACGGTAATCTTGATCGCGAACCTGTTTTGCTTTATGGGCATCGGCCACGACTTGGTCTAATTTGTTTTTCTTCACGGCTTCACCCGAATAATTAGATTAGAAATCTCTTGTTTGATAATTTTCGCTATGTTTTTGTTGGTTAGCGGGCACTATGAATCTTTCTTGGATCGAAAGCATCCCGCGCCGCCTCGCCGATGAAGATAAGCAATGAAAGCATCAGGGCCAATACGGTGAAGGAAGTGATTCCGAGCCACGGCGCCTGAAGATTGGCCTTTCCTTGGGCCAGCAATTCACCCAGAGAAGGCGATCCCGGAGGTAAGCCAAATCCAAGAAAATCCAGAGAGGTAAGGGTAGTAATGGAGCCATTGAGGATAAAGGGCATGAAGGTCAATGTTGCCACCATTGCATTAGGCAAGATATGACGAAATATGATAACGAAGTTACTCGCCCCGAGGGCGCGTGCAGCTCGCACGTAATCAAAATTTCGTCCACGCAAAAACTCCGCCCGCACGACCGCGACCAGTGACATCCACGAGAATAGCAACATCAGCCCTAACAGCCACCAGAAATTCGGTTCTACTACACTTGCCAGGATGATCAGCATATAGAGTACCGGCAGCCCCGACCAGACCTCGATAAAACGCTGGAATAGCAAATCCACCCAGCCACCAAAATAACCTTGTACGGCACCTGCAACTACTCCAATTACCGAAGATAGGAGCGTGAGCACTAATCCGAATAATACCGAGATTCGGAAACCATAAAGCAATCTGGCAACTACGTCCCGGCCTTGATCGTCGGTACCCAACCAATTTTCTGAAGAAGGAGGCGCCGGTGCGGGAACCGGAAGATTATAATTAATAGTTTGATAGCTATAACGAAGAATCGGCCATAACGTCCAACCTTTTTCTGTGATCAGCTTGACCACCTCCGGATCGCGATATTGGGCCTCGGTTTCAAAAATTCCACCGAAGGTGGTTTCTGGATAGGCAACCAAGACGGGAAAATACCATCGGCCATCGTAACGAACTAGCAAGGGATGGTCGTTGGCAATAAAGTCAGTACCCAGCGAGATGCTGAATAGAACCAGAAAGATCCACAACGACCACCATCCCCGACGGTTGGCTCGGAAGTTGGCGAGACGACGGCGCGTAAGGGGGTTCATATGAAATCATGCCTTTATGAATTGCGGGCCTCAAAATCGATTCGGGGATCGATGATGGTATAGAGCATATCTCCCACCAGATTGAGTAGCAGCCCCAACAGCGTGAAAACATAGAGCGTGCCGAACATGACAGGGTAATCACGATTGATAGCTGCCTCGAAACCAAGTAATCCTAGACCATCCAAGGAGAAAATGACCTCAATCAGCAATGCGCCGGTAAACAGGATGCTAATAAAGGCACTGGGAAAACCCGCTACCACGATCAGCATGGCATTACGAAAGATGTGACCGTAGAGCACCCGTTTTTCGTTAAGACCTTTGGCACGGGCAGTAATAACATACTGTTTATTAATCTCTTCTAGAAAAGAATTCTTGGTGAGCATCGTCAATCCAGCAAAACTTCCCACAACCAGGGCCAACACTGGAAGCGCAATGTGGTGGAGATAATCCAGGATACGCATACTCCAAGAAAGTGTTTGCCAGTTGTCGGAGAGAAGTCCGCGTAGAGGGAAAATATTCCAGAAACTACCACCGGCAAATAGCACCACGAGCAAGACCGCAAAGAGAAAGGAGGGAACCGCATAACCAACAATCACGACAGCACTACTCCAGACATCGAAGCGAGAACCATCACGTACTGCCTTGGCAATACCTAGTGGAATGGAAATTAAATAGGTAAGCAGCGTTGTCCACAATCCAAGCGAGATTGATACCGGCATCTTGTCAATCACCAAATCTACTACCGATCGGTCTCGATAGAAACTGGTACCAAAATTAAAGGTAAGATAATTACGCAGCATCAGTAAAAATCGTTCATGGGCAGGTCGATCAAAACCATATTGGTGCTCCAACTCCTTGATCAATGCTGGGTCCAAACCTTGAGCGCCACGATATTTGCTCACCCCTGTGATCGCCGTAGGCACGGACGACGAGGCATTTCCAATGGACTCACCGCCACTACCTCCCGAAAAACGAGAAGTAGCGTCCATTCCACGTCCTCGGAGTTGGGCGATAACCCGCTCTACCGGCCCGCCAGGGGCCGCCTGAACGATAATAAAATTGACTAACAAAATCCCCAAGAGCGTGGGGATCATAAGGAAGAGGCGACGAACAAGATAAGCAGTCATCAGATTATCGATTTAGGAAACGGTAAGAAATAATTAGTGGAACACAAATACGATACTCAACACCAGGAATCCTCTATTTAACCATACTTCTGTCAGAGAAGATTTGCGAAACTTAGACATATGGCCAATAATGCGCCGAGAGTTCCACACTCGAAACTGCACGGTCGCCCATGTATCGCATATCCATCTTACTCTTGATCTTGTTCGCACTCATTGGTTGCGACGGCCCCCCCCGGCAAGATCTGCGTTTTGCTCTGGTTGCGGCCCCCGTGACCTTGGACCCTCGATTCGATACGGATGCCGCTTCGGAGCGGATCGATCGTCTGATCTACCGTCATCTGGTGGATTTCGACGAGGCATTTCGCCCAATTCCAGACTTGGCATCCTGGGAGCAGATCGAACCGACTCGCTATCGCTTCACCTTGGGCAACGAGGGTCGAACTTTCCACGACGGAAGCCATCTCACCTCGGTGGACGTCAAGGCCACCTATGACGCCCTTCGCAACCAGGGTAGCAGCTCTCCCTATCGTACCGCGCTTGTCAACATACGCCAGGTGGTCGTACTGGATGAGGATCACTTGGAGTTTATGCTCACTCGTCCCGATCCCGTCTTTCCTGGACGCCTTAGCCATGGCATTGTTCCGGCAGGATTACTAGCGGCAGATCATAACTTTTCCGTACAACCTGTGGGTAGTGGCCCCTTTGCCTTCGTGACACGGCCTGAGGAGACCAGGTTGCGCCTGCGTCGTCAGAAAGATGGATTAATCCTGGATTTCTTGGAGGTGAAAGACCCCACCGTGCGAGTTCTTAAACTCTTGCGAGGTGAGGTAGACCTGCTCCAGGGCGACTTGCCCCCCGAATTAATACGGTATCTAGAGGGACGCCCCGAGGTAAAGGTCAGCCGTACCCGAGGAGCTACGTTTTCTTACCTTGGTTTCAACCTGCAAGACCCGGTAACGGCGGATCCACGGATACGTCAGGCGGTGGCCTGCGCCCTCGACCGAAAAGGGAGCATTCGTTACCTCCTTGGAGACGGTGCCCGTCTTGCCGAGGCCCTATTGCCCCCCGAACACTGGGCCGGTCAACCCGATCTGGCAGGTATCCCCTACGATCCAGCCCGCGCTCGGGTGCTATTGGCCCAAGCGGGTTACGGACCCGATCACCCCCTGACCCTTACCTACAAAACCTCCAACGACCCCCTCCGCGTGCGTATTGCCACTCTCTTTCAATGGCAACTTTCCGAGGTGGGTATCCATGTAGACCTGCGCAGCTATGACTGGGGCACTTTTTATGGCGACGTGAAGGTAGGACGCTTCCAGGTGTTTGGTTTAAGTTGGGTGGGTATCAAGACCCCGGAGATCTTTCGCTATGCCTTCCATAGCGCTTCCCCCCCCCCCGAAGGGGCTAACCGAGGCCGCTATACTAGCCTCGCGGCAGATACTCTGATCGAATCCGCCGAAACAGCACTTTCACTCTCGGCAGCGGCAGTTTCATACCGAGAATTGCAAATATTGTTGGCGAAAGACTTGCCCTATATTCCTCTGTGGTACGAGGATCAAGTGGCCGTAGTACGCCGAGAAGTAACAGGCTATACCGTGGCCACGGATGGAAACTACGATGCCCTGGCGGTAACGTTGATCACAAATAATTTTCTCCAAAAGCAGTAACTAGAATCATGCAGAACAGTACAGAACTTATCAGAAAAATGACTCAAGCCGGTTGGGTACTGCGGGGAGTGAAAGGTTCCCACCACATCTATACTCATCCATCTCTTCCTGGTCATGTGAGCGTACCGCATCCACGCAAGGACCTGGGAATTGGATTGATCAATAAACTGATGAAACAAGCGGGACTAAAATAGGAGATTATCATGAGATACCCAATTGCCATAGAACCAGGTGATGAAATGACTGCTTTCGGTGTCGCTATACCCGATCTTCCTGGCTGTTTCTCAGCAGGTGATTCATTGGATGAGGCAATTGCCAATGCTAGTGATGCGATTACATTATGGATTGAAACTGTCCTTGAAGACGATGGAGAAGTTCCTCTACCTAGCCAAATTGAAATCCATCGCCGTAATCCAGATTTCAATGGTTGGATCTGGGCGCTGGTTGATGTAGATCCTGCTGCCTTGTCCGAAATTGACGAGCATGCCCGCATTCATCATGAAACCCGTGCAGGTTTTCTCGCCAAAGCAGCCATTGGAGCAATGCGTACTCGTTGAACAATCAAAACTCACCAACGGTCGAGACGGTAAAAAAATATGATGTATTTATCATTATGTGGACGACTTAGAAGGAAATCCGAACCAGTAGAGTAGCGTTGCAAAGCCCATCATCGTCACGGCCGACATGGCGGTATATTGCTCATCGCTCCAACTTAATATATTGAATGATCCACCAGCAGCAATAAGTTGTGTCAAGAAGGTGACCCCTAGGAGCAATACGCCGACACTTCGACGCTGCTCTGTTAGTAACGCTATCACAATTAGAAACGCGTAGTAGTAGCAAGTCAGATCAACACCGACACCAATCATTGTAGCCCCAAGTGCAAGTGCGACCCAAGGTTCACGGCCACGAACTGCCCGCGCAAGTAATGCCAGCGTTGCTGCCACTATCAGTAGAAAGAGCCACCTAAGATCCTGGAAGGCGTCACGTCGTGCTTGCTTCCACTTCAACCATGGGTCGACAAAATTATTGCTGCGCAGGTAACGACCAATTTCTGTTGGACGCCAGGCAATAAGAGTAGGTAACCCCATATGATTTGTAAGCGGTGTATCTTTGTGTTTAATCGTATTTTCGATAAAGCGTTCATAAATTTGTGGACCGTTGGCGGTTATCAAACTAATGGGAATTAGCATTGCAGCGCTAAGTACCGCGCCGCCAATCATCGAGAGGTAACGTCGATCCACACGGCGATCCTTGAGCAATAATTTCTGCGCAATGGCAACCGCTGGACCTAAGATCAGAAAACCTGGGAAGATACGCAGCAGTGTTGCGTAGCCAATTGCGAATCCGCTGAGAAAGTGACGTTCCTTGCGTGCGAAGCAAATAGAGGCAACTGTCCAGAACAACCAGTCGTAGCGTAATAACGACCCACCGGTCCAGTACCAGCGATTGGGAAAGTTGGTTGAATAAACGAGCAGGGCCACGCATAGGACGCGCCAACCAAACGCCCACCAGATGAGCCCCACCATGCCCAGCATCAGAACACAATCGATGGAATTAAGAATGACAATTTGCGTATGGGAGGCGGGACCTGTGTTCGATAAAATTTCTCCAGCAATAGTCCAGACGGGTGTTCCATTGAAACCATGATCCGTTTGCAGATCCTCCCATCTTTTAGCGCTCATATAGTTTCGAAACCAGGAAATGTCATTTTTGAATAACGTCCATCGTTCCTTCGAGAAATGACTTTTGCAACGCTCCGGATGTTTTATGATATCGGTTGTGAACTCCAGAACATTGGTGTGGAGATTCGTTATCTTGCGCAATTCCACTCGGCGTTCGAGTCCGGATTCCCAATCAGCAATGGCGGTACATTCATACAGACGATCATATTCGAGTTCACGAAAGTATTTTGATCCGATATAATAATGAAATGTGTCCCAGTCATGGATAAAGCCTGAAAAATGAAACGCTCCGAAGTTAATATAGGTAGCGGCAGCAATAATGCCTAGTAATGCTAACAGGCCATCGCGCAGTTTTCGGTGTTCGTCAGCGCGTCCCTTGCGTACCAACCACGTACCCCAGCCAAGGAGCACGCCACCTATAAGTGCGAGTGCCAACTCAAAACGCGCACTCGTAATGTTGTCCCACGCTATAGAATTATTGGGAACGGTGACTGGTTCTATGGGGACCTGCAAGACTTTGAGTTTTGGCGGAAATGGATCAGGCATTTGACAGAATATCTGAAACTCCGATACTGAGTAGAAATCATCGCCTAATCCTTCGCCGACACGCACGTAACGTGCAATCTCACCCTCTAAATTTACGGTCCGTCCACGCAAACCATGTCCTTCCACAGCTCCGAATTCGGAAATACGATTGAACGACTCCCCGTCCAGCGAGGTAAATATCTCGTATCGGTCATTGGCATCGGCTTGGAGATAGGCAACCTGTAATTTTGTTGGCGCACCAAGATCGTAGGTGACACTTCCCGCCGATGTGTCTAAAGTAACTGCTGGAAATGAATCCCAGTAGGCTCCTTCATTAGAAATCGTGCCGTCGGTTAACAGGGCCAGGTTTCCATCGATATCGGCATACTCTATTGGCATCTGTCCCGCAATCAAATTTCCTGCGGAACACGCCGAGATCAGAGAAATATCCTCCGCTCTGCCGGGCAGAGCTACAAAAGTCAGCCAAACGAGCAGCAAAAAACACAATGCGTGCTTGGTCACTTGGAATACAGCAGAAAAAATAGGAGGCGTGCTCATAACGATTCTCAAGTAGTAAGTTGCTATAACAGTGCGTTTCATACAACAATTAGTCGTCGCTCAAGGTAGAAAATTAGGTTGATTTCAGGGCAGTAACGCTGGAACGTGGGAGGTATCCCCCACACCGCACTACACGCCTCAGCCAACCGTTAGGCCTGGTCTACATCAGCGCTCTAAAAACTTGAATATTGGGTGTCCTCTGCACTAGGCCCGTAAGGGCTGGCAGCTGGGAAAGACCGGCACCTAATTTGGGCTGACCGTTGGCTCCAACACCAAAGGCAGCGTTTCCTCTCCTCGACCCTTCGGGATCGAGGGGTTTCCACGCCAAGGATTTATGAACCTTTCCCCCCCCCTAATGCCTGTCCCCCGTCTCGCCACGGCACTGAATGGTCCCTTACTTGACCTGGAGCGTCGCCTCCTGGGGCATCAGACAACCAT
>Ga0268283_1001254_pt1 | contig 12745 bp, 9 predicted proteins | sample saktaG_13_FD_190140 | JGI IMG/M metagenome (GOLD analysis project Ga0268283, IMG submission 190140) | Saline water microbial communities from Sakinaw Lake, British Columbia, Canada - sak_2013_06_06_36m | ecosystem: Environmental > Aquatic > Non-marine Saline and Alkaline > Saline ... | reverse complement strand
AAACAACCTAAAAACAAATCATGATGAAAACATTTAAGATTTTCCTTCTTGGACTGTTTTTCTCTTCCCAGGCCTTATATTGCCAGGGGGCCAACACGGGAATCCCCAAAACAGATACCATTATAAAAAATGATTCAATGAATCTGGCAATTTTCGTGGTCGATTTTTTGACCTATCAATTTGAAAAGGTCAATATTTCTTACTATTCAAAATGCAATAATTATTGTGAAGCCGACAGTTTGCCCTTTTCCATGTATTTCGATTCCTGGTGGGACAATGCACATGTTTATTTTCATTACAAATTTGATAATTCGTTGTTATTCAGAGCTTCGATTCATTGGATGGGAACCGGAGGCATAGAATACCCGTCATCTTTCACGCCGGCTGCAAATTTTCCTTATGTGTCCAACACCGTTCCCCTTCCGGCGGATGCCGAATATTACAATACAACCATCGCAGGAAATTATTGTTCCTGGCAGGCGTATAGGCAAAGGGCGCAAATGGCATGGCACGCCATCGATTCACTTGAATTGACAAACATTTTTGCAAATGAACAGTTTCGGGTTGGATTATATGGGTATTCAAGAACGGAAGGTGAATTTGACCCAAACAATGCCGATTGGATTATTTTTCTTTACCGGGGAAATACAGATCCGCCATTTTTAACCACAGACCCCTGCTTCCCTTCTTTCAATCCTTATCCCAACCCGGGCAATGGAATTCTGTTCCTCGGGAATGACCTTCAGCCGGAATCCATAGAAGTTTTTGATTTAACCGGCGTAAAACAAACAGAAATCGATGGAGGCATCACCGATAAAATTGATCTGAGCAATTTACCCAATGGGGTTTATCTTTTAAAAGCTGATTTTAAGGGTGGAAGCCGGGTGTCAAAAATTTCAATCATTCACTGAACCTGGAACGCGGAATCGTTTCGGTGAACCTGGTTTATGTTTTTATGGATTCCTGGTCCCCGGTTTGTTCAAGGGAAACAAACGGCATACGGCCAGGGGAAGAAATCGTGGCACATAAAAAAACAAATGGAACAGGAAGATTATATCAAAAGGCAGATCGACCAGCTTGGGTATGTTCTTGGAAAAATACTCAATGATTTATTGGGACTTAAATCCCGGGGACAACTGAGCGCGGGCTTTGGGATGGCCGATCCGGTGTTAAAAACCGGGCTGAATTTAAATGTTGACGAATTGATCTCCATTCCGCCGGAAGGATTTATTCAAACTTTAACCGGAAACAGGGAGCTGAACCATGACAACCTGAACGCGATTGCCGAAATCCTCTTTTTACTGTCTGAAGAACCGCCCGGCCCGGGAAAAGACAGCGACCGCATGAAACAATTGAAAAAGAAGGCCTTGTTGATCTTTGAGCATATTGAAGAAACAAGCTCCCTTTATTCCTATGACCGGCATTTAAAAATCGAAAAACTAAAAAATGCACGGTAACGAACCATCATCCTGCCATGCAGGTAGTATTACATTGCCGGCAGTTGCCAAATCTGCAAGCTAAAAATAATCTCCGTTGACAGTTTATCGGTTGATTGAAAAGATAAAAAAACGAAAACCCCCTGCTTATCCCACTTCCCGGCCTCCCCTCAGACAGGCTTAACTGCAGGAAAATCTTTATTCTGAATTCTTTACGCTTTAATGGCATTAATGATTAATTTTACAAGAATACTCAAAGCATTAAATCATGAAAATTAACATTCTGGATTTAATCGATTTCGGGAAAGTGGATATCTTGCTCGAAGGGTTCAACAAATCAACAGGCTTTGTGACGGCTATTTTAGACCTTGATGGAAATGTTTTATCCAAATCGGGGTGGAGACAAATTTGCACCGAATTTCACCGTATTAACCCCGAAACTTCAAAAAGGTGTACCATCAGCGATACGGAATTAGCAGGAAAATTAGCCGAGGGGGAGGAATATCATTTCTACAGATGTTTGAACGGATTGGTGGATGTGGCCGTACCCGTGGTAATCAATGGGGAACATATTGCCAACCTGTTCTCCGGTCAATTCTTTTTTGAAGAACCCGACCGGAAATTTTTTATACAGCAAGCCGAAAAGTATGGATTTAACGAAAATGTTTACCTGGAAGCCCTCGAAAAGGTACCTGTTGTTTCAAAGGAAAAGGTCAAAACAGTAATGGATTTTTTGCTGAACATGACCCAGCTTATCAGTGAAATGACCTTTCAGAAGCTGGAACAAACTGAGCTGAACAGGACCATTAAGGAGAGCGAAGAAAAATTCAAATCTGTATTTGAATCTGCGAATGTCGGGAAATCAATTACATTGCCAACAGGTGAAATCAATGTTAATGAGGCCTTTTGTAAAATGCTGGGTTACACCCGGGAGGAATTGCAAAACAAAAAATGGCAGGAAATAACGCCGGAAGATGAAATCCCCATCATTCAAAAAATCCTGGAGCCTCTGCTTAAAGGGAAAAAAGATTCGGCCAGGTTCGAAAAAAGATATATCTGTAAAAACGGAACACATGTCTGGGCTGATGTCAGCGTTTCAATCCGACATGACGAGATTGGTAAACCGCTTTATTTTATTACAATCATCATCGACATCACAGAACGAAGACGGACGGAGGAAGAGAAACAGAAGTTTGTCATGCTTGCTGAAAGCAGCAGCGAATTTATCGGCATGTGCGACCTCGACTTTAAGCCGACCTATGTCAACCCATCGGGTGTGCGCTTAGTCGGACTGCCAGATATGGAATCCGCCTGCCGGGTGAAGGTGCAGGACTACTTCTTCCCGGAGGACCGGCAGTTTATCACGGAGGAGTTCTTCCCGCGCGCCTTGCGCGACGGGCACGGCGATATAGAGATCCGCTTACAACACTTCCAGACCGGTAAGGCAATCTGGATGTTATACTACCTTTTCAGTGTCCACGACACCAGCGGCACAGCCATCGGCTGGGCCACCGTCAGTCGCGACATCACCGATCGCAAACAGGCGGAACTTGAACTTCAGGAAAGCGAGAATCGCTATCGTTCGCTCTTCGAGAATATGCTCAATGGATATGCCTATTGCCAGATGTTATATGAAAATGGCCATCCGGCAGATTTTATTTACCTGGATGTGAACAAAGCTTTCGAAACATTGACAGGTTTGAAAAATGTTACGGGCAGAAAAGTGTCTGATATTATTCCGGGAATACGCGAATCTGATAATAATCTATTTGAAATTTATAGCAGGGTTGCTTTGACGGGAAAACCAGAAACCTTTGAAATGAATGTTGAATCTCTCAATGACTGGTACTCCGTTTCGGTCTACAGCCCCAAAAAAGAATTTTTTGTGGCGGTCTTTGATGTGATCACCGAACGCAAACATGCCGAAATTGAACTTCAGGAAAGCGAGGAACGCTTCCGTAAAATTTTTGAAGAAGGGCCGCTGGGAATGGCAATGGCCAGCCTGACTACCGGAAAACTCTTCAGCGTCAATAAGGCGCTTTGCGACATGCTTGGTTTCACGGAAGAAGAGTTGCTTCAGTTTACCTTTATGGATATTACCTACCCCGATGATCGGGATAAGGATGTGGAAGCAGTTAAAAACCTGCGCGAAGGATTAATTCAGAAACACAATACCGAAAAGCGATACCAAAAGAAGAATGGGGAAGTAATCTGGGGAGCAAGGGCACTTACGAAAATTTACAGCGAAAAAGATAAGTCCTACTATGCTTTGGCGATGATCGAAGACATCACCATGAAAAAGATGGCAGAAGAGGAAATTATAAAACTAAATGCCGAACTTGAAATGAAAGTTAAGTTTCGCACCGCCCAGCTCGAAGCATCCAACAAGGAGCTGGAAACCTTTACCTATTCCGTATCACACGACCTTAAAGCTCCCCTGCGAGGCATTGATGGCTACAGCAAATTATTATTGGATTTATATAAACCCGGCCTGAATGAAGAAGCTCAGACCTTTATTGAAACAATACGAAGCTCCACGCTTCAAATGAACCAGCTTATTGACGACCTTTTGGATTATTCACGCTTGGAACGCAGTCAGTTAAGCACAGAGTCTATAAAAATCAATGATTTGATCAAATCTGTTTTATCCATTTATAAAGCCGATCTGGAAGCCGGTAACTTTAAAATGAATATGAATATAGCAGATATTGAACTCATTGCTGATTCCAAGGGACTTACCATTGCGCTTCGCAATCTCCTGGAAAATGCAATTAAATTTACCAGGGGCAAGGTTGATCCTTTGATTCAAATTAAAGTTGAAGAAAAGGATTTGTCGTGGATGATAAGTATCCATGACAATGGTATTGGTTTCGACATGCAATATCATCAAAAGATTTTTGAAATTTTCCAGCGTCTGCAAAGGGTCGAAGACTTTCCCGGTACCGGCATAGGCCTGGCAATGGTTAGCAAAGCGATGCAAAGGATGAACGGAAGGGCATGGGCGGATAGCACCCCGGGGATGGGTTCAACTTTTTATCTTGAAATTCCTAAAAACCAATAATATGCTTACAGAAAACACAAACAATCCGATCTTAATTGTGGAGGATAATCCCATCGACCTTGACCTTACCCTGCGGGCATTTGCTGCAAAAAAGCTTTCCAACCCCATACAGGTGGCAAGAGATGGTGAAGAAGCTTTGCAATATCTGGATCGATGGGAACAGGGAGAACCAAGGCCTGTTGTTATTTTACTTGACCTGAATATGCCAAAAATAAATGGGCTGGAAGTACTTCAAAAAATTAAATCCCATCCCGATTTTAAAACCATCCCGGTTGTAATCCTGACTACTTCTTCAGAATCATCCGACTTACAGGCGGCATATCAATCAGGTGCCAATTCTTATATTGTTAAACCGGTCGATTTTGAAAAATTTCTCGAAATGGCAAATCATATCGACTTGTATTGGAGGGTAATTAACAAACCCCTTTAGGCTGAATTATAATTCATTTTAACGAAAAGGTTTATGAAAATCTTACTTGTTGAAGACAATCCTTCTGATGCCGATCTGGCTAAAAGAGGGCTGATGGGGTCTGTTCCGGACTGTACGATTGAACATGCTTCAACCCTGGAGCAAGCGGGGAAGTTTCTTAATGCGAATCTTTTCTTCGATATCGTTCTTCTGGATGTGAACCTGCCCGATGGCAATGGTCTTGAATTTCTCATGGAAATCAGGCAGCGGGAATTAAACTTCCCGGTTATAATGCTTACTGGTTCTGGAGATGAAGATGCAGCCGTTACAGCGCTTAAAACCGGTGCTGACGACTATATTGTAAAGCGGTCAGGGTATATTTTGCATCTCCCCGAGGTAATCAATTCGGCCATTATTAATTTTAAGGAGAATAATTTATATAAATCAGAGGTCATTCATGTCCTGTACATAGAGCACCACGCGGTCGATATTGATTTTACAGCCCGTCATCTTGCACAATATGCCCCTTATATTCATATTGATGCCGTTGCAACAGCGGAAGAAGCATTATCAAAATTTGAATTAAAATCAGCAGATTCTTTTAAATATAAGGTAATCCTGATGGATTATCGTTTACCGGGAATGGACGCCCTGGAACTGATTAAAACCATACGACAGAACAAAAAATTAAATATTCCCATCATTCTGGTAACCGGTCAGGGAAATGAAGAATTAGCCGTACAGGCACTGAAACTCGGGGCAAATGATTATCTTACCAAGGGTGAGAAATATTTATACAGACTTCCTTCGGTCATCGTAAATTCATTTCAGCATTGCGAATTAAAAAGAAAGCAAGAGGCCCTTGTTGAAAGTGAGTCGAATTACCGCCTTCTGGCCGATAATTCCGGCGATGTAATTTTTGTTCTCGGCATGGATTTAAACTATACTTACATCAGCCCGGCGGTAAAAGCATTGAGGGGGTTCGAACCCGGAGAAGCCATAACACAGAAATTACACGAGGTGTTAACACCGGCTTCATACCAGGAGGCAGTTAAAGTTATATCCGGGATTCTTCCAAAAAACTTAAACAGTTTGCAAAATCCAGTTCTGCAGAAATCATTGGAGCTGGAAATGATCCGAAAAGACAATACCACTGTTTGGACTGAAGTAAAAGCATCGCTGATCACGGATAAAAATAACCTTCCCATCGGGATTTTAGGTATCACAAGGGATATCTCTGAGCGGAAATCAATATTGGATAAATTGCGGAAACTTTCGCGTGCCGTTGAACAAAGCCCCGCACTCATCGTCATAACGGACCTTAAAGGGAATATCGAATACGTCAACCCAAAATTTACCGAAATAACAGGTTATTCTTTACAGGAAGTAGTGGGAAAAAATTCACGGTTTTTAAAATCAGGATATACCGCTCAAACAGAATATGAGAATTTATGGAATACGATTATTTCGGGTTCCGAATGGAAAGGTGAATTTCGAAATAAACGCAAAGACGGGTCGCTTTATTGGGAAGAAGCATCCATAACAGCCATAAAAACACCAGATGGAAAAATAACACACTTTCTGGCAGTAAAATCAGATATTACCGAAAAGAAAAGAATAATTGATGAGCTTGTCCTTGCCAAAGAAAAAGCTGAAGAAAGCGACCGCCTCAAAACTGCATTTCTGCATAACATTTCCCATGAGATACGAACACCCTTGAATGCCATCGTTGGTTTTTCGGGCTTACTGAACGACCCCGAATTACTTCCGGAAAAACGCAAACATTTCACCGATATCATTAATCAAAGCAGCGACCAATTGCTTTTCATTATCACCGATATTATAAACATTGCATCCATTGAAGCAGGTCAGGAAAAACCCACGTACAAAGAAACGAACCTGAATACGGCCATGCAGCTTTTGCACGACCAATTCCTGCTAAAGGCAAAGAAACAGAATGTTTGTCTTAACCTTGCGCCCCTCCTGCCCGATCAGGAGGTTTGTATTGTAACCGATGAAACAAGACTCACCCAGGTATTGATCAACCTTATAGGCAATGCGCTGAAATTCACCAAACAGGGGTGCGTTAATTTCGGTTATCGGGTAAAAAACAACGAACTCGAATTTTATGTTGAAGATACCGGCATCGGGATCCCTTCCGAAATGCACGAAGAAATATTTAAACGATTCCGACAGGTCGAAACTACCACATCCCGCCAATTTGGCGGATCAGGGCTGGGATTATCCATCTCAAAAGCTTATGTTGAAATGCTTGGAGGTAAAATGTGGCTGATTTCAGAAACAGGAAAAGGTTCAACTTTTTACTTTACCGTTCCTTATAAAAAAGAAAAGCATGTTGTGAATTCTGATCATCCGATCGCCAGAGAAAAAGGGATTGATAATACTAAGCCAATAACCGTATTGATAGCCGAAGACGAAGCGTTTAATTTTAATTACATGGAAGAGCTTTTATCGGGCGCCAATTTCACGATAATTCACGCAATTAATGGCCTGGATGCGGTTGAAATTTGTCAATCAAACCTCCAGATCGAGTTGGTGTTGATGGATTTGAAAATGCCTGTGATGGATGGATATGAAGCTACAAAACAAATTAAACAAATCAGGCCTGATTTGCCAATAATTGCCCAAACAGCTTATTCAACAGAGGCAGATAAAAATAAAGCCATAGCGTGCGGTTGTAACGATTTTATCAGCAAACCCTTTAAACAGGAGCTGTTAATTTCGAAGATGATGGAACAATTATACAAAAAGCAAAAAACAAAAAAACCCGCCAAGCGGCTGCCGGCTGAACGGAGGTAAATCCAAACAGCGGGGGGAAGGTGATGCCAGCAAAGCAAGGGCAGTCGCAACCGTTGGAGGTCAAACGATGGAAAATTAAAAAGAAAAGATCAATGAAACCACTGAAAGATAAAATTGCGTTTGTAACAGGCGGAACACGCAATGTAGGGAAAGGCATTGCGCTGGCACTTGGAGAAGCGGGTGCTACCGTTTATGTGACCGGAAGAAGCATTACCGAAACAGATGTTCAGGGAATAACAAAAATAGGCGGAAAAGGGATAGCAGTGGTTTGTAATCACGAAAACGATGATGAGGTTAACGCAGTTTTTAAACTAATTGAGAAGAATGAAGGCAAGTTGGATATACTTGTCAACAACGCATGGGGTGGATATAACAGAGTAAGAAATAGAAAGGCTTATTCTGGATTCAAATGGAAAGCGCCTTTTTGGGAACAACCTTTGGGTTTATGGGAAGAAATGAATAATGTGGGGGTGCGTTCAAATTATATATCAAGCATTTATGCGACCAATCTCATGCTGAAACATAAGCATGGATTGATCGTGAACATCTCATTCTATGCTGGTCGTAAATATTATGGAAATGTAATTTATGGCGTTGCAAAAGCAGCGGTTGATAAAATGACAATGGATATGTCAGAAGAATTGAAGAAACATGGAATTGCTTGTGTTTCCCTGTATCCCGGGTATATAGATGATAATAAAAAAACGCCAAATCCCGAAAAGGAATCTTCTCAATTTGTTGGAAGAGCGATTGCAGCATTGGCTTCTGATAAAAATATCATAAAAAAAACAGGTCAAATATTGGTGGCAGCCAATCTTGCCCGGGAATATGGTTTCACAGATATTGATGGAATTCAACCATTACCATATGACCAATTGTGAAAACACTGCCGTTCGAAAATATTCAAACATTGAAAACAAGCGAGGAAATATTCATCAGGAAAATTTATTGATCATGAAAACAAAAAAAAATCTGACTTTCATTTCTTTATTGGCGATGGCAAGCCTTTTTGTAATCCCATACGGATGTAAGAAAAAAAATAATGAACCGGAACCGGCACCGCTTAAAAAGAAATATGCCTGGGTGGTCGGAAATGAAGACAGCACCCATTACGGAATGATTCTGTTCACCCCCGATGGTGGCGATACCTGGCAAAGACAGGGAGAAGGATCGGCTGCATTGCAGGGAATTAATTTATTTGATGTATGGGCGGTCGATACCAATATAATATGGGCCGTGGGTTCGAACAGCAGCATCCTGAAAACCAATGATGGCGGTAAAACCTGGGTCCGTATGGCGGGTCCGCAAACCCTGTCGGGAGCAAACCTAGTGTCCATTTCCCTTGTTGGGAACCAGGATGTCTGGATAAGCGGTGAAAATGGAGATGTATTCAATTCAAAAGATGGGGGAAGCACCTGGACCGTTTTTGATTCGAATTTCTTCCACAACGGATTGATGCAGGGTATCCATGCCATCAATTCACAAACCGTATATGTTGTCGGGGGGATCCCTGCAGGTAAAATTTACCGGGGTTTTATTGCCCGCACGGCAGACGGAGGGCAAACATGGGATTCCATCATCCCTGAAAATAATTATAACCGGAATGAATGGATCGGCGTAAAAGCTTCCGATGCGGTTCATATTGTGGTGTATGGAGGACGATCACATTATGTATTCAGTGATGATGCCGGGGTTACCTGGAAAAATGATTCGGTGCCGGATACCGGGGGTACCGACGGGGCTGACATCAACTGCCTTACCATGCTGGATGCACAAACCTGGTGGGGCGCCTTTGACTATGAGGGCATTTTTATAACCACAAACAGCGGTGCATCCTGGACAAAACAAAACTCAGTGATCCCGGGCGGCATGTGGCTTTTCGGCATTGATTACTATGACAGGAACCTGGCTGTCATAGTTGCTCAAAGCAGTATGTCCGCGACCGGTAAGATTATGAAAACTTCCAACGGGGGTAACAACTGGGAATTAAAATATCATTCCAGGTCATGGCTCAGCAAAGTGTCCTTTATTAAAGATTGATTTCGGTCAATATAACCAGCCATTCGCGTTCATCCGGGAACCGGAGACAAGAAAAACCCGGGTTTTCCGGTGAAAACAGAAAGGCTCCCGGCTACTATTTGAGTGGCAATGATAAAACCTAAAAATCAAACAATAATAAATAACAAATGAAAAAATTGGTTTTAATGATGGTAGCGATTGGGTTTATAACAGCAATCAGCGCTCAGAACAAGATCGACAACTATTCTTTTATGAAACTCTATGTCACCAATGAGAAAGGTGAAGTGCTGCTGTTAGGCGATCAGAACGGTTTGGAAATTACCGGGGCAAGATACAATGATTCACTAACGGTTAAAGAATTTGTTAACTGGCTGGGGGAAAGAATGGGGATCAACCTTAAAAATATCCGGCTGAGGGGATTATTGACATTCCATTACACATGGAAAAGTAATCCAACTTTAATGCATTACTATACGGCAGAATACGAGAGCGGTAATTTAGTCCTTCCGGAAGGATGTGAAGAGATCAAATGGGTCAGTAAGAATCGAACCGCTGAATTGATCCCGTTTGACGAAATGAACAAGATCATTTCAAAAATGAACGAATGTGACTATTTATTCGGAGGAAGTTTCAGGATTTGGAAAGATTCTGAAACAAAAAAAAGAAGAAGTGAGGTTATTGAACCTTTCTATAGATTAAATTAGCCAATAAAAACGCTGACGATGTATAATAATAGCCGGGTCTGTAGTGAATTCAGTGCTTGTGACCCGTTCGGCATTTTTATACCCTGAAGGAAAATCCCCGCTGCCGGCAACGAAATGACGATATAATGGAATACTAAGCCTGGTTTGGATAACAAATAAATGGATAGAAGCATGGAAGAACAAATTAAGAAATTCTTATTTGACCCTACCGTAGGGAAAATTGCATCTATTCTTATTGGAGTTGCAATTATTTGGATTATTATAAAAGCGATCCAACGCAACTTATTCACTAAAATAAAAGATAACGACAACCGCTACAGGGCAAAGAAATTTAGCAGTTTCATTGGTTATATTTTGACCATTTTGTTACTGACCATTGTTTTTAGCGAAAAACTTGGGGGATTGACGGTAGCATTGGGAGTGGCGGGGGCTGGAATCGCATTTGCAATGCAGGAAGTAATTGTTTCCTTTGCGGGATGGATAGCCATAATGTTTGGAGGATTTTATAAAACCGGCGACCGTGTCCAGCTTGGTGGAATTAAAGGAGATGTGATGGATATTGGTGTGATACGGACAACGATTATGGAAACAGGACAGTGGGTTGATGGCGACTTATATAACGGAAGGATTGTTTTAATTGCAAACAGTTTTGTTTTTAAAGAACCGGTTTTTAACTATTCAGGGGAATTCCCGTTTTTATGGGATGAAATAAAAATTCCCATTCAATATGGCAGCAACTATGAGCTCGCAAAAGAAATATTCGAACAGGTGGGGAAAGAAGTCGCTGGCGACTTGAGTCAAAAATCATTAGAAATATGGAAGTCGCTGCAAGAAAAATATCGTTTAGAAGATGCAAATACAGAACCGATGGTTTCATTAATTGCCAATGACAACTGGGTGGAATACACTTTGCGTTATATCGTAAATTACAAAAGACGTCGTATGACTAAAACTGAATTATTTACTCAAATACTTAAAAAGGTTGAAGCTACTGACGGACAAATTAAATTTGCATCCGCAACGTTTCAATTGGTTGAAGCGCCTGAGCTTAAAGTTAAAATAATAAAAGATACAGACAGCAAGGAAAACTAAAACAAGAAAGCATTCTATACAACCAGGAAACACGGAAAAACAACTTTGACCAATCATCAGAAACCAAAAAAGTGCGGCGTCAGCACGATAATCACTGACTCATTATAAATGAAAAAAATCACGATCCTAATGATCGTTTTAATTGCAATCACAATGAAAGCCAATGCCCAATGGACAGAGCCTTCACAAGTAGCATGGAATAGTCAGAATGTTTATTGCCTGATATCAGACGGGACTTATATATATGCGGGAACCGGTAGCGCAGGAGTTTCTTTATCCACTAATAATGGAAACAGTTGGACAGCGGTAAATACCGGACTTACCAGTACGGGTATAAGCTCTTTTGCCATATCCGGATCAAATGTTTTTGCAGCAGGTGAGGGTGTCTTTTTGACGACCAATCATGGCGAACTATGGACTTCTGCCAGTAATGGTTTAACCAATACAACCGTAAATGCCTTGGCGATCAGTGGAACTAATATTTTTGCCGGCACGAATGGCGGCGCTTTTTTATCAACTAATAATGGCGGACTCTGGACCGCTGCAAACACAGGTTTTACGGGTCAGATTAGAACTTTAGCGATAAGTGGTAACAATATTTTTGCCGGAGCTCCCAACCATGGGGTATATTTATCGGCCGACAATGGTGGTCAATGGACTTTGGTTAATAATGGTTTAACAAATATTGATGTCGTTTCGCTTGCCGCAAGTGGGACAAATATTTTTGTTGGAACCAGTGGAGGCGTATTTTTATCAACCAATAATGGGACGCTTTGGACTGCCATCAATAATGGTTTGACAAATTTGAATATTTATACATTGCTTGTTAACGGGACAACTATTTTTGCTGGGACAGACGACGGAGTTTTTTATTCAAACAATATGGGCGCCAATTGGACTTCATTCAATGTTGGTTTCCCTGCAAATACTGCCGTACAGGCATTTACTGCAAATGGAACCTATATTTTTGCAGGTATTCGGCTTTCTCCTTACGGGGCCTGGAGACGACCTTTATCAGATGTAATATTTGGCATAGAAGATCAATATCAGAACAATTCTTTTAATGTATACCCTAACCCTTCTTCCGACATTGTTACCCTGAATATTGACAACGCAAATTGTACCGATTTGACATTGAATATTTATAATGTAACTGGAAATTTAGTTAAATCAGAAATGCTGAAACAATACAAGCGGCAAATTA
>Ga0268283_1001253_pt1 | contig 12749 bp, 10 predicted proteins | sample saktaG_13_FD_190140 | JGI IMG/M metagenome (GOLD analysis project Ga0268283, IMG submission 190140) | Saline water microbial communities from Sakinaw Lake, British Columbia, Canada - sak_2013_06_06_36m | ecosystem: Environmental > Aquatic > Non-marine Saline and Alkaline > Saline ... | reverse complement strand
TGCGGCAAAAAATTCTGTCGCTTTTTGGGCCAACGGTGGCAAATATATATCAACTTTCTTATGGGTAGTACCCGCTCAATGTAAGATAAATCGGACGGCCAAGCGATATATCTACCAACATGATGGACATCTAATAAAAACCCGCTATGGGTGCCAATGATAGCAAATAGCCCAAAAAATAAAATCGCAACAAACCGATTACGCCACAGCGATCGATCCCCCCGCAATGCCACTCTCAGCCATTCGATGCGAATCGATACATGAGCCGCCATTAAAACCATACAAACCCGTTGCGACAACTGCGCAGTGTTGTCCAACCAATGGAACAGGATGTCGGTAGATTGATGCATGCAACAGTCTCGGCAGCAGTTAAAAATTGATGGCAATAGTAACAGATAAATGTATAGGCCACATGATAATACGGGTTAAAAAGGTGCATCCTTAAATTAAAATAAAAGAAAATAATAGCTACATTTTTTCAGAAATTAAATTTCTATTTATGTCGTTGTAAATTTATACAGATAACATCCCTTTAAGGGATGGTATCTGTTAGCATCGAAATTATTTATCTGAAAGCCTATACATTCAACGCCACGCTAGGAATGCGCATGAAATAAATTATGCATATTGCACCCTCTCCCGCCGGACATAGGTATCTACACAACTCGTCATCCCGGCTGGGATTGCCGGGATCCAGATTCCATGAATGGCAATCTTGAATTACACAAACCATTTTTTAGACGCGCGGGTTAGCGAGAGCGTAACCCGACAAATCGTACTATCTGTGTCGGGTTACGGCTAGCGCCTAACCCGACCAGAGATTATTAGCATTTGTTGTGATAAAAAAGTGTCAACTACTTTTGAGCTTCTATGAAGGATGCCTAAAAATTAAGGCTGCACCCAGTTAAAACACCATCATAAAATAGCGCATCTTGACTCGTAAGTATTCACCTCCCCCTTTGAAAAAGGGGGATTGAGGGGGATTTATCTAATAAAATCTCCCCTAACCCTTCTTTGTTAAAGAGGGGGGCTGAATAATTACCTTGACTCTGTTTTTTACGGCGACTCACTTAACACGGAACACTGAGCAGAAAAATGATTCGCTACGGAATACGCACGAAATAACTTAGATATCTTGCTCCCTCTCCCTTCGGGAGAGGGTTGGGGTGAGGGGATACAAATAGTCACGTTATTTCATGCACGTTCCTAAGTGCTAAAAAGCTCGTCATTCCTACATTCCTGCCGGTATAACGGCGGTAATTAAAATTTCTTGTCCCGACTGAGTGTGTAGTCCCTTTTTCAAAGGGTAAAGAATTACCGCCTCAATTGTCGTTCACCTAAAAAAAACCGGTATTTCACAACCAAAATCCGGTTTTTGATCCCAGGTCTATTTTAAGCCACATTTTTTCTTGGATAATCACCTTCAAGTTAAACAAAACAGCCAGACTCTAAGGCCCATAGTCATTTTGGTTTGTTGCGTAATTAATTTTTAGTAAGGAATTTAAATGACAGGGTGTTTCCACAAACCACTATACGAATAGCAAAAACGAGGCATTGAAATGAGTCAAATTAACGCAACCGATCAAACACTATTAAAACCTGATACGTTGCCGCAAGGTGTGCCATTTAACGGTATTAATAAATTTACCTTAAATGAGACAGCGGATGTGAAAGTATCCATCATCATCCCGGTATACAACACGGCTGAATATCTGCCGCAATGTTTGGACTCGGCGATTAACCAAACCATGAAAGATATTGAGATTATTGTGGTTGATGATGCGTCAACGGATAACAGTTTGCAGATCATCAGGCATTATGAAAGCCTTGATGACCGTATAAAAGTCATTGCTTTTGCAGAAAACCAGGGTAATGGCTTTGGCAGAAATGAAGCGATGCGTCAGGCAACCGGTACTTATTTGATGTTTCTGGATTCGGATGACTGGCTTGATGAAAATGCCGTTGACATTGTTTACCGAAAAGCCACGACACAGGCATTTGATGTGGTCATGTATGGGTATTTATCGCATCACACCGATTCCAGAAAAAATAAAACATTGCAGTGGGTATGCCAACCGACATTAGCTGATAACGAGCCCCATTTTTTTAAATACTTGATGCAACAAAGAAAGGGTTTGAGCTGTATGCCTTGGCAATATCTTGTGGCAAAAAAGTTGGTTATGTCGAATGACATTCTGTTTTCAGAAGGCATTTACTTTGAGGATGTCATTTTCACAATTAAAGCAGCGTACTATGCCAAAAGCCTAGGCGTGCTAAAACTGCCTTTGTATAACTACCGCCGAAGAGAGGGATCAATTACAACGTCGGCATCAAAGAAAAAGATAGCCGATATGTTTACATCCTTGGGTATTGTAAAAGAGTTTTTGGAGGCGGAAGGTATTTTTAAACAATATCAACGCGAATATTTGATTCGCTTTTTGATGCACGGAGTCTGCTGCAACTTTTTAGACTATTTCACCTTATCCAAGAAGAACAGAGATAGGGAGCTAGATAATTACATGGATAGGATTAGAAAAAGCAAACTGCTATGCAAAGAAAATTTATTGTTACTCAACCACGCCATCAGCGAATTAAATCAGGATGAAGCCCGCTCCAAAAGATTTTATATGCTGTGTTATAGGATCATGTCTTCTTTGATGTATGGCTACCGTGCTTTTTGGTTCAGCTACAAACTGTCTTTTTGGGTACGTGAAAACTTACAAAACCTTTTCGATCATTTGCATAAGATGAAATTTTTATCGATGGATTTTCAGATGCCTATGCCCCAGCAAGCGAGGAAGGTGGGTTAGTGAAAAAGAATTAAATATCAACTAGCCGTTGATATTTTTTATGAGCCAAAAGGCTCAAACCGAGGGCTGCCGACTAATGTTAGATAACTTTATGAAGCAGCCATTTTTAGAATGCATTAACCAATATAAGAGGTGACAAAATGCAAACAAAACCAACAAATAGAATGCGAGTGTTTACGGATGAAGAAATTGATGGAATCAATGGTCCGAAATTCCTTAATGAATCAGAGATTAGCGATGTTTCAGGGGGATGTTGCCCATGTCCATTCTATCCTCGTTGGCCTTGGGGTCCTTGGAGACTGTATTAAAAAAGGCGCTTGAGTAGGCCGATAGCAATACCCACCGCTCCAGCAGTAAATAACTGATTGCTGGAGCGGTGGTCAAGATGTGTTCTCACAATGATGTAGGATCGAAGAAAAAATTGATTGCTGCCGATTGTTTACGAAGCAGCAATTTTTTATAAGTTAGTTAATAAATATAGGTAATAAAATGAAAACAGGAAATAGACTACAGCCGCTTACAGAATCGGAAATTAATGAGATACAAGGCATCTCTATATTAACAGAAACAGATATTGAAAATGTATCAGGGGGGCTGACTATGATGGGGTGGCGGATGCCACCGATACCACCTAAAGTAAAAGAATGGATTATCAATACGATATCCGCAATTGCGACTCAGGGCTTTTATGAATGGGCAACTTCCAGTAGAGATAAGCTTGCCGATTACTCAGGAATAGGAACTTCCGATTCTACTGATTCTACTTATTTCCCCCCTGATCCATAATCGTTTTAGAGGAAAAATAAAGGTTTTTCATCAAGTACGGGAAATCTTCATTAGACCTGTCAGGTTTTTAAAACAGGACAGGTCTAATCCTGCAACTAATCAGAGTTTACGCCTCTAGTTATTTTTAGCTTTGCAAAGAATTCCGCAATTGAATAGTCGTTAGTGTAAACACACCTTAAGAGATCAATAAAATGGCATTATTCCGACAACAAGCCATCACCTCCCAACAACCCAAATGGCTGGGCGAAATTGTCTTGATTCGTCCGGTCTCCTTCACCTTTTTAACCCTATTCGCCTTGGCTATGGCCGGTATAGTCTGTGCGTTTTTAATTGGGGGCACTTACACCAAACGCAGCACCGTCATAGGCCAGTTAACACCCAACACCGGTCTGCTTAAAATCTATGTGCCACAACCCGGCATCGTCCTTGAAAAACAAGTCACCGAAGGCCAAGCGGTCAAGGCCGGTGACACACTTTATATATTATCCAGCGAGCGCCAAAGCAGCCGTTTGGGTGATACCCAGGCCTCCATCAGCACTCAAGTCGAACTGCGTCAAGCCAGCTTACGCGATGAAATGCAAAAGACCCGTAGCCTGCAACAGGAAGAACGGGCGGGCTTAGTCAAGAAAATTGATGCCCTAAAGAATGAACTAAACCAACTTACCAGCCAAATTGAAGGACAACAAAGCCGGGTGCAGTTGTCCGAAGAAACCGTAAGCCGCTATCAGGGCTTGTTGGATAAAGACTATATCTCTAAAGAACAACGGCAACAGAAACAGGAAGAGTTGCTGGATCAAAAAGCCCGTTTACAAAGCCTGGAACGCGACCGCATCAGCATAGGCCGGGAGCTGTCGGTGCAGCAAACCGAATTGGCGGGGCTGTCGTTAAAAGGCCAGAATCAAATTGCCCAGATTGAGCGTTTGTTAAGCAGTACCGGTCAAGAACTGACCGAGAGCGAAGCCAAGCGGCGCTTGGTGATTACTGCTCCGCAAGCCGGTACCGCCACGGCGGTGATCGCTGAAGTGGGTCAGTCGGTAGATGGTAGCCGACCCTTGGTTAGCATCGTGCCATTAGGTGCAAGTTTGCGTGCCGATTTGTACGCCCCTAGCCGTGCCATTGGCTTTGTAAGGCCGGGCGATAAGGTGTTGATCCGTTATCAAGCCTATCCTTATCAAAAATTCGGTCATCAACAAGGTACTGTCGAGACGGTCGCCAAAACGACGCTGCCTACCAATGAGCTAAACGGCCTGCCTAATCCACAAGGCGGCAATGCCAGCGAATCCTTATACCGCGTCACCGTCAAGCTGGCCGCGCAAACGGTTAATGCTTATGGCAAACCTCAGTCCCTGCAAGCCGGTATGTTGTTGGATGCCGATGTGTTGCAGGAAAAACGCCACCTCTACGAGTGGGTACTTGAACCTCTCTACAGCTTATCAGGAAAACTATAATCATGTTAAATCGACTTTCTTTCGGCTTTGGCCACAAGCTTACGTTGGTTTTGCAAACCGAGGCCGCCGAATGCGGTTTGGCCTGTCTGTGCATGGTGGCCGGGTTTCATGGCTACCGCACGGATTTGGCGACATTAAGACGCCGGTTTCCGGTGTCGCTAAAAGGGTCAACACTGGGGACATTGATCCGCATTGCCCAGCAACTGGAGTTATCGACCCGGCCTTTAAAGCTGGATCTTCAACACCTGGGACAGTTGAAACTGCCTTGCATACTGCATTGGAATTTTAGCCATTTCGTCGTGTTGCAAGACGTTGGCACTCGTTCAGCAACCATCTATGATCCAGCGTTCGGTATCCGCAAATTGTCCTTGGACGAGGTATCAAAATCCTTTACCGGCGTAGCGTTGGAGCTATGGCCGAACCCTGGCTTTAAGCCGGTTGAGCAAAAGCAGACGGTAAAACTGCGCGGTTTGATCGGACGGGTCACGGGCTTGTACCGGTCGTTTGGGCAAATCCTGCTGCTGGCCTTGGCTTTAGAGGTGTTTGCCTTGGTCAGTCCGTTTTATATGCAGTGGGTCATCGACAATGTATTGGTGTCGGCAGATGTCGATTTATTAACGACACTGGCGCTGGGCTTTGGCTTGTTAATGCTTATGCAACAGGCAGTCGGCGCGTTACGTGGCTGGGTGATGATGTACATGGGCACCACGTTGAATGTGCAATGGCGGGCGAACGTGTTCACTCATTTACTGAGCTTGCCGGTCAATTATTTTGAGAAGCGGCATTTGGGGGATGTGGTGTCGCGCTTCGGCTCCATCGACGTTATCCAACACACACTAACAACGTCCTTTCTGGAAGCGATTCTTGATGGCTTGATGACGGTGGTAACGCTGGTGTTGATGTTCGTCTATAGCCCCAAACTGGCTTGTATCGCAGTGGGTGCGATGGTCTTATACGGCATTGGGCGCTGGATTTGGTTTATGCCGTTACGCCACGCCACCGAAGAGCAAATTATCCACGCTGCCAAGCAACAAAGCCATTTTTTGGAGACGGTGCGCGGTGTCAAAACCATCAAGCTGTTTCAGCGCCAGGACGACCGCCGTTCCAGTTGGTTGGCTTTGTTGGTGGATCAGATTAACGCTGACTTGCGCACCCAAAAACTCACCCTGTTGTTCCATACCCTGAATGGCGTGCTGTTTGGCTTAGAAAACATTATCATCATTTGGTTTGGTGCCAAGCTGGTCATGGATGGCAATTTTACCGTCGGCGTATTGATGGCGTTCAATGCCTATAAAGGCCAGTTTGACGGTCGGGTCGCCTCGCTGATCGACAAGTTTGTTGAAGTGAAAATGCTGCAATTGCAAGGTGAACGTTTGGCCGACATCGTCCTGCACGAGCCGGAAGTGACCCACGCCCGACTGGTCAGTGAAGTCGATACCCCCTTAGCGCCAACGCTGGAAGTCCGAGGCTTGCGCTATCGCTATGCGGAACAAGAGCCTTACGTATTGGATGGCGTAGATATAAAGATCGAAGCAGGGGAATCGGTGGCCATCATCGGCCCCTCGGGGGGCGGTAAGACCACACTGATTAATGTCTTGTTGGGTATTTTGCCACCGAGTGAGGGCGAGGTGTTAATCGGCGGCATCAACGTCAATCAAGTAGGGCTGGATGCCTTACGGCAAATGGTGGGTACGGTGTTGCAGGACGATGTGTTGTTTGCCGGTTCCATTGCCGATAACATCAGTTTCTTTGATCCGCAAGCCGATCAACAATGGATAGAACAATGTGCGCAATTAGCCGCCATTCATCAAGATATTGCGACCATGCCAATGGCTTATAACACCCTGGTCGGCGACATGGGCACGGTGCTGTCCGGCGGGCAAAAGCAGCGTGTCTTGTTGGCGAGGGCACTCTACAAGCGTCCCAAGATTTTGTTCTTGGACGAGGCGACCAGTCATTTGGACATCGAACGGGAGTATTTGGTTAATGCGGCGATAAAGACTTTACAGATGACGCGGGTGATCGTCGCCCATCGACCTGAAACCATTGGCACCGCCGACCGTGCCATTATGCTGGCGGGCGGCAAAGTGGTGCAAGACGTTGCAATGTCCGGCAATCCCTACACTCAGAATGTAGCGGCTGTGTCGTCTGTTTTGGAACCGGAGGTCAGCGATGCTTAAAACTATTCGGTGCTTGCTGCTCTGGCTCTGTATTAGCTCACCGCCGAGCCAAGCCTACGATTTGCTCGCTGACCCTTTCGATACGCTGAGTGAGGTATCGGCAACGCCCGCCAAAAACGCGCTGGCGACACCCTGTCAATTTGCCGACTCGCCGCCCTCCCCGTTGACTTTGCTCGATGCAGTAGAGCGAGTGCTATGCCATAACCCACAAACCCGATTGGCCTGGGCCAACGTCAAGGCGCAAGCTGCGGCAGTGGGAACCGGCTGGTCTGCCTACTTGCCCACCCTGAATGCGCGGGCTACCGCTAACAAGGCCGCTAAGCGCAGTACGTTCCCCGGTCACTCTGAATACAGTACTGATGTGAGCCCTGCTGAACTAGAGGGCAGTCTGAACCTTAATTGGGTGCTCTACGATTTTGGTCTGCGTGCAGCCAACCTGGAATCCGCCCGACAATTGCTAAATGCCGCCAATGCTAGCCAGGATGATGTCTTGCAAACTGCTTTTCTCAATACCGCGCAGGCCTTTTATGAGGCACAGGCCGCGCAAGCGTTACTATCTGCCAACCGTGAATCTGAGGAGGCCGCAGAAAAAAGCTTTAATGCGGCAGAGGCTAAATATACCGCAGGTGTCGGCACTGTGGCGGACAAGTTGCAAGCGCAAACCGCCCATGCGCAGGCCATCTCGAAACGGGTGCAGACAGAAGGGGACGTGCAGAGTACGATGGGCAGTTTGAGTATTTTGATGGGATTGCGCCCGGATAGTGCGCTGAACATCACCGTTATTACCGAAGAGGCAACCGACGAAGCTTTATTTCAGCAGGCGGTGGAGGGTTTGATTGAGCAAGCCGTACGCAATCATCCAAAGATACTCGCAGCACAGGCTCAGGTAAAAGCGACCCAAGCTAAAAAAGAGGGTATTACCGCAGCAGGCAGGCCAACGCTTTCATTGACGGCATCGGAAGATTATTTCCACACTAACGCGACCCCCATCAACAACCAAGGTACTTCGAATCAAGCAGTGAATAGTCAGAGAATTGGATTGCAAGTGGACATCCCTTTATTTGAAGGCTTCGGGAGACATTACAAAGAGTCTGAGGCAGAAGCCCAGGTTGAAAGCAAACAAGCTGAATTGGCAAACACAGAACAACAAGTTGCTTTAGACGTTTGGAAGAGCTATCAAGCTCTTCGCACAGGGGCAGAAAACCTAAAAGCCAGTAATACCCTAATAATAAGTGCATTACAATCGTTCGAGGTAGCGCAGGGGCGATACAAAGCCGGAGTGGGGAACATCTTGGAATTGCTCAAGGCACAAAGCGATCTGGCCAGTGCCCATCAGCAAAAGTTACTCGCGATTACCCTCTGGCAAACAGCCAGGGTCAAGTTGGCTACAAGCTTAGGGCAGCTTGGTATGGATATTATTAGCTAAGGGAAATTTTTAAGCCCTTGAAAACGCTACCAATCGGCATTTACAAACCCCGACCGGTAGCGTTTATTTACGGAATTATGCTATCGCCAACGCGACGGCTTTATTACAGATTGGATAATTTGACAGGCTGATTATTCTCGCACAAAGCTCTGGAAATTTCCCGGGCTATCATTTCATTGGCTTCTGTACTCACCGAATGCCGATCACGTCCAGAACTTTTAAGCACCGGCAGAAAACAAACGCGCACTTCAATTTTATCCATACTTAACATCTTTATTAAATGCGGAAGAAAATCATCCTCACCAATAAACGGAGCTTGTTGTTTGGCTAACCCCTGATATTGAAGTGCTACCGGTTGAATAACCGACCGAGTTAGTAGCGCCGGTTGAAATAAAGACGCATGAAAGTTTAAAACCTCATCACCCTGAGTGGTTGTGCCTTCAGGAAAGGCAACAACATTTCGGTTTTGTTTTAACATCCACGCCATCTTTTCTGTGGTTGCCTTAATCTGTTTTTTGTTACCCCGGCGGATAAAAATAGTTCCACCCTGTTGAGCCAAATAACCGATAACCGGCCAACTTAAAATATCACTCTTGGCGACAAAATAAGCCGGTAAATACTGACCGATAACAATAATATCCAGCCAGGAAATGTGATTACTCACCAACAGCGCTGTTTGTGTCGGCAGTTCACCTTCTTGAGTGATGCGTAAATTCATAATGGCGCTGAATTTTTTTAGCCAATGCGTTTTTAACGCATCGCGTTTACTTTTGGCAGTTTTTGCCGTACACAACACATCAAGCGCCAGAAAAATAACGCCTGCAATCAGTAAACCATAGCTGAATAACAGGATAATCAGGGTCAGTTTATAAAGTAGCCGCAGTTTCAATTTCATTAGTCACCTGATAGCCTCTCATATAGTGTTTGCTGTAACGATCTTTTAATTGATCCAGTGGCAACAACACAAATAAATCCATACAATTAAAATCTTCATCCCAATAAGGTTCACCGCAAATCAAGGCACCAAAACGTAAATAGGCTTTAAGTAAGGGTGGAATACCGGATTCATCCCGTTGGCATCGTAAGGCCTGGGGAACCGGAATACTGGGTATAACCTGAAGCGAGTCGGGTGCTCTGTTTTTGGCATCAATATTTCGATAAACCGCTTCCACAGCAAATCCGCTGGGGCCGGGAGTGATACTGGCACAACCCAGCAAATAATTAAACTCGCCTTCCAAGGCGTATTGCACCAAGGCCGACCATAGGGTGGTTAACACCGCGCCGCCGCGAAAATCAGGATCTATGCAAGTCCGGCCTATTTCCAAAAAACGCCCCGGCAATGCCAACACTTGATCCAGCTTGAATTCATCTTGCGAATAAAACCGGCCCAGTCGTTTGGCCTGATCTTGGTTTAACAAGCGTGTGTAGCCGACTATTTTTTTATTGATATTATCATAAACAATCAAATGATCACAATAACTATCAACCTCATCGTAATCCAGACCTTCGGATTCCGTTTTGAGCTTTGCCCCCATTTCCTGGGCAAAAACCCGATAACGCAAAGCTTGGGCTTCTTTTATCAAAGCTTCTGAGTCTGCCAAAAAACAATCCAGTTTTTTAGTCGGTTTACCAAGTATTTCTGTATCTATTTTTTTCATGAGTAGTCACGCAGCTGAAATAAAGATGCAGATACAATAATCAACCAAGGTTTCAGTTTGATGTCAATTTTGTGAACATACGATGACAGTTATATTACTTATTTATGACAAGCCAGGATGTAAGCGACAAGGAGAAATCTTAACAAGCCTACGCCAGTATTATTTTGTTAATTTCCTGTAAGTAAATACCAAGAAACTGTGCGGCTTGTGGTTTTTATAACCGACAAACCGGCTCTATTCCAGTATAATTACTTTATTTTTGCACTGGATTTACGTTCCAGTTAGCAACGAGGCGGTAACATGAATCAAATAGTCGTTTGTGCTTTATACAAATTTGTGACCCTGGAAAATTTTCAGGGTCTACGTCAACCTTTACATAATGTACTCGAAGCCAATCAGGTACGCGGTACTTTGCTACTGGCCAACGAAGGTATTAATGGCACCATAGCCGGCTCGCGTGCAGGCATCAACAACGTGCTAAATTGGTTGCGTAATGACCCGCGACTGTCTGATATAGACTATAAAGAATCCTTTACCGATAGTATGCCCTTCAACCGCGCCAAGGTTAAACTTAAAAAAGAGATAGTCACCCTGGGCGTAGAAGGCATTGATCCTAAACGGGTTGTCGGCACCTACGTTAGCCCCGCTGATTGGAACCAACTCATCTCTGATCCCGATGTGCTTGTGGTGGACACACGTAATGACTATGAGTTTAAAGTGGGTACGTTTAAAAATGCCGTTAACCCGAACACCGAAAGCTTTCGTGAGTTCCCTCGCTTTGTTAAGGAAAACCTTGACCCCGAAAAACACAAAAAAATCGCCATGTTTTGCACCGGCGGCATTCGTTGTGAAAAATCGACGGCTTTTCTAAAAGAACAAGGTTTTGACGAGGTTTATCATCTTAAAGGCGGCATTTTAAAATATCTGGAAGAAGTCCCGGCGACAGAAACGCTATGGGAAGGTGAATGTTTTGTTTTTGATGAGCGGGTAACGGTTAACCTGCAACTTGAAAAAGGCAATTACGATCAATGTAACGCGTGTCGCTTACCGATTACCGAAGTTGACAAGACCAGCGACAAATACCAGCAAGGGGTTAGTTGTCCGCATTGTTTTGATAAAGTCACCGATGTTCAAAAATCCCGTTTTATGGAACGTGAAAAACAAATGGAATTAGCCAGGCAGCGGGGTGAAGCGCATATCGGTGCTGATGCTGCCAAGTCCCTTATTGCCAAGCGTGAAGCCAAGTTACAACGACAACAAATAGTTTTGCGTGAACAGGCACAGAACGCAGAGTAATCATTCAGTCCCCCTCTTTGTAAAAGAGGGGTTAGGGAAGATTTTATTAAATAAATCCCCCTCAATCCCCCTTTTTCAAAGGGTGAGGTAAATAACTACAACGCATAACGTTTATAAGTGCCTGAGCCATAAGTCTAAAAACAACTATCCATCCACGAAAAGCAACCGGTTTTTCCAGAATAATGAAAGCACAAATAGGCCAAAAAGCCCCCTTATTATTGCTATCCAATTGGGTTCAAGGTCAGCCCTGTGGGTTTGATCAGTTATCAGGTCGCGTTGTACTGGTAGAAGTGTTTCAAGTAAATTGTCCAGGTTGTTTTTTGTATGCGTTACCGCAGGCAATAGACTTGTATCAGCGTTATTGCGATCACGGTTTATCTGTATTAGGTGTTGCAACAGCGTTTGAGGATTTTGATAAAAATAATCTGGAAAATTTAACCTTGTTACTTAAAAAGGGTGAGGTTATCGGTGAAACGCACCGCACACTCAGTCAGCAAGGAAAATTGCCAGACAATCATTGGCCTTTTCGCATCCCGTTTCCTGTAGCGATGGATCGCTTGAAAAAACGTCAAGCTGACATAACTCCAGATAAAATAGCCCTTTTTATCAACGCGCGTGTGCCTGATTTTGAGCAACAAACAAAAGTCTTGCAACAGAATGTTTGGCAGCAAGTGGAACATTACTTTCAGTCATTAACCTATCATGCGGAAACGTTTGAGCTTTTTGATTTACAAGGTACACCCTCGTATATTTTGGTGGATAAAAAAGGCATATTAAGAGACTGTGGATTTGGCACGCATCCTGACCTGGAAGAGAAAATACTAGCCTTGTTACGGGAATAAACCGCTTATAAAATACTTCAACTGCAACCTTGTGAATAATCAGTCAACAGTACAAAGCTGATAAAAAACAAAATTCAGTCATCTAAAAGCAGTCATGTTACTCGTTTAATCTGTCTTCAGGTTATAATAACTGAAACAAATAAGCGGAGGTATACACCTTCGCTTTTTACGAGTCATTCGGCGGTGGTTACCCGCTCTATTACCTTTCGATAAAACCCAAAAACCTCACTGATTTCCATAAGAGTTGCCCAGATAAAATATGACAAAAAAACTTTATATTCAAACCAACGGTTGCCAAATGAA
>Ga0268283_1001252_pt1 | contig 12749 bp, 10 predicted proteins | sample saktaG_13_FD_190140 | JGI IMG/M metagenome (GOLD analysis project Ga0268283, IMG submission 190140) | Saline water microbial communities from Sakinaw Lake, British Columbia, Canada - sak_2013_06_06_36m | ecosystem: Environmental > Aquatic > Non-marine Saline and Alkaline > Saline ... | reverse complement strand
GGGACCATTCGCGATATTCGCCTGCTTCACGAATGCCACCTGCTTTGGAAACTTCAGCTCCACCAATGCCGATATTGTGGCTCTGGATTGTGCCTGTGCCTTCAGCGCCAATGCCAAGTGAGTTTGATAATGCGGCATCAATTTTTGATTCAATGCTCGGGTGGCCAAATTAGAGAATATGGATTGCAATGCAGTTGCCTGGCCGACCAACATGGCCTCCATATCGGACAGGTCCCCGGACTTAACTCTGTTTATGGTTTTTTGTAAGGCCACATCCAGCAAGGTTACGTCAAGTTTACCGTCGCCGGCATAACCATAAACAACAGTGATCCCGTTGAACCCGCCACTGATTACAATCTCAGCCATGGCTTCTGCATCTGTTTGCTCAGGACGTTTTTCCACTTTCAGCGTTCTGGGGTTTCTTTGGGGATCTTCAGCCCCTTTCTTTTCGGATTTGCCGTCTCGTTTCCGGTCTGTAGCTTCAGGTGAATAGTTTTTCATGGTGTTCCTTTTTTTGTCGCTTTAAGTTTCATCTGCCCATTGCCTGCAACATTTTATCGTTAAGACGGGCCTATTATTCCCTGGTTAATACGCGGATAAGAATTCAGCCAATATGATTCTAACGTAATCCTTTATCTTGGGAGCACATTCGGACAGATGTTCTCTGAACGATTCCTCAACGGCATCCCTCCACGATTGAGAACGATCATTATTGAATTTTGTTTCGATCATTCCTTTAATTCCAGAGTCATCCCACCCATATTTCTGGTGAATATCATTTGCGATCTTTGGAATTGATAAGGTCTCCGATATAATTTTTTCAACCTCTTTTTGAACCATTTGCCGGGTAATGTCATCTGATAAACGGGTTAATGCAGTTGCATCTGGAATAACTTTTTCGGTAGCGCCAAACTCAACCATCTTCGCCTCGATGTACTCCACAAGCTGGCCCGATGTGAGCGCGTTTAGTTCAATACGTTCTGCCTGAAACAATTTTTTAGATGTCCCGATCCTCTCTCCTGTGAATAGCCGCCGTTCGTCATCGGTCAATGCTATTTTCGCCGGTAATGCTATCTTTCTGGTAAACGTCTCAGTCAACAGACCCACAGAACGAGCATAATCAAGAGACAGTCCCATATCGCAAATTTCAACATGATAATCCGGCATCCGTGCGGTTTCCTCAGACAGGGTTCTGCAAATGTTATACCCGTGCGGGTCGCAGTCATGAAGAACGAATAGCCGGTAGAATTGATTCTTATCTGCATTGGAAAACAGAACCCGCGCCGCCTCACATGCGTAACCTTCGCCGCAAATTACAGCCATGTCAAATCTTTCCGCCAGCCTTGCGGCTTCAATCACCGGCCAGAATCCTTTTTTCTCAATATACAGAATCTTGTCATACAGCCAGGACGGGAATTGATAGCTGTCAACCTCGCGCGTGCCAAGCGGTATGGCTTCCCCGGTGTGTGGTTCATACAGAATACCACGCGGGTCACGATATATGAGAGGCATCTTTCCATTGACTCGTTCGTATTCAGGGCAAAGCGTTTGAGAGAAATATCCATAACCAAGCTCTTTGTCGGTAAATGGCTGTATCAGCGGCCTTACCTGATAGAACAGGTTTCTTACATTCGATGGTAGGCCCCCCTCGGTGGCTTTGTCGTATGCTGCCAGCAAAACACGAAAAACCGCATCTTTAAAAGTCGTTGTCGCCTCCTTGATTGAATTCTCATCTGCCTTTAAAGCCGCCCTTTCATTCCGGTCGCGTTTCTTTTTTTCAGCGTAAAGCTCTTTGGAACAGTCCCATATCAAATCTGCCAATTGCAGTTTCACTTGTTCAGGCAATGCTAGAACAGTTTTTCCCCTGTCTCGAAAATTTAATGCTGGAGAAACCAAATGAAACACCATTGAAATATCGTCGTCACCTAACTCTCTCTGCAATTGAGACAGGCAATAAAGCCGCATCCCCTTTTCCCCGCAGGAAAGAAATTCCTGAACAGGTTCTCCGAACGACTGCGAAAAATTGATCCCACAAAAAGCATGATTCCCATATTCCGGGTCTGTTTTCGCAACTGCCAACTCCATCGCATACGGGACACCGCCAAGATCAAACTGCCGTTTCTTGTAATAGAACTTTTTCACGCCATAAAGCGCATCAAACCGATCCCTGAAATGGTCTTCCCCGATGACGCCTAATATCGCCGGTTTTGGTTTCTGTGAGGATTCTTTTAAGACATATAGCAGCCTGGATATTACCGCGTCCTGACCATCAAAATGGGAAAGCCGCTTCTGCTCGAATTTGCTACAAACAGCTTTTGCCTTGACTGTTGATGAAACTCCACGGAACTGCATCACGAAGTCCCGCAGAAGAATATCAGTGCCACCTGTCTGTGCGTCGCAGATGTGGCAATAGACTAATCTCCGGAATGCCTCCAGGTCGTACCAATGTGCCGATGGAATGTCCCTGGTTGAAAACTTCTTCCAATCGGGACCGGCTGTATTTTGGTAAATTTCATCAAAAATAATTTCGGATTGAGCATGGTTATTCTCGTTTTCAATTTCTTCGATTTTTACCGAAAAGGTCGCATGAGGATTAAACAGAGAGTAACCACGAATCCATTTTACCGGATTCACATTGATGATATATGGCAGCGGAACCGATACGGATGTTCCAGTTGTCATTTCCGATTCTGCTTTACCATGATCGATCCGTAGTTTGCCGGCAGGATCCAGCCACGCCTTAATGGAATGTTTAACTCCGAGGGATTCAATAATAACAGGTTCGTCCACATCAAGAGCGTGTGGCATACCCAGAAGCGTTTTTAAAGCGTTTCCCTGGGCGCCTCGAGATGGCGACCGGTATGAGGACTTGTCTGATGTACGCGTCTGAAAATTCAGGATCCGACCAATGGTATCAGGAGAAATTCCAGGACCGTTATCCGTGACGGTAATAACATTCAGCCCCATGCCGGATTTTAGGTGTATCCCGATGACCGGAGAGGCACCGGCATATTCAGCAGCATCAAGTGCATTATCCGCCAATTCCTTTATGACAACTGATCCAAAGTTTTCATGAGCCTGCCCGGTCTGAGCGGTTAAACCTTTTCGAGTGAAGAACTCTTCCACCATTGGCGTTTCGAACATAGTTCTATTAAAATCAGGCATCGGTCGTTCCCCCCAGTACCGAAACAGCAGGCATCTGCCCGAAGGTCCGCGCCATAGATTTTACCCCTGCCTGATTCTTTTGTTTCGGCCTCATTGATTCCGGCAAACAGATTGTCGTAACCCGCATTCTTTCCTCTGCTGTCAATTTCAGTCTGTCCATCTCGGCCTTGATAGCATCTTTCCAATTTCCCCGCGGCCCGGCGTCTGGATAATAAACTTGAATGACTTGCATCATTTTATCTTTCCCAAATTATGGGTGAATGGGTTTGTATTCCCTCCGGCTGAAAGGGTGCTGAAACATTGCAACATCGCATTTGCTTTCGTCTACGCATGGATTTAAGACGTTCAATGGTTTCGGGTGTCACTACCCGTTTTCGGCTGGCATCGGAAAGCATTTGAAAAGTAATTGGTTTTTCCAACCAGCTCGCTGTTTTCCGTCTTTGGATAGAACGCTGTTTTCTGATCCATCTGTGACGGCCATGCTTTTGGCTTTTGCAAATAGCTTCATCAGCGTACCAAATTCTATCAGATAGCCCAGCATCCAATGGACATAAGTTTGCGGAACAAACATCGAAACGACTGCAATCTGTTGGTGACATGATTTTATTCCTTTTATTGAAGCTTACCTGGTTGAAAAATCCGTTCGACATACGCATGCAAAAGTTCATCCCGATCTTTCCGGCCATGACAGCCAACGCAAAGCGCCACCGCAACCGGAAGTGACAGACCCTTGTAATTGCCGGTGGTCATGTGAACCTTTTCCGCCTGTCTCCCACACAGACAGCAGGTGTCATCTTTCATTAATAATGGTTTCATTTTTTTAGTTCCTCAGCTTCAAGGGATTCAACCCCCTCGATGTTCTTGAATGATTCTGGTGGCAGGTGTGCGGCTTCAAGGAATTTCCTCACACTCGACAAATAACCGACGCCATGAACCTGCTTACCGCTGCTTGACGTGCTCAGGGTGCTCATTTTCGGAAGTGAAAAACGTTCTGCCAGGAGGCTCAAAACTGCCGTCCATACCTTCAAATCCTTGAAAGTCGCGAAAGGAAGTGTAGGGATAGCGCCGCATACAGTTTTACCTAATAGGGTATATAATAGGTAAAACTGTATGGGCAGCATTCCCTGTTCATCACTTTCTGTCTTCGCTAATAAATCCAATAGGTTATAACCATGTTTTTCAAGCTCTTTTATGCAATCCTGAATGTATTCAGTAGCTTGAACTGCTTTGTCTTTGTCTGCTTCCAAATAAATTTTGAAGGCCCATCCGACTTCTTTTGTCATGAATTTCCATCGCGCAACAAATGGCGTCAACCGATCAACAATTTCAGTAATGGATGTTTCGGCGGCTTTGTCGCCACGGCTCAGATTCAGTTTGATTTGAGGATTCCCAAACTCGGCAACCGGAAAATCACGGCCCACGACAATGACGGTGCGGTTTCCCTTGACAGGCCTTACCCGGTGCAGCGCCTGAATGAGTTCAGCCGTGCCGGTGGCGACAAACCACTGCAAACGTTCAGATTGTGAACTCATCAGACTCATGGCGTGGTCAAAAAGCCCGCCAATGTTCGGGAAAGGTGTTCCCAATGCAATGACAGTCGTGCATTCACCAAACTCGTTCACGCCCCGACTGCCCCCCCAGAAATGGCAGGTGTGGATTTCCCGGCCAGGTAAAATGATCCCGGCCAGCCGCTTAACGGCATCCTCAACGGCCATGTGGGTGACAATCAAAACTTTTTGATCATCCGGTTTCAGGAATTCAGCAGCAGATTTCATCATCCGGGCAATTTGTTTATCAGACATTTTGCTCATATGGTTTTTGCCTGTCCGCTGCTTAACCCATATGCTGCGTAGCCCAGGCATCTGGACACGGCCCTGAACGTGTCTGAACTTGCGCTCATGCAGGCTTTCGAGTTCGGGCAGGCATCCGGTAGCATCAAGACAGATAACCCGTCCTGAATGCTTCGGTAGTCGTTTTTGAAAGGATATGAATTTTGCCGGATTCTTCCTGTCTTTTTGAAACCGAACATAAACGCCAGACTTTCCGGCCAAGCCATTCGTCAGCCAGTCAAGCGCGTTCAGGTCAATCTTTGCCTCGTAATAAAGGCGCCTTTGCCACGCTGTGATTTTCTCGGCATCGAAACGTTGGAAGATAGACAGCGCCCGGTCAAGCTGATCCCGGTCATCAGGGGTCAACCCGGCAACATCAAAAAAACCAGGCTGTTTTACCCACGGGCTTCCGATAGGCCCCTCGATTGTGTAGATTCTCGATAGGTCATATTTAGAAGCCTTTGCCGCTTCCAGTGCCGCCAACTGTTGGGGAATAACAGACAGCAACTTTTTCATGCAGGCCCGGCCTTCGGGTGGCATCTTTGATTGAATGCTCAACATGGCCCCCTCAGCCGCTACTTGCTCTTGCAGGAAAGTATTTGTGGGCGACTCATCGACTATCAGCAAAGTAAATTTATTTTTTGCAAGATTGATTTCAAGCGCCATCGCATGGGTCATCAGCCACAAACCATCGGCATCTGTCAGGCTCTCAAACTGCCGGTAATACTCGCAATCGTGATTTCGCTTAATCGGACAACGCCCGCAAACAATGATTCCCGGTGAAAAGCCAGCTCGCGCCACATCTTGAACCTTATCAATTTGCGTGCAGTTTGATTTATTCCTTCCCTGTAGCCAGTGAATTCTTTGTGGGCGATCCGTCATGCTCAACGCCAGGTTAAAAAATTCCTGATTCAATCTGTGTTCAGGAGTGGCAATGGCAACCTTGCCGGATTCAGCGCCCATGATTTCCAGAATCATGGTGTACGATTTCCCGGCCCCTGGCGACAACGTGATGTAAGTATCACCATCGCCATTAAACGCCTCACGTAGCGCATCACGCGCCGCCTCAAGGGTAATCCGTTCGCCCGTGTCCTCATCCATAAAAGGTTCAAACTCATCTGACAGTGCGCCCGGCAACCAGCCGTCCACGGGAATACCGATAATCCGACCCTGGTCATCGACTGTCCCGGCTTCGCAGGTGTTCGCATGGTGACACTTCAGCCGCCCGGATTCGGTGACGTAGGTCCGGCCATCTTTGCGGCCACAAATCGGGCAGACCCGTAATTGCAGAATTACCCCGTGTGCAAACTGCATCTGCCGGAATTCAAAGCCTGCTTGCTCAGCCAGAAACGGAATAGGCTTTCTGCATTTACGCTTCGGGATAATCGGTCTGAAAATCGTATCCGCCAGCGCCGCCCGTGTTTTGTACTCATTCAGGAATGCGCGCCAGGGTGCAGGTGTGAAGGTTACAGGAATGATTTCTGCCAGCCATGCCAGGGAAGTGTTCAGGTCAACGGTTCCTGAAACGAGGCTCAGGTATTCCGTCTCATCCAGAAACCAAAGATCGTTATAATCTGACAATCTGTGAATATGCCGATTCAGGACAGCGCCCTGGTTCCGATGGTTTCGATTTCCGAACATTCGATAGAATGCTTTTTTCGTAAATGGTGCAGGGTCAATCATCGGGAAATTTGTCTGATCCGTGATCCATGCCCGGAAAGCCTTTCGAAGCTCAGCCGGTATGAGATACGGCCAGCAAAATCTAAGGCCTTTACCACTCAGAAAGATTATCAGCCCGACTTCAAGCCTGTTTTCGCAGATTATCCGCAGGAATTCCCGGCCTGCCTCAAGATTCGCTCTAATGTTCGAGTGATGATCTTTGTCAGGTGCCTCAATGTCCAAAACAGTCCAGTCATAAGTCAGCCCATTTGAATCTATCCAGCAGGGTTTCAGCCATATGGCTTCAACCCCAAATTCATATTTATTGGATTTCATCTGTTTGCAAAAGCCCGGCAGCCCGGACAAAAAAACGGAATGCCACTCGCATTTTCTGGCATACTGCCCGGACTTGAATTCGACTTGCAGATGTGCAAACTCTGCCGGTTCCATCACGCGGATTTCCGCTCGGCCCAGGAAGAAGCTGCCCGGCTCTTCAGCCAGGCGATGACGGACTCAACCGGATAAACCTTCTGCCCGCCGACCGTGAACCCGCCTTCAGGCCCCTGCTTTTTACAATCCTCGTTGGCCATAAATTTCACACTGTAAAGCCCCCCGGTGAATACCGGTATAGCTCGCCGTGCGACAATATTTGATTTCCAGCGAGCCGCCATTTCGTCAATAACCTTGAAAAATTCTTGTCCCATTATGCGCATCCTTTGTTTTTATAGGTTCATCCTAAACTTGACCAAAGGATACAGACTAAAAACCGACGAAAATAGCCCCTAAACCTTGATTTTTTACCCTGTGTCAGAAAACAAAAAAGGCCATTTAATCAAGCATGTTATGCCTGATCAATGACCTTTCAGAAACCATCGGTTATTTTATAATCGGTTTTCGCCGGGTATTTTATTTGCCCGGCGGACGTCCCCCTGAACTTTTCATTGTGTAAGGAATAGCTTTCCATACATCTCTGAAAAGCTTAGAATCAGCATAACCAAAACCGTTTTCACCTAAATAGTTTTGAACTATTGGCTTGGTGACGTTTCCCGGTTGAAAATCGCTTTCAGTAATCCATTGAGTTACCAAAACCGCCGCCTTAGTGCTTCTGTCTTTGGCTTCAAGCTGCGCTTTGGCGGTTCCTGCCTTTCTCTTTTCTTTGGCTTCAACGTGCCCGGCAATCGCCCCGGATGTTTCGGGTTCAGCCGGCATCTTATCAACTCGTCCGGCTTCCATCTCGGCCTTGATAGATTCTTTGATGACATCGCGCAGGAATTTTACATCTTGAATGATTCCATTCTGGACATCCGGTGTCGAAATAGCGACTGGTTCCGCAGCATCCAGCAAAGGCACCTTATTATTGAATTCAACACAACCTGGCAGTTCCTCTGCTGAGGATACAGGCGCTATATCCCATTCATATCGCCAGTTTTCAGGAGGCGGCTGGATGTATGCATTGACGAAATCGTCGTCAAAAAGACTATATTCAACCCTATGTCGTGCCGTATGAAATTGTATGGGGAATGAATCGGATAACAATACAATAGCATATTTTAGCTGTGGAATTGGCGTTTTGTGCTGCTTCTTACGTTTCTCATTTTCGGTGCTGTTTACATCTTTGAAATCACGCTGAAGATTCATCTTGCATAAGAAAGCACCGGACAGTTCGAGTTTAAATTCTTTTTGCCAGCGCCCCACTTGATCGGATATGATCTCCATGTGAAATTGGAATCTTGGATTGCTTTTGGGTTCAGGCTGTTCACGAATAGAGGCTTCCGGTTGTTTAGGCTCCTGCATGATCGCTTCAATATCCGATTGCCTGAAATAAACCTCATTCTCAGAAGTAACGGTAAGCTTTTCAAGCTTCGTCGGGACTGGAAAGATATCGAAATTAAGTTTCGTTCGATTCTCAAACTCGTACCGGCTATACAGCCTGTATATTATTTCAACGCCATCGACAACGCTCTTGTACTCAACTATATCAAGATCAGGGTCTATGATAATCGGTTCTATTTTTCCCATTCTCAAAACCGCACTTTCATATTGCACGTTTTTGAAGGGCCGAATAAAAATCGTTTTTTCACTTAGCGGCAGGTCTTTAAAATCTTCAGGCAGGGTGCTATCATAATAAGCCGTCAATGTGCGGTCAATAATTTTTACACCCATAAATAAAAACCTGTATGCCGTTAATTTATTGTTGTTGACACGAAGCATCAACTTTTTGGTGTCAACATTTAGAAGCTCTATCTCTTCCAGGGAGACAAACGCATCATCATCGATATCTCGAATCTCTGAAATAAATTCCATGACATGCCCCTTCATGCACCCCTTTTTTAAAAAAATTGGGAAAACCTGAAAAGGGGTTTCAGGCTGTCATCCGGGTTCATGACACCCGGACTATCCCCAAGACAAAAATGAAACTGATCAACCAAACGCTGTAATGGGTGACGGCGCCGGAATTTCTGAATGATCATTTTCCGCAACCGAAAGCCACAATTCAACGGCCGTTTCAAGTTCCTTCAATGCCTTCTCCGGTGTTTCTCCGAAAGCAGAACAGCCTTTCAGGTCAACAGCTTTGGCAATGTATCCCTGATCTTCATCACTGTAAAAAACAATTGCCGGATAAAAAGGTTTATTCATGATTGATTTCCTTTATTGCTTTCAATGCCTGTTTGATCTGGTATGCTTTGGCCATGCCGTTTACACTCTGGAATGTCAATTTCCCGTTGTAGTCAGGATGTGTAAAAACTCTATGACTGCCTTTCCCGGCTCTATCTGTGAAGCCCCAGGACAAAAGCCATGTTACAGCGTCATCGAATCTAACATTTCCCGGATTGTTCTTTATTTTCTCATGTAACTTTTCTTTTTGGGTCATGGCATCACCCGGCCCGGCCAGTCATGGGAATGACGTTTGACTTAACCGGGTTCATTGCCGCTTCCATCTGGTTGACTGCTTCCCGGAGGTCATCCGGTCGCATATGCGAATAACGCAAGGTCATCTTCGGTGTTTTATGACCTAAAAGCTGTTGAACCCGGAAAAGATCAACACCTATGGCCACAAGATTTGAGGCGAATGAATGCCGCAATCCATGAAACGTGAATTTCATCCGCCGATCTTCAACGCCATCATTCAACTTGAGTTCATCAACTACCCTGTCCCATGTCGAGGAAATACTCTTGATCTTGCTCCCGGCATTATCCTTGAAAACGAGTTCCGATGGTTTACCCGGTGTCAGTGTCATGAGTTCCTGCTTTAATGCCTCGGTCATAAAACCATACCGCGTTTCTGTGTTTTTGGTATCCCGTAAAAGTATCAAGCCCCGGTCAAAATCCATATCCCCCCAGGTCAAAGCAAAGATTTCACCAGCTCTAAGCCCGGTATGCAAGCTGATCATGGCCATCTGGTAAAGCTGAATGCTTCTGGACTTTAAAGCATTCATCAGTAGTTCCGTTTCATCACGGGTTAAAAACCGCTGCTTCCTGTTGTCGTACTTTGGTTTATCAACCTCAAGTAAAGGATTCGGCCCGTCATAAAGTTTGAATTTTCTGGCAAAGGTGAAAACCTGCCTCAAAACGGCCAGCGAGTATTCAATCGTTCGGTCTGATTTCTCATTTGTGCGCATCCGCTTCTTGATTCGTTCACAGTCAAAAGCGGTAATATCCTTCAATGGTTTTTTACCCACAACAGGCTCTATCCAATTTTTGAAAAGATGTTCTTCGGTCTCAACCGATCTCGGCTTTTTATTGTCACGAGCATGTGGCAAATACTGAGCTTTGAAAATCACAGACAGAGGAACATTCTCTTTCAGCTCTATTGCCGCCGCTTCCTGCTCGGCCTTTAGTCGGTCAAGCTCTGCCTGCTTTGCTTCCAGCGCCAGCCGTTTCTTTTCTGCAAGAGTATCGGGCCCGGTGCCGGTTCTCCGATTTCCCTTGATTTCCGCCATTGCTTCAACGGCCTTATCAAGAGTCATCCCTTCAGAGGCCCAGCCCAGCGCCTCAGAACGTGTTTTACCTTCATGTTTGTAGGTCAGAACATAATACCGATCAAGTGTAACGCCGTGCTTTCTGGTGGCGTGCTGCCGGTATCTGATTCCAGGGTATTTCGTCTTGATCCATTCCATTTTTTGGCCTCTTGATTGTTTATCATGTTGTTAAAAGGGAATTTCTGTACAACCCCTGTACAACTTTTTAAGGTGAAATTGAATGATTTCTAAGGAAACTTTAGGAATGATAATATAGATAACAATTTGATTTGTCAAGTACATTGTGAAAAAACGGGAAGCTTAAGGAATACCCTAAAAATGACTGGCAGTCATGAGGTCAGGGGTTCGATCCCCCTCAGCTCCACCAATGAAAACAAGAGGTTAAGGCGAAAGCTGAAAACCTCTTTTTTATTTTTGGCCCTGTTGTCCCGCATCTGTCCCGCGTTTTTTATTTACGGCATCCCCTCCAAAAGCAAAAAGCATAGGATCCCCGTCACAGGAAAGAAGGCTTTTTTTTCTGCAAACGCGCTATGTGCGTACTGACTTTACTGACTTGAGTTCGGATCAACCGTCCAGGTGTTTATTCCTGTAACAGGAGGGAAGCCCTCGATTCCCGGCCCCGGTGCGGATCATCCGGCCAACTTGCCTCCCCTGGTGTCGGTTCCAATTTCAGCAAGCCACATTACTGGCCAATAAAACAAGACAAGAACAAATCCCCTTTGTCCTGCCCGCTGTTAGTATCCGGTCGTTTTCCGGTGCATGGCATCTTTCATGGCCCGCTTCTCGTAAGCACCGCCTTGCGCCCCTGGCCGCACCCTATCTCAACCCGTTGAATGTGAGCATAGGAATAGCCCGGTATCGATGCTTTAAACATGGTTCATGATCCGGTATCAAACTACCGCAGTATTCCGATCTTCCGGCCGGCATTTCCTGGATCTGGCCCGACGCAAATTGTTCCGGGGTTGTGGATGGACCCGCCTGGAAAATTTCAACCTGATTTCCGAATGGGAAAGCAGGTTCTTTCAATGACGGCCTTCTGTGGTCCTGCTGGCAATGACTTCGGGCAGTGGGGCAGGGTTAAATAAAGCATGGATTGAAAAGAACCGCTCCCCGCCTATGGTGATCTATTCGGAATGTGGATAATTCGTTTGACAGGCAAGGCAGCTTTATCATAGGGTAATTTATGATAAATGGGTGTCAGGATAATTATGTATACCATCAGTATACTTGAGAATTGCCGAACTCAAGAATATATGCAAGAAAGCACACCGCCAAAAAATCAAGAAGATTCTGGTGGTGGTGATAATTTCTATCGAACATAATGTTATGCAAAAGAAACTCATAATTGTTCTGTATAGCTTTTTAAAACAGTTGATATATAAAGAAAATAATTAGAAAAAATAATAGAAAAAGGCGACTGACATGATAAATACAGACGAACTTATATCAGTGGCGGAATCGTTGCCGATAGAATTAAAAACAGAACTGATAGAGAGACTTCTTTACAGCATGAGTCCATCTCAGAAAGATATTGACGAATTATGGGCTCAAGAGGCTGAAAAGAGAGTAGAAGAACTGAGAACCGGTAAATTGAAAGCGATTCCCGGAGAAGATGTTTTTAGAGAAATTCAGGAGAAACTTTCAGAATGAAATACTCTTTTCATCCTACTGCCAAAATCGAGCTGAGCGAAGCAGTACACTATTACGAGACTTGCCGGATGGGGCTCGGAGAGGAATTTGCAAAAGAAGTTTATTCAACTGTCCTGCGGATTACCGAGTTTCCCGAAGCATGGAGTCCGTTTACAAAAAATACAAGAAGGTGCCAGACCAGACGATTTCCATTCGGAGTGATATATCAGATTATTGAATGTCAGATTCTGATTATTGCAGTGATGCAATTGAACAGGAAACCGGATTATTGGAAAAAGAGAATAATATAAGTAATAAAATGGGTTCCTCGCTGTTTCGTGTGGCAAACACGTTCGAAGAACCGATCTCAAGGATATTGTTATCCAAAGCACAATTATTCACAGGCCGGTTTTCTTATGAATACCATTCGTATCCATGAAGATGGCCGGACTCAACAATATATGCAAGAATCGTTTACATTTCAAAT
>Ga0268283_1001251_pt1 | contig 12756 bp, 13 predicted proteins | sample saktaG_13_FD_190140 | JGI IMG/M metagenome (GOLD analysis project Ga0268283, IMG submission 190140) | Saline water microbial communities from Sakinaw Lake, British Columbia, Canada - sak_2013_06_06_36m | ecosystem: Environmental > Aquatic > Non-marine Saline and Alkaline > Saline ... | reverse complement strand
CGAACACGCCAAAATCCAGCACGGCGGCGGGGTCGGTTGCCAACACACGGACCACTTTCCCGTTTTCCACGCCTTGCAGCGCTTTTTTCAGGCGCAACAAAGGCAAGGGACACATCAGCCCGCAGGCATCCACCTCAAAATCGAATTCCGGAATAGTCACTGTTTTCGTCTCCCGACATACAATAGTAAAACGATTTTAACAAATGCGGACCACAATGGATTATTTACCCCTATTTTTCAAACTGACCGGCCAGCCCTGCCTGATCGTCGGCGGCGGCGAAGTGGCCTCGCGCAAGACCGCCACCTTGCGGCGGGCGGGAGCCAAAGTCACCGTGGTCTCCCCGCAACTAACCCCATGCCTAGTTGAGTTACGGGACCAAGGTCAGATCAAGTGGCGGGAAAAACCATTCGCCCCCGAGGATGTGGAGGGCTACAAACTCGTCATTGGCGCGACCTCCATGCGTTCGGTCAACGAGCAAGTATTCCAAGCGTCCCATGTGCGTAATATACCCGTCAATGTCGTCGATTGCCCGGAATTGTGCAGCTTCATCTTTCCGTCCATCATCGACCGCTCGCCCATCGTGGCGGCTATTTCTTCCGGGGGCGCGTCGCCGGTGCTGGCAAGGCTGCTGCGCGTCAAGCTGGAAGCTTTGATACCGCCTGGCTATGGCTCATTGGCCCGCCTAGCCGGACGCTTTAGGCAAAAGGTGAAACGGGCCATTCCAGACGGAGAACTGCGCCGTCGCTTCTGGGAGGATGCGCTGCAAGGCGATGTCGCCGACCTTGCCTTGGCCGGACGGGAGGAAGACGCGGCACTCAGGCTGGAACAGCGCTTACTCGAAACCAGCAACACAAAAACCGGCATGGTGTTCCTGGTGGGGGCGGGGCCGGGCGACCCGGATTTATTGACGCTACGCGCCCTGCGCCTGATGCAAGAGGCCGATGTCGTAGTATACGACCGGTTGGTGTCGCCGGAAATCTTAGGGCTGGTGCGCAAAGACGCCGAGAAAATCTACGCCGGCAAGCAGAGCAGCAACCACACCTTGCCGCAACCGCAAATTAATCGACTGCTGGCCGATCTCGCCAAAGCCGGCCGGCGGGTGGTGCGCTTGAAAGGCGGCGACCCGTTCATCTTCGGGCGCGGCGGCGAGGAAATCGAAACCTTGATGGCGGAGGGCATCCACTTCCAAGTCGTACCCGGCATCACTGCCGCCTCAGGCTGCGCCGCCTATGCTGGCATCCCGCTGACCCACCGCGATTATGCCCAATCCTGCGCTTTTGTCACCGGTCACTTGAAGGACGGCACGATAGACCTGGAATGGGAACGGCTGGCGGTCCCCAACCAAACTTTGGTGATTTACATGGGCCTACAGGGACTGGCGCAAATCTGCGCCGGACTCATCAGCCATGGTTGCCCGGCCAGCTTGCCCGCTGCGTTGATCCAACAAGGCACCACCCGCCATCAACGGGTGCTTACCGGAACCCTTGCCGACCTGCCGGACAAGGTTGCTCTAGCCGAAGTCAAGGCACCCACTTTGGTCATCGTCGGGGAAGTCGTCAAGCTGCATGAGAAATTGGCGTGGTTTGGGCAGTGGTAGAACGGACGGACCTTCCCGGCCTTATTCGCGTAACTCATGGACTAAAAAGCCCGTATTTACGCGGGCTTGGAGACTTGTTCGTATGTTGCTGGATGGGGAAGGCCCGCGCCAGACCGTCAAGCCCTGCCCGGATTTCCAGCCTTGCCGGCAGTGTTGGCGGTGCGCTCGGCGTTGGGCTTGCCCTAGTAGCCTTGATGGCTAATAAAATTTACAACGCCCTGCATCAAGCGCGAAACAAAACAAAGTAAGCATGAATGGTGATATTGGTTGCTTTATCTTACCCAACTCAAGCTCTTGTCACGCCAATTCCCGTGAGTGCCACAGTCTTGGGCGCTCGCCTAGGCATGATTTAATTTTCCAATGCTTCCCATTCCATCTGAAAAGGCGGAAGGAAAAATGGAGCTTGGTCGGATGGTCGCCACGGGCCGAACCGGTCTCCTTGCAAGTACCGGGGCAACCCCGAAATTTGGAATGCCTGCGCCATGGCGACAATTCAATTCAACTGGATTGGAAAGCGCCTAAAGACGGCGGCAAAGTGGCGGTGTACCACATCGAACGGCGCATCATGCCGGATGGCCCATGGACCTTGGTGGTCACTTCATTTGAAACGGAGGTCATCCTAAGCGACCAGCCCCGAGGCCAAACCTTGGAGTTCCGCGTGATCGCCTCCAACAAGCAAGGCCATAGCGTCGAAAGCAACAGCGTGGCGGTGATGATTTAGGTTGGATTTATGATCCATGTCCCCGCCACCCCCGAATTATTGGGCAAATCCCGCCCGCCACGTCGGGCTTGGATCGCCAGTGATGAACTGGACACGGGGTTGTTGGCGGTCGATCATGGTCATGTCCATCTGCGTCTGCCCGTCAGTCAACAACCACCCATATTCGTGATGTGGAAACTCCATGCCCGCGCCGTCCGCACCATCTTGGAAGCGCATTTCCTCTATGGGCTACCCATCCAAGGGTTTATTAAGAATCTCGAAGGTGAAAGCCAAAACTGGCAACATAGCCAGAAATTTGAGTTTTTGAATGAGAAAGACAAAGATCTACCGCCCAAACTGCGGCGTTTTCCAAAAACAAACTCATCCCCAGTATCCTTGGATACGTTCAAACAACGAGTCAATGTCCGCTTGCAAAGTTTGATTAATCGCATGGATAAAGTTAAAGCAGGTTTTCTCTTTGGAGATGATTTGCAAGACCCAAAACCAGAGCGGGCATCAACCGCCAAAACCCGCCAAGAAGCAAGCTTGGAACTGCAAACCCATAACCGAAGTCACCACCGACATGCCAAAAATCGGCTGGTGCTGAGGGTTTATCAGTCTTTGCTGCCACAAGCACACAAATTGACCATCCGGGAAATTCAAACCCTCAGCATTTACCATTACACGCTGCATTATCGTCATGCCAATTATGAGCACAAACCGGGAGCAGGGGAAGCCGAACTAAGTTTGCTGGAAAAAACCCGTGATGCCCTGAGCAATTTGCCGAAAGGCCTGCAAATCTTGGTCTATGGCGATGACTCCAAGGCAAGGCCCAAGGATGTCAACGATTTGGTATCGCGGGTAATTACTTATGCCCAAAGCCATTGGCGGCAATTACAACAGACATTATCCGGCTATACGATTGAACAAACTACTCAACTCGCTCGCGTGTTGCATGTGGCTGTGCCGCTTGAATTAACGCCTTCATTGGGCAATCGTGTTGACATTCAGAACCATCCCTATAAGGAAGATAGGCTAAAGTCAACGGCACAGACTACTCCGCCAGCGTTCGCCTTGCCCTTGACCCGCGTCGCCATCAGCCATATCGCCAAGAAATTAGCGGCTGAAACAGCCGAATTCCATGCTTCAACCAGAGCATGGGCATTGGGTTTGCGTCAACGCGAAGCCGAACACTTTGCCACCCGATATTATCAAAATCATATCGAACAAGCCAAGAATCGCAAGGAGCAAGAGCAATGGGAAGATTATTGGGCCGATGCTGCCGTTTTGTCGGCAATAGCCCATTATTGGCACCGTCAATATTTTCCTTTGGCGATTGGAAAGGTGTTCTTTGATGCCAAATTTCCGGATCAGCCCCTGGAAATTGCAGTTGGCAAGCATGGCTTGAAACTGAGTCTGGCCGAGACGGCAAGATTGCGCTTATTCAACCAACATGACAAATTAGCGAAGCTATTGGATTTTTTGATTGGACAGGGGAAACAGGCCGAGGAACTGACCGTGGAATATTTACGCTTTGCCCAACAAGATATACATCACCAAGCCCGCAAAATAATCGAAGCTTGTTTGCAGTTGGAACAAGTGATATTTCCCCAACGACCCAATGCCGACCCTGGGTATTATTCCTTTCCAATGGTGTTGAAAAGCTTGCCATCCCATCTAGGGGTTTGCGATGAAGACAAGGATAAAGTCAAAGTTGCCCGAGATGATGCCTTGCATTTGGATATTTTCAAAGACTTGGGCATGATCGACGAAGCCTGTCGAATCATCAAAACATGGCTGGACCAACTGGTGAAATGAGGCGGAAATATCCGGTCATGACTTGCCAAAGTTGATATTTAGAGCGGATAATCATCAACTTGCACGTTTCCGGGTGCAGACACCCCCGCTTCGGGGGGTAAGCGCACCAAGATTCTTGATTGAGGGATAGAATAGAAGTAGGCCGGAATAAGCCGCGCAAGCGGCGTTTCCGGCATCACGGGGTAGGTTTCCAGAACCTTGTCGTGGTTCGAGCTTATTCGGCTTGACAGACAGGTTTTATATTGCGAGGTGAGGATGAATTGTGCCTTTAACGGCGAAATATCCTTATTAATCAGGAGAATTCTTATGCTTTCAAGTTATGAGGCCATCTATGAAAAGGGCCAATTGCATTGGCTCAATGAAGTTCCCAATAGGGATAATGTCAAAGTAATTGTCACCTTGCTTGAACCAGTCTCAGAATCCACAACCTACATACCCAATGGACGGGAATTGGCGCAGTTATTGGAGGAAATGGCGGCGGCGGGTGCGTTCGGCGATCCGTTAGAATGGCAAAGCCAAACTCGCCAAGACAATAGTTTGCCGGGGAGTGAAGAACCGTGATTATTCTTGATAGCAATGTGTTGATTTATGCGGCCCAACCGGAACATGGCGCATTGCGTCAGTGGCTAGGCTGGCAAACGCCCTAGCGTCCGCTCCCTGTCCGCCGCAAAACTCAGGCAAGCGTAAATGTCCGCTTCGGTCAGTTCAGGGAAGTCTTCCACGATCCAGGCGGGTGTCATGCCGGAAGCCAGATATTCCAGCACGTCGTAAACCGTAAACGGTAATGCGCAAGCCGCGTATGCACGGCCTACCGCCGCGCTTGCCGGGTTCGAGGGTGATAATCTGGCGATAGTCCATCGTTGTGCCCCTGGTTTGATTCAATCCGGAATGTCAAAATCCAAGACTTCAGCGCCCAAATTGTCTGGCAAGGTCTTGGCCTCTTGGTAAATCAATTCAGCCGTGTTCATGCGTTCAACCTCTCGCTTGGTTAAGTTAGACAATCTCGGCGGTTCATCCGGCCCGTCTGGCCTGGCAATGCGTTGATTCGTTCTATCGGTACACGCCGGAACGGTGGCCCGCGCCGGTTAGGCGTTTGGTCAGCCGTGAACCTGTAGCCGCTCAATCGCCGGTAGCGGCTTTTGCCGTTCCCAATGATCTTTCAAACTTCCTTTAAGCGGGTGTAGCCCAATTGGGCAAAAGGTCGATGTCCTTCCATTCCGCCTTTCTCAGTTCGCCGGGCCGCACGAAAAACAGGGGGGCAAGCCGCAAGGCGCATTGCACCACGAACGTACCCTTATAAAGCCGTCAATAGACTAAAAAGCCCGCAGTGTGCGGGCTTTGAGGCTTGTTCGGACGTTGTTGGATGGGTGTTTGGTGATGAAGTCTATCGAACTGTATAGAATAATATTATATAAATCATATGATTGTAAAATGTTGAATTTTGAGTTACCGTCAAAGTTACCGTCATAAGAGAGTGGTTGCCCTGCTTTTAGACGTTTTTAACCTGTCAATCAATTTATCGGTTTCAAAAAGTTCTTAAAAAAATCACCATCCAGCCGGACCGCCAAGGGCAGGACTCCTTATCGCTTGGTCACATGCCCTTGATGGATGGGAAGGCCCGCGCCAGACCGTCAAGCCTTGCCCGGTAGCTAATTCCTGTCACAAACGGCCATTTTTACGCCGCTTCCTCCAAGCTGGCTTTTATGCGCTGCACAACCGACGTGCCTACGCCAAACTCCTTGGCTATTTTCTGTATCCCCTTGCCGCCCTTGGCTAAGGCTTGAATGATGGCTTGTTCGGTGTCGGTCGAGGTTTTTGGCCTTCCTAGAGTCTTTCCTTCCGCCTTGGCTCTGGCAAGTCCGGCGTTTACTCGTTCCCGTATCATGGCGCGTTCAAACTCGCTGAAAACGCCTAACATTTGAAACATGGCCTTTCCTGCTGGCGTGGTGGTGTCTATGCCTTGTTGGTGGAGGTAAAGATCAATCCCTAGGCCGTGCAATTCCTCCAAGAAGGTGACAAGGTGCTGCAAGCTTCGCCCTAGCCGGTCAACACTCCAAGCGGCTATCATGTCGAATTTACGCCGTGCTGCATCTTTGCAAAGCTTATCGAAAGCAGGGCGTTGGTCGCGGCCCTTGGCTCCTGAAATGCCTTGATCTTCGTATACCTCAACAATTTCCCATCCTGCTTGCCCGGCTATCTTGGCAAGTTCAAGGCGTTGGTTCTCGGTGGTCTGTCCATCGGTGGACACTCTCAGATAAAGGGCTATGCGTTTTTGGCTCTTGGTCTTCATGGCTTGCGCTCCTGTACTGTTATCGTATGATTACAGTATAGCACAATTGTACGATAAACGACTGTTTTCAGTACAGCACAAAACGCACACTTCACCCCGCGTAATCCGTGGCTTCCAGCGGTCGATTTTTTGAGGGTTTTCCGTATAGGCACATTTCAGGCTGAAAAGCCTTGTTCGATGGCAAGGCCCACGGCTTAACCCCTGCCAGCAAGGCCACTGGTTTACCGCAGTGTCGGCATGGCCTGTTTACACTGCTTACCGTTAGCTTGCCCGTTTTTTGTTTACGGCGTTTACTGTTGACCGTGTTAGCAGGGTTTCCAGTTCGCCCGGTCACATGGCCTTGCCCGCGCCAGACCGTCAAGCCCTGCCCGGATTTCCAGCCTTGCCGGTGGCGTTGACGGTGCTATCGGCATTGGCCTTGCCCTGCTGGCCTTGCCGATGGTTCCGGCTTGCCCGTGGCTTCGATCACCATCCAGCCAGACCGCCAAGGGATGGGTTCCTTTCGCCTCGCCCTGTCGCCCTTGTAAATCCAGCAAACCCGGCTAACCATGCCGGGTTTTTTGGGCGTAATGTTTATTTTTATGCGGCCTTTTCCCAACCGTCTTTGGTTTCGTAAAACGATATTTTTTCTTGATGCTCGGTTCTGTCCAGTGCGTTTAAATAGTCCACCAGCTCGACATAGGTCTGGGAAGAATTGACCGCCGTTTGCCGGTAAATATGGCGCATCATGAAATCAACATCGGTGTTAACGGCATCGGACTTTTCCCAAATGGCAACGGTTTGAGCCTCCTTCCCAAGCAATTCGCCAATGCGCTTTTGCGACAAATCAAGCTGCAAGCGCAAAAAGCGGAATTCCCGCCCGGACAAAGGGGCAGGTTTTCGGGTCAGCCATTCTGCAATGGCGGCATCAAGCTTGTCGGCATAATCAATCTTGACGGTTTTCCCATACGGCGTTTCAACGATGTTAAAACCGTTTTCCAGCCAGACGTTATCCAATCCGCACTGGACGTAATGGTAAGCGTTCATAGGCGGTTCTCCACTTCAATAACTACAATTCCCCAACTGTCTTCATGCTTCATTAACGAGACGCGCACACGCACGACCAGACCTGCGCCAAACCTTTCCAAGGCGCAACGGATATGCCCGTGTTCGTCAACCTTCGGTTCTTCAACCAAGTCGCCTTCTTTGAGGCATAAATCCACTTGCCGCCTAGTCAATACCCGATACCATTCACCGCCGTTCGGCGGGTCTGGCATAAGGACATTGCCACATTCGACAGCCTGTCTGACCAAAGTCAGAGCGTGTTCTGATGTGAGTGGGAAAGGGTGAATGCTCATGGATGATGACTTGTGAACCTATAAAAATTATAGGTCTTGAACGAATGCAAGTAAAGGTGAATCGCCCAAGCCAGACCGTGAAGCCTTGCCCGTGGTGCGCTCGGCATTGGCCCTGCCCGGATTTCCAGCCTTGCCGATGGTTCCGGCTTGCCCAGTGCGGTAGACCGTGGGTAGGAGGGGAAGTCTCAGCCGGTGCGGTCGCTCGGCATGGTTCCGCCTTGCGCGTGGCTTCGATCACCGTCCAGCCAGACCGCCAAGGGCAGGACTCCTCTCGCCGGTCGCTTGGGCCTTGGTGAATGTGAAGGCCCGCGCCAGACCGTCAAGCCCTGCCCGGATTTCCAGCCTTGCCGATGGTTCCGGCTTGCCCGGTGCGGTAGACCGTTGGCAGGAGGGGAAGTCTCTCAGCCGGTGCGGTCGCTCGGCATGGTTCCGGCTTGCCCGTGGCTTTGATCACCATCCAGCCAGACCGCCAAGGGCAGGACTCCTCTCGCTTGACCGAATGGGCTTGACGGTTGGAAGGCTTGCGCCAGACCGTCAAGCCTTGCCCGTGGTGCTATCGGCTATCGGCTTGCCCTGCCAGATCGGGAAGGCCCGTGCCGGTCGCTCATGCCCTGCTTGGTTGCGGTGTGCCGCTGGATGGTGAGGCCCTACCCATGGTTCCGGCTTTGCCCGTGGCTCGATCACCATCCGGCTTGCCCTGCCAGCAAGGCAAGCCCGGTGCTACCCCATGGCTGTTGATTGTGGGCAAGATGCAGGATCGGCAAAGCCCAAGGCTTTACCAAAACCTGCCGGTAAACTTTTGCATCGCCCCTTTTTGAATAGGCGTTTCAATCTGCCAAACAACCATCGTCCCGGTGGCCTTGTCTTTGACTACCGTCACCCCGGTAAAATCTGACTATACTTAAGAGTGTCACCACACCAACGGGGAACACTCATGAAAACCTTACTGATTCTTGCCTTCCTAGCCAGCTTCGCCGCCCACGGCGACGAGTTCATCCAATACAACAACGGCGCGACCGCATGGCGCAACGATCAAGGCCATGTCTACGGCTATTCAGGCGGCACGGACAACGGTTCCGGCGGCTTCAACGATGTCCGCACCGGCGAACGCTACGAAAACATCAACGAAAACCAATCCATCAGCACCCGCACCGGGCAACCGCTCGACCGCCCCCAAGACCAGTACGACGATCACGGACGCTACCGCTATAACCGCTAAACCCGTCCTGCCGATAAACACGCTCTTTATGGCGTTTTAAAACTTGCCATTAGAACGCATGAACGCCCAAGCCCTCTTCGGAGGGCTTTTTTTGGGCTTTCTTAAACTAATCTCAAAATGACTTATGAATCAATGACAAACAAACCACAATAGGTAAATCGTCGGCATACGGCAACAAGTTTGATCTTGATTTGTTCGCCCAGACTAGACAAACCCCTAGTTTTGCCTAATTTGGGGGGTTGGCATGTCGATTGCTAGGAAATGGCGTGAAGGCAATCTGCCATTTTGTCAATTGCTGACTATACTCAATAAAGCCAAGCCGCCTTTTGTGCGGACCGGCTTCATTCGACAACAATGAGGGAACACCATGAACACCGCAACATTGATGATCGCATTGACCGCCAGACAACGGGCTTGCAAGCGTAGCGGAAAGCCTTGAACGCTTCACCCATTGGCTTTAAGGAAAGAGAATCCATAGCATGAACACCCATTACCAAACCCTCAAAGTGTCGCGGGATGCGCCCGCCGAAGTCATCAGGATGGCCTACAAGGTGCTTTGCCAAAAGTACCATCCCGACAAATATCCGGGTAACAGGGAATCAGCCGAGCGGATCACCAAAGAACTCACCGCCGCCTATGCCGTGCTTTCCAATCCCGACAAAAAGAAGGCTTACGATGAATTCCTAGATGGAATGGAAGCCAAGGGCGGGCAGGAACAAGCCCGCGAGTCCGCACGGAAAGACCACAAGCCCAAGGAAGAACCCAAGCAGGATTCCCGTCACAACGCCGACGAGTCGGAAGCCAAGCCCCGTTACAAGCCCTACGATTCGCAATGGCAACCGCCGCAAGACCCGCCCAAACCACGGCAACCGCCTGAAAATTATCATCCTTGGCGGAGAATGGCCGCCCGCTATATCGACATGAACATTTTTGCCTTCACTGGCGCAATCGGGTTTGCCTTTCTATCCTCTGGCACTGAAAACCCAGTAGTGAATCAGTTGCTTTATGCGGTTGTGGCTATGGCGGGTTGCATCCTGCTTGAGCCAGTCGTTCTAGCAATGTTTGGCGGTACGCCCGGCAAGGCAATTTTGAATATCAGCATGGAATCAAAGACATACCCATCAATACAAACCGTGCCTTTTTCCGAACTGCTCAAGCGCACCTTTCAAGTTTATTTTTTTGGGTTAGGTCTGGGTCTGTTTCTAATTGTCGCACCGTTCTTTTTCATGTTTAAAGATTACAAACTCATGAAACAGACTGGTTTCACTCGTTGGGATAAAGCTTGCGGAACCCAAGTGTGTTTTGGTGAAATGGGATTTATTAGATTTCTGGCAGGGTCAACATTGGTATTATTGTTTTTGACTTTGAATTTTGTTGGCAAGACACTCAACAGGAACGAAAGGAAAGAATGGTATGCGGCAAAATATCACTCAGGCGAACGTACTCAAGTATCCTCAGCCGTTCCAAATCCTAGGGATAATGACAACTCAAATAATAACCCCGACGAGCTTGACCTGTTTAAAAAGTACGGCGTAAAGCCACCTACGACAGGTGGGTATCCAAAACCGGATGAAGATGCCGAGCCAAAAACCGCTGAGGAATTCCTGGAAAAATACGGCGTAAAGCCACCTACGACAGGTGGGTATCCAAAACCGGATGAAGATGCCGAGCCAAAAACCGCTGAGGAATTCCTGGAAAAATACCACCCGAAAACCCTAAACGATGCACAGACTCAATTCAAGCGGGGTTTGGCCTATGAAAATGGCGATGGAGTACCCCAGAATTACGCCGAAGCGACGAAGTGGTATCGCATGGCTGCCAATCAAGGGTATGCAAGGGCGCAATTCAACCTGGGCTTGCGCTACGCCAACGGCCAAGGTGTCCCTCAAAACTATGCCGAAGCGGCAAAGTGGATGCGCTTGGCTACCGAGCAGGGGCTTGCACAGGCCCAATATGCCCTAGGCTTGTTCTACCACAACGGCCAGGGTGTTAATCAAAACTATGTCGAAGCAGCGAAGTGGTATCGCATGGCTACCAATCAGGGATATGCAATGGCGCAATACAACTTGGGTGTACTCTACCACAACGGCCAGGGTGTCCTTCAAAACCACGCCGAAGCTGCCAAATGGTATCGCTTGGCTGCCAATCAGGGAATGAAGGAAGCGCAAGCCGCACTTAATAGACTCTACGGCAACCCACAATAATACCGGCGTTTGGGTTTATCCCAAGGGCCGTAAGGGGCGCAATAGCGGTACTTCGCTTAATGCGCCGAATGAAAGAATCCCCTTCATGCGGCGCAATGGGCTTCGCTATTGCGCACTGCCCGGATTTCCAGCCTTGCCGATGATTCCGGCCTTGCCCGGTGCGGTAGAGCGTGGGCAGGAGGGGAAGTCTCTCAGCCGGTGCGGTCGCTCGGCATGGTTCCGGCCTGCCCGTGGCTCAGATCACCATCCAGCCAGACCGCCAAGGGCAGGATTCCTTTCGCTTGGCCCGTGGCCTTGTTGCAAGCCCCGCGCTTAATCGTGGAGCCTTGCCCAAAAAAGTCCATGCCTAGGTGAATCATAAGCGCAAATCCGAATAGCCAAATAGCCTATAATAGACATTATCAAAAACCACTTGCCGATTCAGCAGTGGCGTGACCACTGACTAAGTTTTTGAGAATGTCTAATGCAAACAAAATTCAAAAAAATGAGGGACAACGCATGAAAAATATAACCTTGCTGCTTTTTTTCGCGATTTCAACTAATGCTCTAGCCCAAACTTACCGCTGCACTACAGTCGATGGTCGCACTGTCTTTACAGATGTAAAGTGTCCCGAAGCTGCCCAAAGTGAAGCTATTGAGGTTCATGAAAACGTCCTCGACTATTCAGAAAAGCGCGAATACCAAAATCGGAAGGAAAAAGAGGAAGAGATAAACAGTGAGCGTTCCAGACTCGAAACATTACAACAAAGGCCGATGGTTTCTTCTGCGTCATCCTCAACCAATAATCGAGAGTGCGAACAAGCCCGTCGCGCCCTTGAAATTGAACAGCACTCGTCTTTCAAGGATAAAAGTAAAATCCAAACCCTTAGCGCCAAACTCGATATAGTTTGTAATATGCAGGAATCCCCAGACTTTAATTGCCAAACGGCACTGAGGAACTATGAAGTCGAAACGGCAAGTAAGGACTACGGTAGGATGCAAACGGCTAGAACTGAAGCCGAAAGGGCTTGTGGTCAAGCATCTGCGATTCCAGTAATACCGGCTGTAAAAGCTCGTCCGCAACACCAGCAAGCACCAAGCGGTGGCCCTTGCACACCCGCCGCTGGTGGAATGATGTGTCAAGATGGCTTTTATCCTTCCGTTGCCGGTGGTTATGTTTCACCTAAAGGCGATTTCTGTGCAGATGCTGCTGGCGGTGTAGCTTGCCCTAATCATTTTATTCCGAAATAATTTATTACAATCCTATGGAGAACAAGGCAATTAATCTACACCACTAAAAACATATAAAGTAGTCAATAGCTGGCGACTAATGGTTCACTAGCATAAATAATATAATGGCTACCATGAAATTTGTAAACAAATGAGCTTAAACCAATGTTTTTTCCAGTCCGGTCACAAGCAAAATGGGTAGTCTTTTGCATTTTTTGCATGGGTTTCGTATTACCCTCTTTTGCCGATGTTAGTTATACACCGTTGTCAGGAGATGTAAAGTCTTTATCATTCACCGTGCCTAAAATTACACTTAGCGGTCATATCCAGCAAGATGATCTTAAGCAATTCATTACTTTGACAAATTTAGCCAAGCAGGAA
>Ga0268283_1001250_pt1 | contig 12765 bp, 13 predicted proteins | sample saktaG_13_FD_190140 | JGI IMG/M metagenome (GOLD analysis project Ga0268283, IMG submission 190140) | Saline water microbial communities from Sakinaw Lake, British Columbia, Canada - sak_2013_06_06_36m | ecosystem: Environmental > Aquatic > Non-marine Saline and Alkaline > Saline ... | reverse complement strand
TTACAAGGCGCCGCAAATTTTTTTGCCCTATTTGTCAAGTAAAATATTTGATTTTTATTATCCTTTTTACCAATTTTCTTTACATGCGATGCATGCAAAAACCTAACCGGACATTACTGGGGATATGTATAAAAATGGAGCCGTAATGTCAAGAATTCATCCAACCTAAAATGCGAAAGAGAAACGGCAAATTCCCTGTTTACATGGACTTGTTGAATTTACAAATTGCATTCTTATCCGTAAGTGGTATGCTGAATCGATGATGAACCATTAATGGATAGATCGCCACATGAAACTGATTCGAATGATTCAAAATGATGAAGTTAGGCCCGGTCTTTGGAAAGATGGCCTGATTGTGGACCTGAAAATGATTTTTCCTTCAATTCCGGATATCGGCGAAACGTTTTTCGCGGAAAACTGGCTGGAAAAAATATCCGGCGTGAATGCCCCTGGTCTTGCGTTGAATGTCCGGTTGACAAGCCCGATTTGCCGTCCATCCAAGATCATCTGTCTGGGAAAAAACTACGCTGAACACGCCAAGGAAGGCGGTTTTGACGCTCCGGATAAACCATTGCTGTTTTGTAAAGCCCCCAGCGCACTCAGCGGCCCCTTTGATCCGATTCTGCTTCCCAAAAGCAGCGGCCAGATAGACTGGGAGGTAGAGCTTGCCGTAATTATCGGCAAAACATGCAAACGGATTTCCCGGACAAATGCCATGGACCATATTGCCGGATTCACCATCATGAACGATGTGTCGGCAAGGGAGGCTCAGTTTGGCGACGGTCAGTGGTTCAGGGGAAAATCCTTTGACACGTTTGCCCCGCTTGGCCCGGTCCTGGTGACTCCCGATGAGATCGACGATATCAACAACCTGCAATTGACCACGCGGGTTGACGGCACTTTGATGCAGGATGGCAATACGCGCGACTTGATTTTTGATATCCCTTTTCTTATAGAGTATATCAGCAAAGATATGACCCTGATGCCAGGAGACATTATTTCAACCGGCACGCCTTCCGGCGTCGGGATATTCAGAAATCCTCCCGTTATTCTTAAACCGGGAAACGTCGTGGAATGCTTCATTGAATCCATCGGAAGTATCATCAACCGGGTCATGGAAGGATAAATCGGCTCGTTTTCCCCATTTTCAAAAAGAGATAATCAAAGGCAATCTGCATGACCTCTCCACGAACCCTTTTAAGCAGTATGGATCTTCAGGCTAAAAAGCAGTTGGGCCAGAATTTTTTATCAGATCCTTCAACCGCGGAAATGATTGTTTCGCGAGCCAGGATCTGCGCATCCGATACCGTTCTTGAAATTGGGCCGGGCCTCGGGGCGCTGACATTCCCGCTTGCCAAATGCGCCCGGCAAGTCATCGCGGTTGAAAAAGACCACCGGATTGCCGGCATTCTGAAGTCCATGATCGCCAGCAGCCAATTGTCCCACGTAACGATTATTGAAAATGACATCCTGAAGGTCAATATAAATGAAATCGCCGATCAGGCAGGCCATCCGCTTGTTGTCATGGGGAATTTGCCCTACAATATTTCATCCCAGGTATTGATTCAACTGATTCAAAACCGAAAGGCCGTTTCCCGCGCCATTCTCATGTTTCAAAAAGAGCTGGCCGAACGAATAACCTCGGATCCAGGTGTCAAGGATTACGGCCGCATTACGGTGATGCTGAAATACTGCGCCGATGTCAGCACCCTCGCCACCGTAAAATCGCATCTGTTTTTTCCCAAGCCCAAGGTGGATTCAGAGGTTGTTGAAATCCGGTTTAAAACCCATCTGCCCTTCCCGGCGGATGATGAAGTCTTTTTGTCCCGGGTGATTCAGGCTTCTTTTGGAAAGCGCCGGAAGACCCTGAAAAATGCGCTTTCATCGAGCAGCTTGGAAATCTCCGGTCTACTCGCCGAAAAGGCATTGGAATGCGCATCCATTGTCCCATCCCGCCGGGCAGAAACTCTTTCAATTGCGGAATTTGTTGCGCTCAGCAATTGTTTGGGCAATTTCATTAACGATGAATCACTAAGTTTTGAAGTCCGGCCAGACGCAGATTCCTGATTTCTGTCCTCTGATTTCTGACTTCCATATTCGAGGATGATTATGCTGACATATGATAATGTCTATTCATGGGATGGATGGGGTGGAAAACTGCGACTGGGAAATGGGAAATGCAGACTGCGGATATTTGATCTCAGAAAAGATCAGACGGCAAGAGGAGTCTCTTTTCTGAAACCCATTATTGTCGTGATTACGGATGTTCCGGAAAGCAAGATGACCATTCGAAGCTGCACGAGCCACATCGCAACCTGCGTGACAAATGACTTCAACATTGATCCTTCCCGGATGCTCTGGATAGAATATTATCCGCAAACAACATACGGCCAGCAAGGGGAGCGAGTGATTCCGGAACGACTGGAAGCTGTAGAATTTGAATGGCTGGAAGACAAGGCGATAAAGCCAAAGTGGCGTCCGCTGAAGCCTCCACTGCTGGATGCTGTGAAACAGCTGATCAATCAGAAAGACCCGAATTCAGGCCCTGAATCTACAACGGGGTTATAATTTCAAATCTTTCAACCCCTGCAGAGAAATCTGGCCATCGGTATTGAACGCAATCATGGACGGTTTTAAAAAACCTCCGGCAAGATGAAGTTTGCCTTTGATATTATAATTGATTTTATCTTTACCTTTAAGGTCTTTTAAACATTTTGCCATGTCTTCGACCGAAGAATAAATGGTCAAGGGAATAACGGCGGATTCAAGCGAAGGGATGTGGGTCGGCGTATTGGAAACGCCGGATGCCAGCTTGACCTGGTCCAGATCCAGCACACAGTCTATGCCTTTTATATCATAGGAGGCATCCTGTGGGTTTACGACCCGCACCTCAATGTGAAGAACGGCTTCAAAGAGGTTAATATCCTGAATTTTAATAGAGGAAAGGGAAATCCGCGGCGCTTCAACCCGCTGGCCGGGCATGGAACAGGCTGATAACATCAAAGTGCAGAGCCCCAGGCAGCCTACGATCAGTGCATTTCGTCTGTTATGAAAACGCATGGTTTGATCCTATTGTTGTTGTCAGGGTCTGTTCATATGAAAGCGCCGAGCAAATCGCGGCGAGTTCACTTTCATGCTGCGTTATGGGGACGACCAGAAGTCCCCTGTTGGGTATACGATAGATAAAATATCACACATTGTCAATCAGTAAAAAATCCGCAGGCTTTTCTATATGCCTGGCTTTCCTGCCGACCGCGGATCCTGATGCCCATGATAGCATCAAGATTGAAGCATATCCGGATTCATTTTACGGCGGACACCAGGACCTTCGACATTCTCCGCTTCGGATGCCGGGACATGAGACGCAACGGACTGATACATCAAGGTGGTAATCAGGGCATCTTTTTCTGCCCACATCACGTTCAGGTGATTCTGAAACGTAACGCGAAACTTCTTGTTCGTAAAATAGTCTCCAACCAGTTCCGGATCAACGGGAAACGTTTCCACGCGCACCCGGATTTCTCTGACATTCCCGCAGAGAAACTGCCAGAAATTTCTGGCGCCATCCGGATAGGCAATAGTTACATTCAGCATCTGATGCATCTGCTCTCCCATGGCTGCCAGGACAAAAGCAATTCCGCCGGCTTTGGGTTTCAGCAGATGAACAAAAGGCGACTGCTGTCTGCGGTGCTTCTCGGGTGTAAAACGGGTGCCTTCCAGAAAATTCATGACCGAAACGGGCGTGGTCTTAAATTTTTCACAGGCTTTTTGAGTGATTTTTAGATCCTTTCCTTTCAGATGCGGATGTTTTTTCAAAAAGGATTGAGTATATCGTTTCATGAATGGAAAATCCAGCGCCCACCATGCCAGACCCAGAAAAGGAACCCAAATCAGCTCTTTTTTTAAAAAAAACTTCAAAAATGGAATCTTTCCATGAAAAATCTTCTGTAGCACCAGAATATCCAGCCAGGATTGATGGTTGGCCACGACCATGTACCAACCCTCTTTATTAAGTGCATCAATTCCCTGAACATCCCACCTGGCAGGATTTGTCAGCCGAATGTTCCAGTTATTGATCGCTATCCATGATCCGGCAATCCAGTTAATGACTGTGTCGCAGCGCTTTCGCCACATCCCGACGGGAATAACAAACTTGAATACCGCTATAAACAGCAGCAAAGTTGTAAGCAGGATGGTATTTAAAAGATACAACAGCAAGGATATGCACCCACGAACTGGGCCAGGCAGGTATTTGAGCATATCGGATTCCTTTCGACACGTTGTCCATGGATTATCGTTGACGACCCGTTTCAAATTGACTCATTATTGTTGTCTATTGTAGTGATTCATGAACTGAAATAACAGAATGAATTTGGCGGGTTACAAAAGTTTTACAAAAACCGCCGGATGTTCCCATCTGAAATGCAAGTTGACATCATCGAGCGGCTATTATAGGAGATTGAAAATACTAATAATAACCCTCAACTTTTCTGACAGTTGTCATCATGTCTCAATCTAGATGGTATCTTCACCCCATATTTATCTTCATTCTGTCCACGGTAGCCCTGGCAGTATCGCTTTTTCTGTATATCTACTGGTATATGGAAGTGAATACGGTTCTTTCGGACATGCTGCAGCGATTCGATCTGGATCGGAGGCAGGTTCTGGAATCCCGCACCTGGATCGTGATCCTTGTGCTTTCGCTTCTGGTTGGCATCATTTTAATCGGAATACTCATCATCTTCGTCTATCAGCAAAAAATTTATCAGCTCTACCGGCTTCAGCAAAATTTCATCAACAATTTTACCCATGAACTAAAAACACCGGTAACATCATTAAGACTGTATCTGGACACGGCAATAAAATATCAACTTTACAATGAGGATCAGATCAAATACATCCGTTACATGACCCAGGATGTGTCCCGTTTGTCGAACACCATCAACCGGATTCTGAACATCGCCAAAATTGAAAGCCGGAGCTATGGTGGGGAATTTCTCACCCTGAACATCGTAACGGAAATCGAACGGTTTCTTCTCAACCACGCGGATCAGTTTCGAAAAAGCCGGATTCATTTTCATCACCCATCCGACAAGCCGTATGAATACCGATTGAACCCGTCACTATTTGAAATGCTGTTGATGAATCTCTTGACCAATGCCTTAAAATACAATACCTCTGAAATACCTGAAATTGACATCTCAATCGAGCAGCGATCGAATAAACTGAACCTTCATTTTTCCGACAACGGCATCGGATTGGAGAAATCAGAAATCAGGAAGATATTTCGCAAGTTCTACCAGGTGGGAAAGTCTGATGACATGACTGCCAAGGGAAGCGGGCTTGGCCTGTATCTTGTGGATACCATCGTCCGGATTCACAAGGGAAAAATCATTGCAAAAAGTCAGGGAATCGGAAAAGGCTCGGTTTTTACGGTAATTCTACCGTACAAAGCCTCTGCCTGAATTGCCTTTCCTTACATGGATAAACATATGGAAACAACCGGAAAATATCGCATTCTGGTCATTGAAGATGATGAACATATTGCTGAAGGGTTAAAACTCAACCTTTCGCTTCAGGGATATTCCGTCCGAATCGCCGCCAACGGATTCGCCGGACTTCAGCAATGGAAGGAATGGCGACCCAGCCTGATTGTGCTGGACATCATGCTTCCAGGCATCGACGGTCTTTCCGTGCTGCAGAATATTCGGTTTGTGGACGAACAACTGCCCATTCTCATCCTTTCAGCCAAGTCCGCATCCGAAGATAAGGTTAAAGGACTGTCATTCGGCGTGGATGACTATCTGAGCAAACCCTTTGATCTTGAGGAATTCCTGCTGAGAATCGAACGGCTGCTGACCCGCTCATCCTGGAATCAGCAGCAGTCGTCTGAAGCGGCGTCCGCTTTTTCATCTCTTCCCAGAGTTTTCGAGTTCGGCAATAACCGGATCGACTTTGAAACCGCATCTGCCACCACCCCCAGAGGAACCATTCATCTGACCGAACAGGAGATAAAGCTTCTCAAACTGTTTATCGCCAACAAGGGAAAGCCTCTGTCCCGGGACAGTCTTCTGGAAATCGGGTGGGGCTATACCCGGGAAACCACAACACGAACCGTAGATAATTTTATTGTCCGGCTTCGAAAATATTTTGAGGAAAATCCCAGAAAACCGCTATATTTCAAAAGTTTAAGATCGGTCGGATATATTTTTGACCCGGACTTACAGACACCGCAACCTGAAAAATCTTTTTTTCAGAAATTGCTGGATACATAATCATCTCTTCACAACGCAGAACAGGAGGCTGACCCCATGACACTACCCCCCTGGCCCACGACCCGATGGCCAAAAGACGTTCTACGCGATATTTCCGATTTTGAAAAACCGTTGTTTTCCTTTCTGGACGATGCTGCCCGCGATTTCCCCAACCAGACCTACACGATTTTCAGCGATGGAAAGCGCACCTATGCCCAGGTCAAGGATACGGCAGACCGCCTGGCCAATTTCATTGCTTCCAAAGGCATCAAAAAAGGGGACCGGGTGGCTATTTTCCTTCCCAATCTTCCCCATTATCCGGCTATTTATTTTGGCATTCTGAAAGCCGGCGCAGTTTGTGTGACCTGTAACCCCGTCTATACGGCCGGCGAGTTGAATTACCAGCTTAAGGACGCGGGCGCCAAAATGGTGTTTGTCATGGATCATCCACAGTTTTATCCAACGGCGGTCAAGGCCATTGAAGGAACCGATGTTGAAACGGTTGTGATCTGCAGCGTTAAATCCTATCTTCCGCCGATCAAGGGTTTTCTGGGCGCTCTTCTGGGAAAAATTCCCAAGGCAGGCAATTACGCTCCGGGCCATCTTTTTTTTGACAATGTCGTGGCCGCGGCATCTCCTCAAGCACCCAAAATTCAGATCGATCCCACCAAGGACCTGGCATTGATCATCTATACGGGCGGCACAACCGGCGTTCCCAAAGGCGCATCCCTGACTCATTCCAATTTCGTGTTTGACATCATGGCCGTTTTTGAATGGATGCGGATTCCCCATGAACCCGGCGGTCCTCCCGAAAAGCTCCGTCACGGCGGATTCCACTGTTACCTGGGCGTTCTGCCCTGGTACCACAGCTTTGGCCTGACGCTCTGCCTTCTAGGATCCTGCGCCAGCGCCAGCAGCCTGGTCTGCATTCCAGACCCAAGGGCCGGAACCCCCCCCTTCACCGAGGTGCTAAAAGCCGTCCAGAAATACAAAACCACCATAGTTATTGCCGTTCCCACGATTTTTATCGCCTTTACCAACCATCCGCTGCTGGAACAGTTTGATCTTACGTCCATTAAAAGCTGCGGCTCGGGCGGGGCGCCGCTTCCGGTTGAGGTTGCCAAGAAATTTGAAGCCAAAACCGGGTGCATTATTTTTGAAGGGTATGGCCTCAGCGAAACCGCACCGGTCGCCTCTCTCAACCCCACCAACACCACGGATCGGAAATTCGGTTCGGTCGGTTTTCCGATGCCCAACACCGATGTCAAAATCGTTGATTCCAAGACAGGTTTAAAGGAACTGGCTCAAGGCGAGGATGGAGAAATTGCGATCAGCGGACCTCAGGTCATGACCGGCTACTGGAATAAACCCCTTGAAAATTCGGCCGTTTTCCGGGAAATTGAAGGAAAGAGATTTTTTCTGACCGGCGATGTCGGTCATGTTGATCCGGAAGGCTACATCATCATTACGGACCGAAAAAAGGATCTGATTCTGGTTGGCGGGTTTAACTGTTATCCCCGGGAAGTCGAGGAAGTCCTCTACACCCATCCCAAAATAGCGAATGTGGCCGTGGTCGGCATACCCGATCCCCGCAGCGGTGAATCGGTCAAAGCCTTTATCCAGCTTCTGCCCGGAGAAACCGTGACCGAGGCGGAAATCATGGAATTCTGCAAGGACAAGCTGGCTGGATACAAGCGCCCCCGATCCATCGAATTCCGGGAATCATTGCCCACATCCCCGGTGGGTAAAGTTCTCCGGCGCGTGCTGCGGGATGAAGTGCGGAAGAATGGGGCTTGACATCGAAATATCCTTTGAATGGCCACAATCTTCACTTTTTCGCTGGTTCCAAAGATAGAGCTTGGGAACCAGCGAAATCCTGGAGTTTGTCGGAATGACGGTAATCTTTTTGTCCGTGTTCATTCATGCTCATCTGTGGTTCAAAAAGTATTTTCATGGTAAACGCTCATGGCCATGGCTGGCCACCCCCAAGCTTGTAAATTCCTGGGAGCATGGGAGTCCCGCTCGCAGTTGGCAGTCAGATTGCCCGCACTCTCAGGGTCTATTCACTGTAAAGCTGAAAAAAATGAACCTTGTTTTTGATTGACAATCGCGAAAGCGAATGATTGTATACAAGTTAATTGTCGAGTTATATGAAGGATCAAAATGAAAGCGGATCAGTGCATTTTTTTTCAACTTGCAAAAGCCAGCCAGGCCGCAGCCAAGTTCTGGACCTGCCGGCTGACCGGTGCGCATGTGACTGCCGCTCAAGGTATGGTGCTGGGGTTTCTCCACGAAAACGACCAGGTGACATCCCGAGAACTCGGAGAAAGGGTGATGCTGGATAGCGCAACCCTTACCGGCATTTTGGATCGGCTTGAAAAAGCGAACCTGGTGGAAAGAAAGACTCATCCGGAGGATCGCAGGGCGCTGAGCGTCTGTTTAACCACTCAGGGAAGGGACTTGACTGGAAGCCTGATCGCCCTGGCGGAAACAGCCAATCAGGATTTCATGGAACCTCTGACTTCTGAAGAGCAACTGATTTTACGGCTGCTTTTAAAAAAACTTTGCCAAAAGCATCGCAGTGAGGGTTAATTTGAAAATCTTTAAGCAATTGACTTGTATACAAGTACTAAGCATACAAACAGAATGCCATCATTCGTTGCGACACATGGCATCCACATCAACCTTTCGATCATTTTTTTCAGGGGGAACATGAGTGCAAACACCTTCAAGCAACTGCAAGAACGGCTGAATTTCTATTCCATTGGATTTCCGGAAACAGCAACTGGAGTGGAGATTAAAATTCTAAAAGAACTGTTTACAGAAGATGAGGCCGGCCTGTTTCTTTCTCTGTCGCACCGTCTGGAAAAGCCGGAATCGGTAGCCCAGCGCATCGACCGACCGCTTCCGGATGTTGCCGAACAGCTTGAGGACATGGCCGGACGGGGTCTTCTCTTCCGGGTGAAAAAAGGCGATACCGTGCGGTATGCCGCCATTCCGTTTGTCCACGGTCTCTTTGAATTCCAGGTGTCCCGGCTGAATCGCAATCTTTCCGAACTGCTGGAAGAATATTTCCGCAGCGGATTTCTGGGTAGTGTCGGTATATAGTTGACACGGTTTGCAACTGACCGTTTTCTCGATGTTTTATGGTTTTGCTTGTTTAAGTCAACCTATCGATTTATCACGTAATTATGGATTTATGTCAACGAAACACAGACACTACCGATTTCTGGACGCATTCAACAAAAGCCGCGGCACCTTCCTTCGCACCATCCCGGTTCAAAAATCTCTGGATGCAACCCGGAATGTCGCCGCCTTTGCGATGCCATAGAAATCCTGAAGAAAATGAACCAAATTGTTGTCACGGATTGCATCTGCCGGAAACAGAAAGGCCTGATCGATCAGTCATGCGACAAACCTCTTGAAACCTGTTTCATGTTCGGCGCCATGGGCCAGTATTATCTGGATAACCAGATGGGCCGCAGAATCGACATCAACGAGGCGATTCAAATCCTGTCCGACGCCCAGGCGGCCGGCCTGGTCACCCAACCGGCCACGGCCCAGAATCCGGGAGGCATGTGCAACTGCTGTGGTGACTGCTGCGGCGTGCTTCGCGCCCTCAATCAACATCCCCGGCCATCCGAAATCGTGTTTTCCGACTACATCGCCGGTTTGGAACCTGAATTATGCATCGGATGTCAAACCTGTCTGGAGCGGTGTCAAATGAACGCCCTGAGGATGAATGATCAGGATCGGGCGGAGATCAACCCGGATCGCTGCATCGGTTGCGGCCTGTGTGTAACCTCGTGCCCTTCCGGTACATTAACCCTGATGCAGAAGACCGGGAACCAGTATCAGGTTCCACCGATAACCGGCTCCGATCAAATGATGGCCATGGCAAAAGAACGCGGACTTGTAGTGTGACTCCCGACCCCTGAACACTTTTTAAGAGGAGGCTGTATGGAAACCTGGCATAAAACCGGATGCGTATTGTGTGCTCAAAACTGTGGACTGGAAGTCCTGGTTGAAAATGACCGGATTATTCGGGTCCGACCCGACAAAGACAATCCGCGGAGTCAGGGCTATGTGTGCCGGAAAGGGCTGAACATTCCCTATCACCAGTATCCCAAGGATCGGCTGACCGTTCCGCTAAAGAGATCGGGGAATGAATTTCATGAAATTTCCTGGAATCAAGCCACTGATGAAATCGCCGGTAAACTGCGGAATCTGATCGATCAACATGGCCCGCGATGCCTGGCATACATGGGCGGCAGCTCACAGGGCGGTCATTTTGAGGCCTCATTCGGCATCAGCCTGCTTCGGGCCTTGGGCTCCCAGTATTATTATTCGTCCGCCGGCCAGGAGTTCAGCGGCATCTGGTGGGTATTGGGCCGCATGCTGGGCAGACAGTACAACATCGCCATTCCGGATGAGCATGCCGCCGAAATGCTGGTTGGCTGGGGCTGGAACGGCATGATGAGCCATCAAATGCCACAGGCCCGCAAAACGCTCTCCGGGTTCAGCAAAGACCCGAATCGACTGCTCGTGGTGATCGACCCCAGAAAAAGTGAAACAGCCGCCATTGCCGACATTCATCTTGCGGTGCGACCCGGCACCGATGCCCTTCTTGCCAAGGCAATGATCGCCATCATCGTCAATGAAGGCTGGGAAGCATCCGGCTATATCACGCAATGCGTGGCTGACTGGGATCGGATCAAACCCTGGTTCGTCGATTTTGACATCCGTTCGGCCATTGACGTTTGCCGGCTCGACTATTCCCCGGTTCACCAGGTGTGTCGCCTGATGACGACAAAACGATGGTGCATGCATCCGGACCTGGGGATATACATGGGCCGCCACAGCACGCTGAATTCCTATCTGATGAATATTCTGGGAGCCATTTGCGGCAGATTCTGCGTCCGGGGCGGCAACGTCATCCCTGGCATGGTCATGCCCATGGGATTTCATGCGGATGAACGCAACCCAGGGATCTGGCGGACTGCTGAAACCGTCATGCCGCCGGCCGCGGCCGGGTCCTTTCCCCCAAATGTCATGCCCGAGGAAATCCTGTCCGACCGTCCGGATCGCCTTCGGGCCGTTCTGGTCAGCGCCTGCAACCCGCTCCGATCCTATGCCGACACCCAGGCTTTTGAAAAGGCGTTCGATAGGCTGGATCTTCTGGTAGTCAACGACATGGTCATGAGCGAAACCGCGCGACGGGCCCATTATGTGCTGCCCTGCCGATCCTACTATGAATCCTGGGACGGCACTTTTTTCCCCTGGACCTTTCCGGATGTTTATTTTCAGCTCAGAAGACCCGTGGTCAAACCGCCGGAACATTGTTTGGAAGCCTCGCAGATCTTTACGCTGCTGGCAGACCGGCTGGGTCTGATACCGGATATCCCGGATCATATTCAGAAAGCCGCTGAAGGCGATCGCCTCACCTTTGGCATGCATTTAATGGAATGGGCCGGCCAAACACCGGAGGTACAGAGCCGGATGCCGTTTGTGCTGGCAAAAACCCTGGGCCGTGTGTGGGACAGCGCCGCGCTGGCCGCTTCGTGGGGAATGCTGATGACCGCCCCGAAAACCTTTCGAAAAAACGCGGCCAGAGCCGGCTTTCAAACCGGTCTGGATCAGGGAGACCGGATATTTCAGGCCCTTTTGGATACCCCTCAGGGACTGTGGGTCGGAAAAGCCGATATCGCAGACAACTGGCCGGCTATTCGCACGCCATCCGGAAAAATCGAGGTTTTCATTCCCGAACTGGAAGAACAGGCCAAAAATCTGAATGCGGTCAGCGAAGCTGACGCCCTGAAAATGCCGGCCGATTTTCCATTTATCCTGAATGCCGGAAGGCACATGGACACCAACATGAACACCTTGATGCGAAACCCGGAATGGAACAAAGGGAAACGGGCCTGCACGGTTGCACTCAGCCCACTTGACGCCGAAACGCTCGGTCTGACAGACGGCCAGCCGGTCAGGGTCGTCACGGAAGCCGGCAACGCAGTCGGCGAACTCCAGGTCAGCGCCCAGGTTCGGTCAGGAATGGTTCTGATTCCGCATGGATTCGGCCTGATCTATGACAATTCCGTTTACGGCATCAACGTCAATCATCTGACCAAAAATACGCACCGCGATCCGCTGGGAACTCCCATCCACCGGTTTGTGCCCTGTCGGATCGAAAGCATTTGAACACGAAGGCAATACAGAAAATGGAAAATAGCGAACATTACAGAAAACTGGAAAACATGATGCATTCCGCTCCGTTTGTGAAATTGACCGGTGCCACGGTTGTTGTGAAAAACGGTGAGGCACAAATCACTCTGCCGGTAAGACAAGATTTCTATCACGCAGCGGAAGCCATGCATGGTGCATTATACTTTACCGTGAAAATGCTACCTGTTTAGAAAATACTGCCCCTATCACTGTCAAAAGCATCAACAGCTCATGGCAAAACGATCTGTTTTCGGGCTAAAACGAAACGATTCAGCTACACTGTTTGTGG
>Ga0268283_1001249_pt1 | contig 12769 bp, 18 predicted proteins | sample saktaG_13_FD_190140 | JGI IMG/M metagenome (GOLD analysis project Ga0268283, IMG submission 190140) | Saline water microbial communities from Sakinaw Lake, British Columbia, Canada - sak_2013_06_06_36m | ecosystem: Environmental > Aquatic > Non-marine Saline and Alkaline > Saline ... | reverse complement strand
ATCTGAAAATCAATGGGCGCCGATGGACAGTAAAAGCGCCGGTCAGGTGCATTCGGGATTTTGCATGCATTACCGGGCCGAAATCGCAAGACTTGAAAACTGGCCTTTTGACCCGCCGGATTCGCCGCCATGCTCTGGCTTCTGGAGCCATGCATGGATGTTTACCTTGCTTTCCTGCTCCAGAAACCGCCAGAACAGTCACTGGAAACGAATCGCTTACGCAAATAAACTGGTGGCGGTTGCTGAAAAATACGCCCGGAAAAATCCGGACTCGGTATTCGAGCTGCTGTCATTTGTTTATCTGCTTTATCGGGATGGGATAACCGGCAATGTTTCCGCTGTAGCATTCGAGAGGTTGAGGGACTGGTGCGGCAAAATGAAATCCCTGGGATTTCCCGGCTGGGACAATCGGCTTTTTGCCGATACCGGCCCGATTGTTTCGGCAGAGGATTTTCTGGACAGAGGCTTGGATGCTGTTGAGGCGCTCTGCAATGCGATACCCTATCATTAGACGATTCACGCGACTTAGCACCACGAAAAATATTAACAAATCACCACTGGGGACTTTCACCCCATTGTTCACTCCCATGCCTGGAAAATAAGAACCGGATAATAGCCACAGCGATTCGGAAGAACAAGGAGACAAATATGATAAAATCAAGTGATACTACCGAGGGTAGTGATGACGCATTTGACTTATCCCGCTTCATAAATGCGCAAGAAAATATCTATGGTACCGTATTGGCGGAGCTGCGTAGCGGCCGGAAGCGAAGCCACTGGATGTGGTACATATTCCCACAGATTGACGGGTTGGGTCAGAGCGCGGTATCAAAACGCTATGCCATTACAAGTTTGGAAGAAGCGCGCCAATACCTGAAACATCCTGTCCTTGGCGCCAGGCTGCTGGAATGCGCGGACATAGTTCTTGTCATTGAGGGGCGATCTGTTTCGGAAATCTTCGGGTATCCGGATGATATGAAGTTGAAATCGTCCATGACGTTGTTTTCGAGTGTACCGGAAGCCGATCCTGTATTTGTAGATGTCCTTGAAAATTATTTCCATGGAAGTTTGGATTTCAGGACGATCCGGCAATTAGAGCTGTTATCGGAACAATGAGACAGGAAAATGCTGAATGAAGTGCAGCATTATACGGGCAGGTACGATTCTGAACAATCATGCGTTCCACATTTCAATCTGCAGCCCAACGACATCATGAAAATGATCATCACGCGAGACCAAAATCAGATCATACTGTAGAGCGATGGCTGCGATCCAGATATCATTTTCCGGAATGGGACGTCCTTTCTTCCTTAGACCATCTTTGATCTGGCCGTACCGTTGAGCCGTGACAGTATCACACATGAGTACTGAGTTCTGGGAAGCAAACTCGTTGATTCGAGAGATATTTTCCTCTATCCGAAAGGACTTATAGGCTCCGTAGTATAGTTCACCAAGAACGATAGACGGGGTAAAGACCTCGACGGCATCTCTCAGATGCTGTTGGACTGCGGCGTCATCAGCGAACAGAGCTATGACAATGTTCGTATCGATCAGAAATCTACCAATCATTGAGGCTTACCTTTTCGCAACCCTCAGCAATTGCATTTTCCATCGCTCGGAGATCGTCCAGATCGATGGAACCGGAAAACCTCAACAATTCACTTCCAGGCACTCCAGAAGGTTTCTCTGCCGTCAAGGTGCGCACGAAAGACAGTACTCGCATCTGTTGCTCAAGACTCAATTTGTGTAGATGCGAGGTAATCTCTTGTTCATACGATGGACTTGTCATAAAGGATCACCTCCTTGAACGAATATTACAAATTATATCCGGCAATTTTTCACACCCCGTTATCATAACAATATTTTTCCTGAGATAGAATGTCAAGAACATAGGTGGGCTGCCAGAGAATATGGTGTGATGGTTCCGGCATATTTGCATGGGGTGCGCTAGGCTTGCCTTGACCTCATGAATTTGTCACTGAAAATCAGGAATCATCGCAAAAAAATTTTCACTTATTGAAGAATTAAGTTGACCAAATTTTGTATGCGAATTGCCCACCAATATGCGAACATATGCTTTGGATATATAATGAAGAAATTGATTGTGATGGTGAAAATGAAACAGAGGAGTAAAAAACAATGAAATACGAATTTGTTACAAGATCGATTCCGGCTGTATTGATTTGCCTTCTAGCTGGGGTCAGTCATGCACAACCCGTCCATTCCGACGTTTATGTCGATAAAGGCGCCTGCCCCTTCGAATGTTGCGCCTACGGTCACTGGAAAGCTGAAAAGGAAACGATCCTTTACGCCAGACCAGACAAAAAATCAGAACGTGTCGGAAAATGCTTGGCGGGGTCTCCGGTGATTGCCGTGACAGGGGAAGTGCATACGGTCGCCGGAAGGTTTCTTGTAAAGAAAGCATGGAAAAAATACAAGCCCGGCGATATCCTTTGGATCTATACGTACACCGGCGAAGGAAATTTCAAGGTGTGGGATGAAGGCCGATTTGTTGAAATGCAACTGGGTTTCAGCCCTTATGGCGGCAGCTCCGGTTGCCGGTGCGAAGTCGAAAAAGACTGCTCGGGGGAACTGGATAAAAAGCTGAAAATGACCTGGTGGGTGAAAATCAAAACTGCTGACGGCGTGATCGGATGGACGGATGAACCGGATCATTTCAGCGGGGCAGATCTATGCGGGTAGTCAATTTCATTGTGGCTTTTTTATTCCTGGCCGGAATTGCAGGGGTTGGTTGTGACAATAAAACATCCGGACCTGAACGGTCCACCTTGTCTGAAAGCGTTGAAAAGAAAAGGGATCGTCTGGAAAAACAGGTGGCGCAAATTGGAGAACTCATCGCGGCAAAAGAATATCACGCTGCCGACAACGTGCTGAAAGACCTGGACCAACAATTTCCCGACAACTCCGAACTGGTCTATGTTTGGATTTGCGGGGCGTCCAATCGGGATTTGACTGAATGCCGGATAACGCTTAATCAAAAGCTGGGAAGGGTGGATGCGATCATTAACAATGACACCTTTACAATTGATGGCGTCGTGACAATGAAATCCCAACCGGAAGGGTCCGGCGGTTTTTGGGGATTTGTGGTGACAACGCCGGGCGGTGATCAGTACGCTTTTATGTGCAGCGCTACGGCAGCCCCTTATTTCAGAATCCATGGAGCGGATATTGACGCGGTTAATGGTTACGAAAAACTGCAAGATGTCTACAACAGAGTGACGCTGGTCATTCCAAATCACCAGTACAAGCATGTGACCCAGATTTGTAAAAACAGATCCTGTAATGGCATCTGCCCCATGGCTGTCATTATACATCCATGATTGTTGGAAAATATCATACATACAAATGTCGATGTGTCCGGCGGCGACACGGGAGAAGCTTGTACAAATGATTATGAAAATTCAGATTAGTGCCGGAAATGACATACTGCTGATCCATTTCAGAGGCGAGCTGCATTGAGATCACTTACAAAACCGAGGCAGAACAGAGAAAACGGCATCTTGAAAAATAAAGCCGGTTTGACGCTATTTCAAGTTAGCTTGTAGTAATGTTGAATGTTAGAGCATTCCTTATCCAATGAAAAAATGGACAACAGGTGCATATCGCATCCCTTCCCATCATACATCACACTTCATGGCTTGTGACTCACAGTTAGCTAACTTTGTGAGCATTATTTCCTCGCATTCTTCACGTTTTTCAGCATTGAAATCCGGCGACCCAGGATTATAAAAACATACTAATACATGCTGTAATAAAACGATAATATTCGTTATATGGTGATCATAAACAATTCATTCAAACGTTGGCACGATTGCTGCATTGTGACCTACAATAGTCAACAGCCACAAAACGGAAAGGAAAAAATATAGGCGGAACAGGGTAATTAGACAATATGGCACTGGCAGGATAAGTCTGCACGGGTTGAGGTACCTGGGAACAGAAGCGCTCTGATAGCTCGGTAACTGTACGATTTATTTAAATGAAATTGGGAGGTGTTCTTGATCAATTTGCAGATGCGTTTGAATAATTTGGAGAGTCACCGGTCTGCAGATATGGTTGAGGGTAAAGCTAAAGCCGGGCGTACATCGGAATCAGCTATTGTTTTTGAAAGCATCCAGGGAGTAAACGAATTAATAAAGCAGTCGATGAAACAAGAGATGAAGTGCCGGGGGCTGTCGGATGATGATATCAGGTATGTGTTTCACATGGATCATGATTGAATAAATTGATCGATCCGACGCAAAACAAGGCATATCAACGTTTAGCGGCCATGGAGATATCAGAATAATTGGCAATGAATTTTGATGAATTACTGGATATCGTTGACCGGAACGATTCGGTCATCGGCCGGAAACGCCGGTCCGAAGTGTATGCCACGGGCATGGATAATTTCCGGGTGGTAAATGCTTTCCTGATCAACTCCATCGGGCAATTATGGCTGCCGCGGCGGTCTGCTCAAAAGCGGATATTTCCGCTGGGACTGGATATGAGCGTGGGCGGACATGTGGAGAGCGGGGAAAGCTATCAGGCCGCGTTTCAGCGTGAGCTTTATGAAGAGCTGAACCTTGACCTGGACGGGCTTTGCTGGCGGCAGTTGGGAAAATTAACGCCTCATGAAGATCATGTGTCAGCCTTTATGACCGTTTATGAAATACGTACCGACGCATCCCCACAATTTAACCGCGATGACTTTATCGAAGCGTTCTGGCTGATGCCTGAAGAAGCGCTTGCCCGCATCGAGCATGGGGAGTATGCAAAAGACGATCTGCAGGTACTGATCCGGCGCTTCTACTCAAAAGGAGAGCAATGTCTGACGAAATAACCACCAAAAGAAAGAAAGGATGTAGATTATGAAAAAATTAATTACTGTTGTATGTATTATCATTTTTCCATTTGTTGCCTTTGGGGGCAACAGCGATGGATTCTTCACATCCAATATATCCCCTTCCTCTCCCTTAAGTTTAAAAATTAATGGTTTTGTTTTCAACGGGGGAGTTTATGACTTTGATATGGTTTGGACAGGAAATACCTTTGAGCTTCAAAATGCTCTTATAAATTCTTGTTTCCTAAAGGCTCCTATAGAACAATGGGAAAATATAAGATATGCTCAAACAGTGTATTCGTCCCCACCGCAGGGTTATACTTCTGTTATTGGTTGGATAGCTGCTGTCAATTATGGTTCCGGAGATGGTTCTGTTATATTAAAATCATTGAAAGTATACGGAAAAGACCCACAAGGAATAAAACATTTAATATCCGATCGAATAATCTGTAGCACTTGTGCAAATCCTGAAGATAAGGTTTTTGGGTTCCACATACCAAAAAGTCAATGGCGAAATCCTAATGCTTGGATAAATAACCCTAATAACGGTACAGCTTTTGATGTACTTAGCGATGGATCAGTTAGCATACCGACTTCAAGATATCCATTGGATGTCTTTCATTTGTGGAATACTGAATGGCCTCGCTCTCCAGTGATTTCTGGTTGGACTTACTCAGTTGAAGCAGAAGTCCTTCCACAAGGCAGCGGTATGATTCAAATTGGGTTAGATTATTATACCGGCGATATTGTTCTTGAGGCAGCACTTTCGAATTGGAACTGTGCAACTCCCAATTCGATCACTGTGACTGCTGGATTTTAGCCTTATCCACAAATATCATCAGCTTTTCTGAAGGCGATGATAGCTGCACCAAGACAGGTGTTCCCTGCCGAATCGCAAGTATTAATGACATCTTTATTGAGAAATCGAACCGCAAATATCGCTGGCCATTTGACACAGCCCGGATGAACACTCGGGGTTAACCGAACTGAGCTCCTTTGTTCATAAATGGGTATCAAGTCCAGTTCCTTCGGTAATGATTTTTCGCAGATCATCAGGGTAAACGTTCAAGTCTTCTGTTGGGGTATTCATATTTTATCAGCCTTTTCCTTTTTGGCCTTCAATCTGGATGAGATTCATAACGCCATACAAGGCATCGGTACGGCCTCTCCAATATTCAGGCGATTCCCTTCTGGCTTCTGCCGATGAGAATCTATCCTGTGATTCCTGATACAGCCGTTTGATTTTCTCCAAAAGATTCTCCATATTGTATCACTTTCCCTCTATTTCTGCGGCGGTTTCAATTTGTAATATCCGATTCATGCCACCACCGGTAAAAAGTGAACCCACCTTGTCGATTTAGATGGATACACCCCAAAGTTACATGTTTTGATTAATTGCTGAAAAAATCCGGGATTATCTGTCAAGGAAGGCAGAGATTTTATGTTGTTGACACTGGAACGGCTTCATCGTATGGATAATCATCCATCAATTGAAATACCCCAGAGATGGATTCCCTTTGTAACCCACGATAGTTTCGCCCTATCGTGGGTTTTCTATTTATTGTGGCAATGCCAGCCTTTTCAATTTACTTATCTGCCTTTCCCATGTGAATCATACTCAAGACAGTGTAAAAGGCATCGGTTTTGCCGCGCAAATATTCAGAAGGTTCGTTTTTGGAATTCGCATCTGATAGTTGTTTTTGCGATTCCAGATACAGTCTATGGACTTCATGTATAAGATTTTCCATGTTCCATCCCTGGTCGTAACAATCGATGGTCGTGTGTTCAAAATAAAAGGCGCGCCGTAGCCCTCCTGGAGTCCAGTTAACAAACTCTGCCGGTCTTTCGATCCCGGTCAGGCGTAGCGCACGTTTCCAAAATATCTATCACCACTCGGCAAGTCAACGGATATTGTATGAATCATAAAACTATCGGTAATCCGAACCATTGCTATGAAAAAGCGATTCCAATAACCCAACGGCAAACGCTCAATTATCTGTGTGTTCAGCCGGATGAAATCAAGGGGATATATGAGAATGAGTTGTGATGTTATTGAAAATTCTGAATTGTCTCAAACGCACAGAGAATTGTACTTATACATTGGGACGGTAAAAAATGCTGTTGACACTCGATACTTTTTTCTACACAGTCCGATTGTCTTCAACGGATTTACAGGGACATTAAATAATGGAGAATAACCAAGGACAGCAATAATGAATGCCAATAGAGATTACTTCGTTTCGATATTTCCGGTTTTTCTTTTATGCCTTTCTTTGTTTGCCATGTGTATACCCTCCCAGATTTCCGCTCAGGACAAAATTGCTGAGAAAAAACCCTTTGGAACCGAAGCAATTTGGAACCCCACGGACACGATCATTCAGGATATGGGTAAATTATGTGAAAATGGAGGCGATTGTTTCATCAGAAAAATGATTGAAGCCGGAGCCTCCCCATCATCTGTAGAATTCACGAAGACCCTTATTAATAAAGACTTTCCCTTCTGCTTTATGAAATCTTTCCAGGATATGGGACATGTGGATCTGGTTATGGTCGATTGCCCGTTCATGGCCAATACCATGGGCTTTACACTGCTGGCAAACGGGAATCCTTCGATATTTCTTCCGGGTAATAGCAAATATCTGGATAAAATCGATCTGTCAAAGGACCCGATGTATTCAACCATCATCAAGAAGTATCCCCATGCTGAAATTTGGCTTGATGGGAAGCTGGATCGAACGGTTACATCGGCTGATGGTGGACAGAGATTTATATGGAAACATAAAATACTCAACGGCTGTCGGGCATGCGAAGTAGCCGGTACAGCTACTGTTTCTTATGATTTTGACAAAAACGGCAAGTATAAAGGTGTCCAATTATTGAAATTAAGTGAAGAGGATCTATGCCAATAGAGATAAAGATTTTCTCAGATTATATCTGACCCTTCTGCTATATCGGCAAGGGCATTGTCGAAAAACTAAAACAGACATATGACATCCATGATACATGGATCAGTTATGAACTTCACCCGGAAACTCCGCCAGAAGGGGTACTGCTGACTGAAAGATTCAAAGGTTACGATATTTCCCAGATGTTCGATAATCTGCGCCGACATGGTAAAGAATTCGGGATCATTTTTGGGGATCGCACCCTTCTTTCAAATTCCAGACTATCTCTGGAAGCGAGTGAATTTGCCCGTGACATGGGAAAGTATGGAGAATTTCACGAGCAGATATTTCATGCATATTTTACGGAAGCCATGGACATCGGAAGCGCCGAGATACTGTGTGATATTGCCTCTGGGTGTGGTCTTGATGGTACCGATTTGATGCATGCCCTGAAAGATGGCCGATATAAATTGCGATTGGACAAAGCAAGGAATGAAGGTCTAAAGATCCAGTTGACGAGTGTGCCGACATTTATTATCAATGACAAGCACAAAATTGTCGGTGCCCAGCCAATAAAATCATTTACAGATATTCTGGATAAGATTGCAAAAGCTATCATATGTAACTGAATATCGGATCTATTGCCCCGGAGTTTGCCGCAAGCGATTGCAACGGCACCAAAATAAAGCTTGCCGACTTGATAAACGGACCTGTGGTGCTTGTTTTCCTGAGGGGTTTCATTTGACCATTTGCCAGAAAGGCACCATTGCTTTTGCACAATATGCAAAGAATATGGCTGACATTCCTGCGAATGGCAAGCTGCTCCAGATTCTCTTTTCTCTCAGGAATCAGCCTGAATAGAGACAATTTACATGTTAAATGAGTTCAACTGGCCGTCAAAAAAATAATTTCGATCTTTTTTTTCACCTAAAACCATACTCACAATAAGAAAGTAATCAAGATGCAGAAGAAAATGTGTTTCATCATGGGATTTTTAATTCTGGCGTTTCCATTACTGGCACATAGTTTTGACTGCAATAATCCGGATTTTGGCGCCCGTATCGAGGATCTGAACAAAGATGGATATTTCGTCTGGTACATGGAAAAAGGCGGAATATCCTATTACAACTATACCGGTCCGTGCCGCATGAAGATGCATAATCACGCCAATCCCATGGTCTCCTTTGCTTTTATTCAAGACCAACTATATGCACGTATCGTCAATATACCGAAACAAGAGGGTCAGATAGAGGATATCAGGGACAGAATGGAAAAAAATGTACCCAAGCAGCTTGGAACACAACCATATTCCATGAAACAGGACGGAGATTGGTGGATTTACCAATGGTACAATGAAAAAGATAATCTGACCTATAAAGTGAAAGTACACAGCAAAACAAATGAAGGCAAAAGCGTATGCTACTATGAATCGCTTCGGGCGAAGCTGAAAAATATAAATGAGGCCGATGATCCGGCGTCTCTGGCGAACTGATTTTTGGTACAATTTTAGAGAATGAATGTTACTGATCAAGAAATTCTGGACCCTGAATTCCCAGCAGACGGAGTAATGACATGAACGACCGGATTATTCTTCATCTTGACATGAATGCCTTTTTTGCCAGTGTCGAGCAGCAGGCAAATCCGGCGCTGCGGGGAAAACCGATTGCTGTGATCGGCTCCAACGGCAGAACGGTCATCACGACCGCCTCCTATGAGGCCAGAAAATTCGGCGTCAAGACCGGCATGGCCATCTGGGAAGCAAAGCGTCAGTGCCCCCAGATCATTCTTGTCGTTGGCGACAACCGCAAATACACATACACCTCAACCCGGATTTTCCACATGATGCTGGACTATACGCCACTGGTGGAAGTGTTCAGCATCGACGAGGCATTTCTGGATGTCACGCATTCCCTTAAAATATTCGGCTCTCCGGAGCGCATTGTGTACATGCTGAAGGCCCGGATCAAGCATAGCTTTGGCCTGACCTGCTCTGTCGGCATAGGCCCCAACAAGCTTCTTGCCAAGCTTGCCAGCGATATGAAAAAACCGGATGGGCTGACAATCATTCGTCCGGAAGAAGTATCTCAAATCATAGATCCCCTGCCCATCAAGGATCTTTGCGGTATCGGTTCCCGAATGGAGCGCCATTTACATCTTCTGGGAATCAGAACAATCGGGGATCTGGGACGGTTTCCGGTTGATATTCTGAAAAGAAAGTTTGGCATTACAGGACAGCATCTGCATGATATGGGACTGGGTATTGACCATAGCCCCGTGGTTCCGGCAAGCGATCAGGACAGGGTCAAATCCGTCGGACACTCCATGACACTGAAGCAGGACGTTTCCCGGCGCCAGGATATTCTCAAATACCTGCTCCAGTTGTCTGAAATGGTCGGCAGGCGCGCCAGGCGATATGGTGTTTCCGGAAAAACCGTGAATCTGTATATCCGGTATGCCGATTTTTATTCCAGTATCGGCAAGCAGCAGACTCAGGCAAATCCCATCAACCAGAGCGATGACATTTACAAGGCGGCAATCGATGTCCTGGATACGGTCGAGCTTCAGCAGCCGGTAAGGCTCCTCGGGGTCCGGTTGACCAATTTACAGCATCATCAGGTGGCGCAATTGCCCTTGTTTCCGCAGGAGCGCAGAAAGGCGCTCATGGTGAAGGCCATGGATGCAGTGAATAATCGTTATGGAGACTTTACCGTCACCTTTGCCAGTCTTATGGATACCGAGGAAAAGGGCAGTCACGTGATTTCGCCGGCATGGCGACCTGATGGGATTCGGTGTGTCGATATAAAGTAATGAAGATCCGGTTTAGATATAGATACGATCGTTTGCAGGAAATGTTAATCAGAAAACTGCAAACTACGGATGTGAAATTTCGCATCCGATCTGACAGGAGCATCGAATTCGCAGAGAAATGGTATCCAGAAGTCGATGCCGAAGCAAATGAACTTCGTTTTGAAATATTTCAGGAACCCGTAATCCGGATTTGGAAAGAGAGCGAAGATATTTCCAATATCCTGTACCGACTTGCCGATAAAAATATTCCTTTCGTCATTGAAAAACATAACGGAATTGACTGGATCATTTATGAAAAAGCCGATATAGATTCCTTCTGCAAAATTGAGGCAGATATCGGAGTATAATAGATTTCTATGGCAGCTTCTTCGTTTTGATTGCCACCTCTTCGCCCGTTTTCGGATTTCTGCCGATATAGCTCTTGTACTTCTTGACAGAAAAACTGCACAGGCACCGGAACACCGCCAGAAATAACCTCACCTGTACCAGCCCATATTTTTCTTTCTTTCCCAGGGGCTAAAGTTTATCATCACCCGGATCACGCCGCCATCAATCAAATTTTTTATGGCTCACAAAAAGGAATGATATTCATGGAAAATTGCAAGGTATCAGATGATCTCTACTGGGCTAAGATCGTGCAGGAATGGCCGCGTCTCATCAGTGCTTACCAAGAGCATGAAGACAAGAAACCCATAATGGAATACAGACTTCCAGGCCGCACAATATACGCTTATCCGGCAAATGATTATATCGATGATCTTAGCTTGCGAACCCGGGAAGATGCGAGGAATACATATCAGTGCGCATGTCTTGAGAACAAAATAATGATTTTTGTCAGAGACATGGAAAATAAAATTCTGAAATCCTATGTTACACCGATTGATTAATGAGGAAAACTAAGCGCGACAATGAATTGCGTTCCGTCTTGACTTTGGGGGTAACCTTAATTGGGACGTGGGAAGTGAATGGTTGTGTGCGTGAAGGCTGACGACAAAATGAGACAGGAAGGATATGGATGCATGGCAAGTAATAAAACAAAAAAGCCTCGGAAACAGAAAATCAAAACATTGAAGAAGTCCCCTCCCCAAATAAAGATTTCTGAAGCCATCCTGAAGTTATCTGATCCGCTACGATTTAAATATCGAGAGTCTCATCGTACTGAGATAATCATCTCCATGACGGTGTTGGCATGGAATATCTCACTTTTTCCGAAAGAAGAACAGGTCAATGTTCAAGGGAAGATACTTGATGCTCTTCCGGACAAGTTTACTGCGGAAGACATAGCGGTATTTTTGGAAAATATTGATATATTGATAGAGCGAAAAAATCGGGATTATCCCCATATCAGAGAATTAATACTTAACAATCAGATCTCAGTCTCAGGAGATACAATCACATTGACTGTCAGCACATCGCCATTTCCAAAAAATGAAGGACTTTAAAAATGGGGAAGCCACCTGACCAATACCAGTATCCGATCCGCAAGAAAATCCTTATTATACTGCCATTATTATCGGCAGAGTTAAAGCCAATGGTGTGATTACAGTTCTCAACTGGTGTATTTTTGGTACAGTTCAAATAAAAACGCCACTCGTTCGGCTTCGGTCTTGAAATTCTTTTGTCCATAAGCGGAGTCAACGGCTTTATCGAGTTCCCTGTGGGCTTTCAGCAATATGGGTGGCATAGTGAGCGGATCGTATAGGTCGGCAAGGGATGCATCCGGAAATTGCATTCGGGCATCCAGCACGGCCTGGGCTGAGGTTTCAATTGCCTGCCTGAGTTTATCGCTCGGGTTTTCCGGCCAAGGGAAGTTGTTATAGACAATTTTTATCGAATATTGGTAATCACTTTTCATCCTTCCGGCAACAACCCTTAACCAAGCCATGTGCATAACTGAATGAATGACGCCAAATTCATACAAACTGCCATTTGGAATAAATTGCAACGTATTGTTCAGGATCACATTGCAGTCAACAAACCCTAATGGAGCATAATATCTTCGCTCTGAAGACACTTTAGGAATAACTATCATCAAACCAGTTTTTGGCTGCCGTATTTCTCCAAATAAATATGGAGTTTTGGCCTTTACTACAGTAGCCGCCTTTGGACTTGATTCTCGAAATATCTTAACAGATTCAAGTCGCCGGAGAACTGCTGGCATACTCAACAATTCTTTAGGGTCTATCCCCAATAACCAAAGGCACCAACGCCCACCACCATTTAGAAAGTTTTC
>Ga0268283_1001248_pt1 | contig 12782 bp, 16 predicted proteins | sample saktaG_13_FD_190140 | JGI IMG/M metagenome (GOLD analysis project Ga0268283, IMG submission 190140) | Saline water microbial communities from Sakinaw Lake, British Columbia, Canada - sak_2013_06_06_36m | ecosystem: Environmental > Aquatic > Non-marine Saline and Alkaline > Saline ... | reverse complement strand
CCTGCCGGAAAGCGGTTTCAATATCTTCAGCCGGGTAGCCCTTCAGGACATCCGCGTAAAGGTTCACAAGTTTGGGGGTGACTTCACGCGGCCAAACCTCGGCAAAGTCAACCAGCATTTCCAAAAGTCGTTTCTTGTTAATCATCGCTGAGCTCCTCCATCATTTGTTTGATGTTCGCCGCATTGTCATATTTTTTGAACCCTGGATTGACCCGTTGCGCCCGGTCTTGTTCTTTCGATAGCCAGGAAGAAATGAATTTTCTGACTCCCCGTGAAGTTTTCCGGTTTTTCGGATTGTCATCACACCACAGCGCCATGCGTTTCAGTTGTGCCATGACATCTACCGCCGGAAAAGTATCCTGCCATTTGTCGTAATCTTTTTGTGTGATTCCAAATTCAGTTTTGTCGTTAAGGGGAATTTTAAAAATGAAAACTTCTGTTGGGATTTCCTGATCCGGTGAGCTGGAGTTTTTTTCCAGCTCGGCGGAAGAAAATTCGATAGAATTTTCTATTCTTTCTTCTTTATTGTTCTTTACTTCTTGTATGTGTTCCTTTTCAAAACTTTTTGCTGTTGTTTTTGCTGTTACTTCGCCGTTGTTTTTGTTGTTGCTTTTTTCATCGCAATAGTTGCAAGTACCTGAATTTTCATATGCATTCTGATCATTTTTGTTGTTGCTTTTGCTGTTGGTTTTGTTGTTACTTTTGTTGTTGCTTTTGCTGTTACTTTGCTGTTCCTTTTTTTCGTCCATATTCTCGCTGTTGCCAATTCCGATGCAATCCTGATAAGTGATCCATTTTACAATGGTAATAATTGAAAATCTGTTGTTACTTTCGACGGTGATGTTCCCGGAATGTTTCAATTTTAGGATTCGTTTATAAAGTCCGCTCTCGGTCATTTTAAGTTCAAGCGCCGCCGTTTTTCTTCCAAACGCAAATTGACCCGGTTCCAAATCAATGATAGCCGTTCCCTTGCCCGCTGGTATGCTATAGGAATATTTCTTATAGCTTGCCTTTAACAAACACCATATCCAAACCTTAAGCAGCGCTTCGTTTTGAAAAACTTCCGAATTAAGAATTGCCCGGTGTAGCTTGATGAATCCGGTTCCTATTGACATGCTGCCGCCCTAGATGCTGAAAGAAAAATGCAGATCAGGATGGCAAAGCAAAAAGTTCAAGATCAAGGCGCACAAACCCTGAGGAGTGAGGCGTACTTTTCGTACGCCGCAATGACGAAGGATGCAGTGCAACGCAGATATTGGACTTTTTGCGAAGCCATCAAAATTTAGATACCTTGAGCATGTTCTTCTTGATGTACTTATCAATGGAGCCTTTTAACACGCGTAAACCGCGAGGCCCGAGTCTGATGGCCTTAAGCTTACCGGATTTGATCAAATCGTAAATATGGCGCTCGGTACAACAAAGCTCCTGTGCGGCTTTGCGGACGTAAATGAATTTTCCGATTGTCATGGTTTCCCCTTTTGCCGCTCCATGAAGGCGCTTATGATTGAGATTTTAGGTTTCTTTTTGCAGGGTGCCCGGTTATCGGTGGTCTTCTTCGGGTTTTTGGGATTCCCGAGCCAGAGAAGACCGGCGCGGATAGCGGCGGCGTATGCGTAAATTTCTGCATCGAGTGCATCGTTTCGATCCCTCGTCTTCACCCATTCCAGGTAGGGGAAACCGCCTTTTATATGCGTTTCGATTTTTTCAGCCGTCAGTTGAAGAAAATACTCATCCGTTACGGATTCATACCAGTGATAGCAGCAGGGGCCGGGCGTGGTAATATTTTTCAGCCGGCCGTAAAGGGTGGATTTTGCGGTATCGGTTCCGACCGGCCATAATTTGACGCCTTTGGGTATGAGTTTGCCTTTCCAGTTCAGGTCCTGGACCGATGGTTTTCCGAGCACAGGTTTATTGCGTGCGCGCTCGCCTTTTACAGCGAATATACGGCTGTCTTTTTTCCGGCAATAGTTGTAAACCTGTTGTGTTTTGTAACCCGAGTCAATCGCCACACCGACAACCGGGATGCAGGCGTCATCGCGCATGAAGTTGAAAGCAATCAAGTCGTCAAGCTGCGTTTCCCATTCCCCGTATATCTCTCCATGCCAGATAAGCCAGGATTCTTCACCGACTCCCCATCCGCGGATCACAATAACAATGCGGTTTTCCTGTACGTCAACGCCAAACGTGATGAACACGACACCCGGGGGTGGTTTCATCGGCGGGTAAGGTTCACACCTCAGCCGGAGGTTTTCCCATTCCGGTTGTTCCCCGGCAACTTCATAAGGCTCGCCCAGCCGGGTGTTTACCCAGACCTTCAGGGCCATGGGGTCGTTTTTTGCGTCAATGTATTCCTGGGCGATCTGGCGCCAGGATACAAAACCAAGGGGGGACAAGAGACCGCTGATGTGATATCCGCGCTTTTTCCGGTTGGGTTGTCTGGGGATCCACCGGCCTTTTTTGAGCATCCTGCTTTTGTAATGCTCGTTGATTTTTTCACGGCAACGCATGCAGGTGTACCAGGCATCTGTTATTTCGCCGTTTTCCGCTGTGTATTTAAGTCCATATTCTTCGTTAGTTGTGGAGAAAATGAGTATTTGCAGGGTGTCGCAAAAAGGGCAGGGCACGTGATAATATCGCTGGTCGGATTTCTGGAATTCTTTTTCGATCAGGGATCCGCCTTTTTGCGTGGGCGTGCTGATCTTTAAAATCTTTTTCCGGCTGGAGTAAGTATCGGTCCGACGTTCGGCCAGACTGACGGGACTTCCTTCACCGCCGATGTCCGGTTCAAAACCGTCGATATCGTCCAAAATCAAAAATCGGATAGAGACGTTTCGAAAGGCCGATCCGGAATTACTTCCGGCCATGTACAGTGCGCCGCCGACAAAGTTTTTTGCCAGTACGGTGTTTCCGCCGGTGCGGCTTTTTGTCGGGTGGACCTTTGTAGCGATCGAGGGGGTGCTTTCGATCATGGGTGCGATACGGTTCCGGCTGTGGCGCTCCGCCAGCTCGACGGTAGGCAGCATGTACAAAATCGGACCGGGGGCACAGTCGATGATGTAACCGATAAAATTGTTTGCCACTTCAGATCCGCCAATCTGCGTGGCTTTCATAACAACGACATCGTTTACCTCTGTTTCGGTTACTGAGAGTACCTGCATGATCTCCCGCAGATATGGCGTGCGCTTTGTACGGTAGTTGCCGGCTTCACGGGAGGCAACGGTATTTAAAACCCTTTTCTCATCCGCCCATTCGTCAACAGTGGTCAGTGGGTCCAGCTCCAAGCCGGCGCAGGCGGATTTGATAAAAAAAGTGCGGCCGTCAATCATCGGAACTGTCTCGGATATGTGTCAGCGCATTTCGGATCTCGTTTTCCAGGATTATCCGGATATTCGCTTCCTTCTTTTCGGCTGCAAGCTGGGCGCTTATCCTGTCAATGATGTTTATCAGACTGTCGCGGGTTTTCCGGTACATTTCGAAGGCGCCTTTCTGGACATCTTCGTCCCGGAGCAATTTTCCAGCCCGCTCCTCATAATCCAATTTTTTCATTTCGGCGTTATACTGTTCTTTTAACGTCCGAGCCGCGCTGAAGGACATTCCGGCCAACTCAATGGTTTTTGCTGTTTCCGCCCTCTGTCCTCCGTCATCCGTCCTCTGCCTTCTGTCATCTATCCTCTGTTCAGGTGGTGTATCCGGAGGATTCAATCTGGAAATCTTGTTTTTAATTCCCCGGGCCTCGGGGTCTGAATATTTTTTGACATTTTCAACGGCAGCTTCAATGTCGATTATGTATCGCCTGTTGTTGAGCTTGGTAAAAGTGTCGCCGAATGCGCCTTTCTGGTGGAGTTGAGAAACACGTCCCTTGGTGACGCCAAGGCGGTTGGCAAGGTCGGTAACGTTCCCGTAATTATCCGGTATAGATTGCAGATTGGTCTTTTTCCGGGGGTTTGTTTTCGATTTTTTTGGCACGGGGATCTCCCTGGAAATTGAAACTTCATAAACGCGTTCATCCCGATTCCTTTCGGCTGCATCGCTTCACCTTATGGCTCATTCTGGAGCATACCCATTCGATATAGTCGGCGGTTGGATAGGCGATTTTCCGGCCGATAAAAAAGGCTCCTTTTGGCCCGATCCCTGCGGAATCAAAATTTGCCATGACACCCACCGAATTACCATCAAGCGCCTGCCGTGTTTTGTCAGTGCGGAAAAGATAGGGTCTACCCATCAAAGCTTTTTCAAGCTCAATTCGGATTTTCTCTTGTGATTCTGTCATTAAATTTTCCTTCCAAGAATCCACCTAACTCCAATTATTGCAGCTACGCTCACCAGCGGGCTTGCCGTGCTGCTGATTAGGAAAATATCGCTTGTAAAACTTGCAAAATGCCAGACCATATTCAGCGTCCCCAGGATCACGGGACCTGAAACAATATAACTGACATTCATGGCACTTTTCTTCTCTTAGTTTTTCAATCATAAAAAACCCGGCCTCGATTCCGTTTCCCAGAAAAATTACTTCCTGACTGAAACTGGAGTGCGACAGAATCTTTTGTTTTCGTTGACGGGCCGGGTCCCCAACGAGAAGGCTTCCAGCCAGGTAGCCGTTAAAACTTTTCAAACCCATCGGGCATGCCGTCAGGGATACCGTTATTTACGTCCATTTGAGCTTCAACCATTTCCATCATGCGAGACAGTATTTTTTCGCAGTCCTCAACTGTGTTCGGCATGGATCCGAGTTCTTTATTTGCCGCAGCATACTCGCTGGGGAATTCAGCCTTTCGTGTCATCAGGTTTTTATACTGGGGGGTGTAACTCAGGGGCATGGCGCTTGCGCTTTTTTCCGACGCCGGTGGCTCCGGTGCAGGCGCTTGCGAGCCCGCAAGGGGCCAGGGCTGATTCGGGTACAATTTTACCCACTTTTCAACGGCTTCCATCCGCAGGTCTTGCGGGCAATGCCGGAATAAATCAATGTTCTGGAAAACAAAAGTTGAAAAACCGGGGCCTTTCAGGTTTATGTAACGGGTCCGGAAATCATTCCATACCGCGGCATCACTCGGGGGGCCCTGGTGGCCAGCCACATTTGCCGGCCTGCTTGCCGGATGCTGAGCCGGTGCTGGGGTTGGCGCCGTCGTTTCCGGGGCAGCCGGAATCTCTTTTTCGCTCGCCGGTTCTTTTTTTGCCGAGGTTTGCTTCGCAATCCAGGCTTCAAACGCTTTGATAAATTCACTCCAGTTCCCGACTGCCCGGCTTTTAAGATCGTCAACGCCGGCGCCGTTGGCTTTTGCCGTAAGAACAACAAATTCAATGAGCTTTTCCTGGCCTTCCGGGTACCGCTCTGAAGCAAGAATATCAAAAGCATTTTCGTCAATACTTCCGCTTCCCGACATTTCAGATTCTGCAGAGGCCTTTAACTGATACTGTTCATGCCCGTCATTCCCGACTGTAGATTCCAAAACAATCGCATCGCTGTTTTCTTCGATGGTCCGGATTCCCTTCAGGAAATCCGCGAACTGGTCCCGCATGGCGAAATTGCGGGCCTTGAACTGCATCATACGATTCGTCCATCTTTTCCAAGGGCTTTCAGGTTTCACCTGATCAAAACCGGCCTCTAACGCCTCGGCCCAAGAATATGAACCGGTAACCGCTTCACAGCCCTTTCGTTTCACCCGACAGAAGTACGTCCAGTCGGGTTTTTTCCGCTCACCTTCCGACCATTCCTTGAATTCTTCAAGCAGCCCGGAAGACCGGATAATCGCCAGGGCCGCATCGCCGTAAATACCGGGACGCCCGTTTATTACAGCAATGTTCTGGACACTCGCCATTGGGGACAACCCGATTTCCGCGCCCATCTGCATGGCCACGAAAACTGCTTCCGGGGTTTCGATCGATTTCGGCATCAACCCGGATGCTGCCATGATTTTGGCAAGCCGGATAGCTTCCTCAATACCGTGTGGCGTAATACCAAATGATCTCTTTTCTACTGCTGGTAAATTTGATTCCATAATTCAATCTCCTTTAACTACAATAAATTCCTTTTTAAGCCCGGATTATGGGCGTTTCAATTTCTTCAATTATAAAGCCGGGCAGATTTCTGATACCCGCGTCAACCATTCCCTGAACCATAGTTTCATTGACAAGAAGGTATTCAACCTGGACATCTTCGATATTTACAAGCCGCGCACGCCATGTTTTGCGCATATGCATGCTTGACCCAGTAGCCGTCCTAAAAACCTTTTGCGCCGATACAACCGGAGCGACAACAACCGGAGCAACTATCGTTTCTACTTCAATCTTGATACCCGTTTGCGCTTCAAATACTTCTGCTTCCGCCTGTGCCTCTTTTTGTAACTTTTCTGTCCGCTTGTTCATTTCGGTCTGGACCGCCGCCGCCGCTGCATCTGAAACTCGCTTTCTCTCAAGTTCCTCCATTTTGACTGTGTGCATTCGGACCGTCACCTTGTCTTTCAGACCGATTTCAATTGTTATGCAATCGTCAACAAACGTTTTCACAAAAGCATTGACCGTTCTCACAAAAGCATCTTCTTTTTTAATTACCTCCAACCGCTTCAATGTCAGCGTTTTGACTATTTTTTTTGCTTTCCCTGCCCTTGTTATAGCTTCGCTCATTGTTTTGTCATCAACCACTATAAGCGCCGCCGCCTCTTTTTTCATAAGTTCAATCTGCGGACCGAACTTAAGCCGCAAAAACTGGCAAGCCTGATCCGCATTCAACGGTTCCAAAACCCGAGTTTGGCCACGGACCACAACCGGCACTGCTTCCTGCGCTTCGTTTACTGCTGCCATAAAATCCATTTGCCTTAACTCCCTGTTTTAAAGTACCTGTAAGCTCCAAGCGCGTTCAGAAACGCCGCCCAGGGTTCTCCGTCTATATCAATCTCTGTCGTTATCGCTCGCCCGCCATTTCTCCGCAGCCGAACGGCCAACCCTCTCCGCACATCATGCCCATGCTTTCGCGCAAGATGGGCATAGGCCGCTATCTGGGGATACCACGTACGAGAAATACTCATGGGCGTTTTGTAATCGATAATCGTCAAACCTTGGTCGCTTGGGATATAAACAACAGCGTCAGGGTGCCCCATATATCCAAGGTGTGGATCCGCAAACTCTTCCTCAACTGAAACAAATTCAGGCGCCGCCATCTCCACCCAATTCAAGAAGCTGTCAAAAAAAGGCCCATCACCAGGGTAAAGCGCACAATCTGCCCAAAGCCCCTTGGCATAAATCGCGCACGCCGCATGCACCCTTGTTCCTCGTTCTGCAGCCAGCTTAAGAACTTCCGGACGGATCATCGAAAAGTCGGAAAACGGCGATAAAACCGTTGTTACCGATGGCAATTTCATGGGGTAATCACCATCCCGGCAAAGAGCATCAGGTAAAGCGCGATCGCAAATGCTCCGGCCGACAACCATTTATTAATATCTTCTTCTGTCATTCTTCCGCTTCCCTCCTGTTTGACGCCGTCTGTAATACCAATCTCTTACGACTGTTTTATTGACCCAGAAGCACGAAACGGTAATAATTTGACCATATCCGGGTGCGAAATGATGACCGGGATACCGATTTCAAGACAGGCCCGGACCAGCTCTGACAGAGAGCAGTCCAGTGAATTTGTTGCGCTGTTGACAATCTGAAGCAGCCGGTCGTCAACTTTGATATTCAGGGGATTATTTGTTTTCATGCATCCTCCATTTCCCCATCGCATGGGACATTCAGAACATTGCATAGTGACTCCTGTTTCCAGTGTTTTAATTTTTCGTCAATGCATCCGATTCCTGTGAAATGGCTTTTTTGATTTCGTTGGGCGAGCCTTCCAGCCAAAGAACCGGGTCGGTGTCAGTGGCTGCGGCAAGTCGTTTGGCGCTGGACCAAGAAGGACGTTTTTTGCCGCTCAAAATAAGGCTGATCATGGGAGCACTCAATTCAGTCGCTTCTGCAATTTGTTTTTGGATTCCGTGCTTCATGATCACGTGAATTACCAATGGTAATATTAAAAGTCAACAATAAATTACAATTGGTAATATTTATTTTCTTGATAAAATATTTACTGTAGGTAAAGTAATCGAATGATAAAAACGGACATAAAAGCTTATGATTGTTTTGTCGCTGCCTTGAGATACTGGCTCAACAAGAAAGGGAGGGGGGCTCAGAATTTTCTTGCTGTTGAATCTGGAGTATCTCAGACCCTGTTAAGCCTTATTTTAAATCCAAAGGCTACAAAACGGGCCGGAATAGATTCCCAGGAAGCTATAATTAAAGCTGCTGGTTTTAAAACCTATGAAGATGCCATCAGATTTGGCCGTTCTCTGATCGAAACCGGAAAGCCCCCTGGGCCACCAACTGAACAACCTCTCATCATCCAGGTCAAATCTCAGACCGACAAAGATATCTTGAACGGCGCCGCCGACAATTTCCGGGGTATTCCCCTGTATGAATCCGGTAAGCTGGCGGCCGGCGTCAGCGGTGTTGAATTTGACCCGTATGAATCCCCAGTGTCTATGGTGGTTGTTTATAAACCGGAGCTTAAAGGATGTTTCAGGCACAACCTTGCAGCGATCAAAGTGGGCGGGGACTCAATGGAACCGACAATCACAAAAGGCTCGATTGTGGTCGTGGACCTGTCGGACAAGGTGCAGATTGAAGGAAAGGTGTTTGTTGTGAACACCCCGGAAAGCAGTAATGATATGGCATCGATCAAAAGAGTTCAGAAATGGGAAAAGGGATTTGTCCTGCTCAGTGACAATCCCAGCTACCCGCCGGTCTTATCGCATTTGGACTGGAACCGGCTTTGTGTGGGACGGGTTGTGTGGATGTGGCGGGATGTGAGGGATGTGTGAAGGGGTCAGTATGCTTTCGGATTAACATCTCAGGATGTTATATGGGCTGGAAACCTGAATTCCGCTCAAAACTTAAGATCGCTCATGACAAGATTATGATCATTGGTCGGAATACACTGATCACAGGGAGTTTCAACTTCACCAAAACAGCCAGAGGAATCGAATGCCGAAAACTTGTTGATCCTGAAAAGCAACAAACCCCTATGGACAGAATACATTCAGAACGTTGAAGCGCACAAGGGGCATTCGGTGGGGTATGCAGGAAGATGATTTGAATAAAAATGGGCACCAAACTTTTTTTCTCAGCCCGATTTTTGTCATTTTTTTTTACTGATAAAATTACACGACAGGTAAAAACGCTGGATAGATGCTGGATAAAACCACCATAAACGAAAAAAGGATTTACAGCATTTAGCCGTAAATCCTTGAATTTATTGGTGGGCCGTGTTGGAATCGAACCAACAACCTACTGATTAAGAGTCAGGTGCTCTACCTGATTGAGCTAACGGCCCGCTGAAAAAATATGAATAAATTATCTTTGTAGAATTAGCAATTTTCATGAGCTTTGTCAAGTTTTCAATTTGTAAAAAAGCAAGGTCCCGGATTGAAGATAAAAAACGGTTTAAATCCTTGGGTCAGTGTCATTATACCCACTTACAATCGCTGTTGGATACTGAAAGAAGCCATCGATTCGGTTTTGTCTCAGAAATTTACGAATTTTGAAGTTATCGTGGTCGATGATGGCTCAACGGACGCTACCAATGCCTTATTGTCAACATATGGGGAACAGATCACCACAATCTGTCAGAAAAATAAAGGGGTCAGCGCTGCCAGAAATGTCGGGATAAGCCAAGCAAGAGGCAGCTATATCGCATTTCTGGATTCGGATGATAGGTGGCTTCCGGAGAAACTTTCCTGTCAGCATGATTTTTTTCAGTCTCATCCGGAAGCGCTTATTTGCCAGACCGACGAGATATGGATTCGAAACGGGGTCCGGGTAAACCCTAAAAACCGGCATAAAAAGCCATCTGGCATGATATTTGAGCCGTCACTTCAGCTTTGTCTGGTGAGCCCATCGGCGGTGATGATCAAAAAAAATCTTTTTGATGTAGTGGGTTTGTTTAATGAATCATTCCCTGCCTGCGAAGATTATGATTTGTGGTTAAGGATCGGGCTTAATCATCCTATTTATCTGATTGACAGGCAGCTTGTTGTGAAACGCGGGGGCCATGACGATCAATTGTCCCGAAATCCCGGACTGGACAGATACCGGATTCAGTCCATCGTGAATATTCTTGAAAATCATTCCTTGACGACGCGGTACTATGAGGCTGCTGTCGATGTCCTGAGAGAGAAATGCCGAATATATGCCGATGGGTGCATCAGGCGAGGAAGGTTAGAGGAGGCCGGGTTCTATCAAACAATCGCCGGTCGGTACACTCGGAGGTAAGGATGGTCATGACGATTAAAACCGCTTGGAATTAATACCACGCGACTGCGCTAACCGGGTAGGTGATGTATACTTTTTGTCCAGGAAAGAGAAGCATCTTCCGCGCATCGTCGGTTGGAATTTGGAAAGTAAAGCTCAGGTCTGCGATTCGGAGGGTGGCCTGGATGGAACCGGTTGAAGGATCAAGTGCCAGAAGAGCCAGTACGCCCTGAAGAAAATGCTCCTGAGATTTCAGCAGGGGCTTCTCCAGGCTAAGGAAAATGGAATCCTGAGGGATGACCGCAACGGCAGCGCGAGAAGGTGGTTTAGAAACCCGTACCACCTGACCATCTTCTATTGCCTTTTCCCAACACCCTTCCGGTCCCGGTCGCCAAGGGCCGAACAGGATATTCCCTCTGCCGTTTTCCATCACCCTGCCATTAAACATCGGAATGACGCTGCCACAGATTTCATGGACCCATTGCCAGTCATGACTGGCAACAATGAGGGTTGTGCCCCATTCTTTGCAGGCTTTCAAAGCACTTGCCTTGATCTGCTGCGCACTGGCAGCATCCACGCTGGCGGTGGGTTCATCCAAAAGCAGAACATTGGGTCGTAGCACCAGCCTGGCGGCAAGGGCTACCCGCTGGGCTTCGCCACCGGAGAGCTGATACCAGGAGCGGCCGGCAAATTCTTCGGCGCAAAGGCCTACCAGCGCCAGTGCGCCTGTAACGGCTTCGGTATGACGGGATCGGTTGACCCCTCTTAAAACCAGACCATAGGCGATATTATCAAAAACAGAGCGCTTCAGCAGATAGGGTTCCTGGGGCAGCAAGCTGACATGAAACCGAACGGAAGCGTCAAATGGCGCGGCCTTTCGGCCCTTGAACAAAATGCTTCCTTCGGAAGGGCTGTCCACAAATGCCAGGAGCCTGAGCAGACTGCTTTTGCCGCTGCCGTTGGGACCGATCAGTCCCGTAATCGAGGCAGGTGAAATCGACAGGCTTTCGATGTCCACGGCAAGCTGCCGCTTGTGGTATTTTTTGATATTGAATAGCTGAAAAATGTCCGTGCCCTGATCATCTCCCGCACGGTTTCCCGACCAATGAGGATTGCATGTGTCACGTACATCTGTCATTTCGACCTCATTTGCGGTTCTTTTCCTTTTCATTCGGCGGTTGTAGGGTTATGAGCGGTTACGCAGGAAGGACAGGGAAATATTCACGATGGCCGCAATAGCCATCAGAATCAGCCCCAGCGCAATTCCCATTACGAATTGGCCCTTGCTGGTTTCAAGAGCGATTGCGGTAGTGATGGTCCGGGTGTGCCATTTAATATTTCCCCCCACCATCATGGCAATGCCCACCTCTGTCATCACCCGGCCATAGGCGTTCATGCTGGCAGCCAGAATGCCGTACCGTGCTTCCCACAGCGTGGAAAGCACGATCTGCTTTCGATCGGCTCCCAGAGAGATGAGGGTGATCCGCAGCTTTTCATCCATGCTTTCAATGGTTGCCGCGGTCAGCGCAATGACTACGGGAAGTGCCAGAAGGGTCTGGCCAATGGCCACGCCTTCCAATGTAAACAACAATCCCAGGTGTCCCAGAGGACCCCGGTGGGTTAAGAGCGCATACACCAGAAGGCCAATCAGTACTGTCGGGAGCGACATCAGGGTATCTACCAGGGTTCGCACTGGCTTTTTTCCGGGGAAATCGTGATGGCCAAGTAAAAACCCTGTTGGAATGCCGATCAGGAGGCTGGCGATCATGGAACAGGTGGAGACCTTCAGCGTTGCGGCTGCGGCCGAATAGGTTTCAGCATCACCATGAATCAGCAGTTGGATGGCCTGGAAAAGGCCGTTTAAAATGTAGTCCATAGTCGTTAAATAAAATTTACAACCGAGTTGATTTTCCTCCCGCTTCGGGCAAGGAGGATCGATATGGGGGCCATTCGGGACAGCCTGCTTTCAATCGAAACTACCGGAGTATAGGATAACTCCGAGAAAACCGCAATTCTTTTGCCGAAGGAGTCCGGGAAATTGGTTGAAACAAGGCTATGCTCGAAAATTCACAGATTCTGACTTCTTGCGCGACGGGAAACGACTGGCTTCGGGTCTTTAACCTCGATTGTTATGCCGTCAGCCTCTGATCCGAATGACGCTACCTGCCAGGGGCTGATCGAAGCCGGTGCAAGAGACATGTCTTACGGTGCGCCCATTGTGCCGGAGAGGATTGATAAGAACTTTCTTTTGACTTTCACCGGTGCTTTACTTATTCTTTGTTTGTCCGCAGCGGCGGGGCAACCCCTTAACGGCTGAATGGGCTCACTAACTATCCAATAAATCTCAAAAATTGTCACCATTCCTGTTAGAATTACTCTTAGGATGCATTACAAAACAACTTGACTATTTCTCTATTATAGAGATATGCTGTATCTATGTCAATCATATTAGAGCAAATCAAGATACGGAGCGACCTGTTAGTCTCAGTTTTAGATGAAAGGCA
>Ga0268283_1001247_pt1 | contig 12788 bp, 9 predicted proteins | sample saktaG_13_FD_190140 | JGI IMG/M metagenome (GOLD analysis project Ga0268283, IMG submission 190140) | Saline water microbial communities from Sakinaw Lake, British Columbia, Canada - sak_2013_06_06_36m | ecosystem: Environmental > Aquatic > Non-marine Saline and Alkaline > Saline ... | reverse complement strand
CAGGAAATGCCTCGCGTCAAATTCGTCACGTCCGCGGGTGATTTTGTGGTCGAACTTTACCCTGACAAGGCGCCCAAGACGGTTGCCAATTTCTTGCAGTACGTCAAGGACAAGCACTACGACGGCACGCTGTTTCACCGTGTGATTGACAACTTCATGGTGCAAGGGGGCGGCTATGACAGCAAGTACGGGGAAAAACCAACCCGACCACCCGTGGTACTGGAGGCCAGCAATGGCCTGAAAAACGAGGTCGGCACGATTGCCATGGCCCGCACCAGCGACCCCAACTCGGCCACCAGCCAGTTCTTCATCAATGTCAAAGACAATGTCAAGCTCAATGCTCCCTCGCCCGACGGCTTTGGCTATACCGTCTTCGGCAAGGTCGTGAGCGGCAGCGCGACGATTCAGAAAATCAGGACCACCGCCACTGGCGCCGGCGGGCCGTTTCCCAGCGATGTGCCAAAAACGCCTATTCTCATCAACTCTGCAACCCTTGAAAAGAAATCATGAGCAATCCCCAAGTCGAACTCCACATTGCCAACTACGGCGTCGTCACCCTTGAACTGGACACGGAAAAGGCACCCAAGTCGGTTGCCAACTTCCTGAGCTATGTGAACAAAGGCCACTACAACAACACCCTCTTTCATCGGGTCATTCCGGGTTTCATGGTGCAAGGCGGTGGCATGGAGCCTGGCATGAAGGAAAAGCGCGGCGACAAGCCGATCGACAACGAAGCCAACAACGGCCTGAAGAATCTCAATTACACGGTGGCGATGGCGCGCACCGGTGACCCCCATTCAGCCACTGCACAGTTCTTCATCAATGTGGCCGACAACGGTTTCCTCAATCACACCGGCATTTCAGCGCAAGGCTGGGGCTACGCCGTGTTTGGCAAGGTGATCGCCGGCACCGAAGTGGTCGACAAGATCAAGGCCGTCAAGACCGCCAGACGCGGCCACCACGACGACGTGCCGGTGGAGGACGTCATTCTGGAGAAGGCTGTAGCCCTTTGACATGAGCATCCTGGCGTGCCCGGTTCTGCTGCAGGCGCCAGCACACTGGCAGCGTCTGGATTTCATCGCCGATTTGCATCTGCAGGCGGGCGATGAAGCGACCTTCGACGTCTGGCGCAACTTCATGCAGCGCACACAGGCAGACGCCTTGTTCATTCTGGGCGATCTGTTTGAGGTGTGGGTTGGGGACGATGCGATCGATGCGGCCAGTCCAGGAGATGACTTTGCTGCGCGTTGCGCGCAAGTTCTGGCAGCGACGGCGCAACGTCTGACCCTCTTTTTCATGCATGGAAATCGCGATTTCCTGGTCGGAGCGGGCTTTGCCGCAGCCTGCAACATGAAACTGCTGGACGATCCGACGGTACTTGAATTTGCCGGTGAGCGCTGGTTGCTGTCACACGGTGACGCCTTGTGTCTGCAAGACAGCGACTACATGCAGTTTCGCGCACAGGTTCGCAGTGCGCAGTGGCAGCAGGCTTTTCTGCAGCAGTCGCTGGCCCAGCGTCAGGCCATTGGACGCCGGATGCGCTCACAAAGTGAGGAGCACAAGAGCATGGGCACGGCCAAGGGCAACTTGCTGGTTGACCTGGACAGCCAGGCCACACGCGCATGCCTGCAGGCCGGCGCAGCCAGCACCCTGATCCACGGCCACACGCACCGACCGGCAGAGCATGGCCTGGGCCAGGGTCTGCGCCGCGTTGTGCTGAGCGATTGGAACGCCAGCGCCTCTCCGCCGCGCGCTTCGGTCTTGCGCCTGAGCGCCACGCAGTCTGGTCACGCGCCAACCAGCGCCAGGCTGGAGCGTCTGCCAGCAGCCTTGGCCTAGGGCCTGCGATCCCTACAGACTGATTTCGTCAATCTGGGATGGGTCCAGAAACAGCTCGGCATAGCGCCGGTAAATCCCTTTTTCCACGAAAATGTCAAACAGGTCGGGATCGAGGTGACCATTGGCCTTGAACTTGTTCATGGTGGCCACCGCCTGGGACAGTTTCATGCCAACCTTGTAGGGGCGGTCGGTCGCCGTCAGAGCCTCAAAAATGTCGGCAATTCCCATGACGCGTGCCTGGACCGACATCTGGTCGCGTGAAAGACCTTTGGGATAGCCTTTGCCGTCGACGCGTTCATGGTGGCCGCCAGCGTATTCGGGCACGTTCCTCAGATGCTTGGGCCAGGGTAACTGCTCGAGCATCTTGATGGTCGTCACGATATGTTGGTTGATGGTCTTGCGCTCGGCCGCAGTCAGGGTGCCGGCTCGAATCGACAGATTCTCCAACTCGTCGGCCGTCAGGAACGGGGCTTGTACGCCGTCAACATTGCACCAGACATGCTCGCTGGCAATCGCACGCACACGCGCCAGCGCCACCTCGCTCATGGTTTCGCTACCGACATTGGTGGCACGCAGGAATTCGCGGTCGGCCTCCAGCGCTGCAACGACCGACCTGGCGTTGGCCGCAAGGTCAGCCTCGGCCTGAGGATCAACACAGGCCCGCAACGCCAGCTGCTGGCGCAAGGCCTGCAGTTCCGCATCGCGCTTGAGCACTTCAAAACGGGTGTCGATCAGATCGACACGGTCAAACAGGGTTTGCAATTTGGTGGCTTTGTCGACCACGTGCACCGGTGTGGCAATCTTGCCGCAATCATGCAGCAAGCCGGCAATCTTGAGTTCGTAGCGGTCCCTGTCATCCATTTTGAAACCGGCCAGCGGACCCTCAACCGTTTCAGCAACCGCCTCGGCCAGCATCATGGTCAGTGCTGGCACCCGTTGGCAATGTCCACCGGTGTAGGGAGATTTTTCGTCAATGGCCAAGTTGATCACATTGATGAAGGATTCAAACAGTTCCTCGAGCTGCGTCATCAGCAGCCGGTTACTCAAGGCGATCGCTGCCTGCGAGGCCAGGGACTCGGCCAGACTCTGATCGGCTAAGGAAAACGCCACCACCTCCTTGCTGCCGGGTGCCTGCGCATTGATGAGTTGCAGCACGCCGATCACCTCACCCTCGTGATCCTTCATGGGAACGGCCAAAAACGACTTGGAGCGATAGCCGGTCCGCTCGTCAAAGCGACGCGTCCCGGAAAAATCGAAATTCGGTTCGCTGTAGGCGTCGGCGATATTGACCGTCTGCACGTGAATCGCCGCATAGCCTGCCACCAGCGAGTCATTCGGAGTGCCTGCCGCGTCGTACAGAGGCAGATCCGGAAAGCTGATGGCGCTGCCCGAAGTTCCGCCCATGGCGATATTGAGCGAGTCCGTGCGCAGCATCTCAAAGCGCAAACTTTGACCGTCCCCGGTCATCCGGTAGAGCGTTCCACCATCGGCGTTGGTAATCTGCTTGGCTGCAAGCAAAATGTGCTCAAGAAGTCGCGTGATGTCGCGCTCCCTGGAAAGCGCTGCCCCGATAGCGTTGAGCTGTTCCAGGCGCTTGATCAAGTCGTCGGCAGAATCCACTGGCAAACCTCCCTTAGGTTCATGACTAGCTGTCTGCGGGCCAGACCCGCTCCACACGCGGCGCTGTCAGCCACTAATTGGGCTTCAGCAACACCTTGAGCACATTTTGCAGGCGTCGCGCCTGCACCGCATCGTACGCGCTGGCCAGAACCTGACCGGCATCCTGGCCCCAGGTCTGAGCCGGCGCCGGATCGTGGCGTTTGGTCAGCAGTTGCAACTGTAACGCACGACGCGCATTCAGGTGCTCCGCAGGGGTTGGCATCTCGCTGGCCATCTCCAGACGCAGCAGGGCTACAGCGCCATCGCTGCCAGGTGCCTGGCCAATCGCCTTGAGCCAGCCAGCACGTACCGCCGCAGGAACGCGACTGCCCAACTCCTGCGCCGAGGGCATCAGGGTCGCATCGCGTCGCTCCCAGGCTGCCAGAACCTGAGTGAGAGCCTCACCGTGCGCCTGGGCTGCAAGTTTGCGCAGGGCAAACTGAGCATGCTCTACGGCATCTCGCTGCGCCCGAAAAGCGGTGTCTCCCAAGCGTGGTGCTTCCTGCCACGCCGGCGTCGAACCAAAGCGCTCGTCGCGCCCAGGCCTGCGTGGGCCACGGTCATCTGCGCGAGCCGCCGGCTTATCGTCCCGCGGGGCCCGTGGCCCGTCTCTGGCGCCGTCCTTGCGCTCACCAAATTTTCCGCCACGCCCGGCTGGCGCGGGTTCGGTCTTCTTCATTCCAGGGCGATCATCGCCGCGCACCGCGCGCACCGGCTTTGCTGCCGGCTTCGAAACCTGCTCCGGCACTCCAAGCGCATCTGATGCCGTTGCACCCGGTTCAACCGTCTCGGTCGTCAGGGCCTCGGCCTGCGCCACAGCTTCGCCAGTGGCCTCGGATCCTGCCATGGCGGCGACCGCCGTATTAACCTCGGTGACGGCAACCTGCACCGCCGCCTGGGCCTGGGCCTGGCCGCGCAGTGCCGCCTCCAGCGCGGTCATGGCAGCGCGAATGCCTTGGGCATCGCCTGCCAGATTGGCCGTTTCCAGCGAACGCGCCGCATCAAGCACAACGCGATCGCGCTCACCCAACGCTGCATCGGCCTGCTGGCGTTGCGTCGTCTTGCGCGTGAAGGCTTCGTCAATCGGCTGGCGAAAGGCCTCCCACAATTTTTGCTCCTGACGCCGATCCACCGGCACTCGATGCGCCTCGGCTTGCCAGCGCTGCTGCAAGCCGCGCACCGCATCAATGCGCAGTTCCGGCGCGCTGCCCAGGGCTCTGGCTTCCTCGATCATGAGCTGGCGTGCCGCCAGACTGTTGGCCTGCAGCACCTCCAGGGGCGCCGCAGCGCCCTCTATGGCCGCCTTCCACAGTGGCTGCAACTCGGCAAAAACCTTTTCACCGACATGCCCACCGTCACGCCAGCGGTCACCAAACTGGTGCAGGATGCGGTTGAAGCCTTTCCAGTCATCGTCCAGCGCGGTTCGGTTGGCAGCAGCCCAGGTATTGAGCTCTTCAATCAGCGCGAGGCGCTGTGCCCGGTGCTCGGCTGACTGTGCCTTGAGCTTTTCAAGCCAGGCTTCAACCACCTTGTGCGCTTCGTTGCAGGCGTCATCGAAACGCTTCCACAAACCGTGGTTCGGTGCGCCGCCCTGATCGGTCTGCTTCCACTGCTCACGCAGGGCACGCAAGGTCTCCTGCATCTTGCGCCCGCCGATCGCCTGACCCTCCGGTCGCTTGAGCAGGGCTTCGGCCTTTTGCACCAGCTCTTCGCGCAACTGATCGGCACGCCAGCGCTGCCAGCCTTCGAGTTCCCCCGCCGCGGCCAGCGCCGCGTGTGCCTGATTCTCCAACTTGTCGTCAATGATCCGTCCGTAGTCCTTCAGGGCATGGCGCAGGGCCGCTGCCGCTCCCGCACTGGCTTTGCCGTGTCCCTGAGATATTTCCTGTTCAAGCTTGGCCAGCGTGTCCGCCACCGCCGCCACGGCCTGCGCCTTGACTTCAGGGTCGATCGCAGCACGCTTGGGCCGCGGCGCTGCCTCGGCCGGCACGCCTCGGGCAGCGCGCAGTTCTTCGGCCCAGACCGGCACCGGCGGCAAGGCCGCAGCACCATCTATCGCAGCAGCGCAGGCTTGCGCCAGCGCGTCCCGGAAAGCTTCCCAAACCACCAGCAATTGACCCCGTGAGGCATCGAGCAAGGGCGGAAACTTGACATCAACGCTGGCCCAGTTTGTGTCAGCCAGCAGGGCCGCCGCCTGTGCTTGCCAATGCTCCACATCAGCCTGCAGAGCATCCAGCAGCAACTGGGCGTCGCGCCACGACTTGGTGGACAGCACCTCAATGCGTTGTGCCAGCAGCACCGCTGCCTCGCGCTGCACCTGGACCCGATGCTGCAAGTCCTCAATCACCTTGACCCGCTCACTGAGTTCCGTCTTGAGCGTGGCCAAGGGCTCTTTGCTTAGCGGCGCACCGGCCTTGGCGGCATCGCGCTGCCATGCCATGGCGTCGGCGATGTTGAGTTTGGGCAGGGCCAGCAGGCTTCTGGCTTTGTCGCCCCACTCCATCGCAATCGATTCCTGCCCCTTGCTGCGCTTGATCTCATCGAGGCGCTCGCGCAACAGCTTGGCTGCACCCTTGTCTTTACCGCTGAGTTCCTTGAAAACCGCCTGCATCTGCTCAATGCCGGGTGAACTGATGAGCCACTCGCGAATGCGCGCGGTGCGCTCGCTTGAGGTCGGGGCGGAAAACGCCCCACCCGTCACCAGATCAAGGGGATGAGGCTCGTGCGTCTTGGCCGGAATTTTTGTCTCTTCGGAAACGGGGGCAGATTTTTGATTGGCAGGAAAAGGGAACATGAGTAGCACGAACAAAGAAGGAAACCCGAGCCAGAGTGCTGACAAGGTAGGAGGCGCTATTTTCACCGGAATTGCACTGCCACGGCAACAAAAAAGACGAAAGCCCGGTCGAATGGCTCAAAGCCAGATCGCCGGGCTTGACAGCTGACACAAGGTCCATGCTGTCAGGGCTCACGCCAAGGGAGGGTAAAGTCCCCGTGCGCTGGGCGGCAAAAGATTGCCACCACAAGTTGCCGGGGCCGCTTTATCGCAGCTACCTGACGGTAGGGACTGGCTACTGCCGGCGTGTTGCCCATCGTGTGACGGGCAAGCAAAGTCTAGAACACTGCAGGAGCAAGTTCAAGTTTTGTTTATGGATAAGAGATCGGTTTCATATGGTTGACTCGATATATAATGTCACCCTAGAATCCGCCTTCCCTCGAATATTCAGGGATAACCCGAACCCGCTGCCGAACCCGGCATATTCAGCCTTCTGCAAGACTCCTTTTCAGACTGCAGGCGGTTGATGGCGTACCAACCCAAACGAGGTGCCGCGTGTGTGCCGCCCCCGGCAGTGCATCACAGCAGCCCGCGCGAACGAAGGAAGAGCTATGACAGCGTCGAAAAAACTCACCCAGGGCCTGCGAACCTTCGCCAGCGATGTAGCCCAGGGCTTCTTTGAAATAACGCACAACGGTTTTGCCCTGGTCGGACTGGCGGTGATCTTTGCCGTGATTGCCTTGTCGGTACGGCCGGAACTGCGCCAGGTGGGTGAAATCGAGCTATTCGGCTGGCTGAAGACCCGCCAGATCGCACTGACCGGCTGGTCCAGCGAGATCGATGCCAGCGATCGTGCCACCGCCATCAATCCTCAAGACTTGCCCCGACAGCAGGCAGCGGTGGCCTATTGGCTAAGCAAGAAGTACCGGGTCGCGCCGGAGCCCATCAGCGCCCTGGTGACCGAAGCCTATGAGATCAGCCGGCACACCAAGTTGGATCCGACCTTGATTCTTGCGGTCATGGCGGTCGAATCGGGATTCAATCCGTTTGCCCAAAGCCCGGTTGGCGCGCAGGGCTTGATGCAGGTGATGACCCAGGTTCACAGCGACAAGTACGAGAGTTTTGGCGGTAAATTTGCCGCCTTTGACCCAGTGAGCAATTTGCGGGTGGGCGCCCGCGTATTGCAGGAATGCATCAGCCGCGCCGGCTCCGTTGAGGGTGGTCTGCGCTCTTATGTCGGCGCCACCAACGTTGAAGACGACAGCGGATACACCGGCAAAGTGATGGCCGAGCACGCCCGGCTCCAACTGGTGGCCAAAGGCCTGACCGTGCCTTTGACTCCTGCCGCGCCCATGCCAGCCAAAGCAGACCGCAACGTCGATAAGCTTGCCCTTCTCTCTCCTTCCTGAACCACCATGTACGACCGTCAATTCCTCATTGAACAAACCGATCCTGAAATCTTCGCCGCCATCCAGGCCGAAAATGCCCGCCAGGAACAACACATCGAGCTGATCGCCAGCGAGAACTACGCCTCGCCTGCGGTGATGGCGGCGCAGGGAACTCAACTCACCAACAAGTACGCCGAAGGCTATCCCGGCAAGCGCTACTACGGTGGTTGTGAGTTTGTCGATATCGCCGAGCAGTTGGCGCTCGATCGCGTCAAACAGATTTTTGGCGCGGATTGCGCCAACGTGCAGCCGCACTGCGGCGCCTCCGCCAACGAAGCCGTCTTCCTGGCCTTTCTCAAACCCGGCGACACCATCATGGGCATGTCGCTTGCCGAGGGTGGCCACCTGACCCACGGCATGGCGCTGAACATCAGCGGCAAGTGGTTTAACGTTGTCAGCTATGGTCTGAACGCCCAGGAGGAGATTGATTACGACGCGATGGAGCGCAGGGCGCACGAATCCAAACCCAAACTCATCATCGCCGGCGCCTCGGCCTACAGTCTGCGTATTGATTTTGAACGCTTTGCCCGGGTGGCACGGGATGTCGGTGCCATTTTCATGGTCGATATGGCGCACTACGCAGGCTTGATCGCCGCCGGCGTCTACCCCAACCCCGTTCCCTACGCCGATGTGGTGACTTCGACCACGCACAAGAGCCTGCGCGGGCCGCGCGGCGGCATCATCCTGATGAAATCGCAGCATGAGAAGGCGATCAACAGCGCGATCTTCCCCGGCTTGCAGGGCGGCCCATTGATGCACGTGATTGCCGCCAAGGCCGTCGCCTTCAAGGAAGCACTGGCGCCTGAATTCAGGATCTACCAGCAGCAGGTACTGAAGAACGCACAGATCGTTGCCCAAACGCTGACTGAGCGAGGTCTGCGCATCGTCAGCGGCCGCACCGAAAGCCATGTGATGCTGGTTGACCTGCGCGCCAAGGGCATCACAGGCAAGGAAGCCGAGAGCGTGCTGGGCGCCGCCCACATGACAATCAACAAGAATGCCATCCCCAATGACCCGGAAAAGCCGATGGTCACCAGCGGCGTGCGCATTGGTACACCGGCACTGACGACACGCGGCTTCAAGGACGCCGAGGCACGCCTTACCGCCAACCTGATTGCCGACGTGCTCGACCATCCGAGGGACAGCGCGAACCTCGATGCGGTACGTGCCAAAGTCAACGCCCTGACCGCCCGGTTTCCTGTCTACAGATGACAGTCATTGCGAGCGCAGCGCGGCAATCCACTGCACCATGAAATGCCCTTTCTGTAGCCACTCTGAAACCCAGGTCATGGAGACGCGGGTCGCTGAAGACGGCGACTTCATCCGGCGCCGGCGCCATTGCGCCTCCTGCGAAAAGCGCTTCACAACGTACGAGCGGGCCGACGTCAGTTTCCCGGTCGTCGTCAAAAAAGATGGCCGACGCATCGAGTTTGAGCGCGCAAAACTGGTGGCTTCCATGAAACTGGCGCTGCGCAAGCGCCCGGTCAGCATTGAACAGGTCGATGGTGCCATCGAACGCATCGAAGAAAAACTGCTGACCCTGGGGGTACGCGAAGTGCCCTCCACGCGCATTGGTGAACTCGTCATGCGCGAATTGAAGAAACTCGACAAGGTGGCCTACGTTCGCTTTGCCAGCGTTTACCGCAGCTTTGAGGACATTGACGAATTCAAGACGCTGGTCGACGCAGTCCGCCGCTGAGCCAGCGTCCGACAGTTACTGGCAATCAGCAGCAACACCTTTTCTTGAGCGTGCCCGGCCCGTGCTGCTCAAGACAATCTGCTGCACCTCTGCGCTTGAAGCAGGCGTCAAACAGAAGGTAAAAGTGCCAGCCTGAAAGGCGCCCGTAACCAGTTTGGCAGAGCCGGAAGCACTGTACGAAACGTAGTTGGCCACCGACGTATTGCCGGTCAGACTCAATCCGTCAGGCAGGGCCCCGTAGCGCTCAATCAGTTGTTCGTCCGCATCGATGGCAGCGTTGTTGTTGACGTCGTGAAACGTGATGCGCCCCTGGTTCCAGCCGCCCGTGAGCTTGCAGGACAGGCCGTCCGCCGACTTGCACACAACGACACGAGCGTTGCGCTTGATGGCCTCAGCGCGCGCCAGATTCAGGCTGGCCCGAAAAGAACTGCTGGCCGCATTGGACCTTTGCGTATTGAGCATTTCTGTCATCGAAGGCAGAGCAAGGCCAAGCAGAATCGCCGCCAAGGCCATCACCACCAGAAGTTCGACCAAGGTATAGCCGGCCTGAAAACTCGGCAGGCCCGCCTTCCTCCCTGGAACGCTTTGGCGCATATGCGCCGGATAATGCGCCTGCAGCGCCCTCAAGTCAAAGCCAAATCGACTTCAATCCATTGGTAGTTACCCTACCATGAAGCACTTCCCCAGAGGCGGCGCCCGCTTTCACTGACAGAGATATTCCCGTCGCCCACCTGGGTTCCGCCAGTGGTCGGCGTAGCGGTCAGCACAAAGGTCTGCGAAGGTGTGGTGATATCCAGCGCCAGGGTGTAACGACCGTCATTGGTCATGCCGCTGGTGCGCCCCAGCCCCCCGGCAGAGGTGCCGTTGTAGGCTGCCGTCACACTGGCGCTGTAGTTGTTTGAATTGAGGAAGATTTTTTCCTGCAGGCTGGCCAGTTCAAGCAACTCGGCCTGCGCCTGAACCCGTGCCGCACGAACCACATGCGCCGTGTAGGAAGGCAACGCAACAGCGGCCAGAATGGCCACGATGGCAACCACAATCATCATCTCGATCAGGGTGAAGCCCCTTGCGCCGAATCGTTCCACGATCACCCCCTCGGTTGAAAGCCCTATGGTGCCACAAGTTCACGCCACGAAATGCGACCGCTGCGCGCAGCCTGGCGGGCCCGCTCATCGCCACCGGTCTTCAAGGAACCATCGGTATTGGCGATAGTCTGCACGGTGCGAACATTAAGCGCATCAACCGTGACAATCGTCACGCTGCCATCAGCGTTGACGGTTCTGACGATGGTGGCGTAAGTGCCATCGTTATAGGTAATGACGGTCGTCGTCACGTTTCCCACCACCGTTGTCGTGACGGACGCAATGGTGCCACCAGCACCGCCCGTGCCGGCGCTCAAGTCACCCAGCTTCGGATCGGTCGAACCGGCGGCCTTGGCGCTCGGTGTGCTGGCGCCGGTATCGGTTGGCGGGATCTTGGTCCAACCCGAACTGCCGTAGCACTTGGCGTTCGGGTGGTGCCAGTAGACAGCGTATTCAGCCAGGACATAAGTGCTGTACAGGGCGGACTTGACGCGCCAGCCGTATTCCGGACGACCGCTCACATTTTGTTCAATCGCAGAGTTCGGTGTGGTATCCCGGATGACCTGGACTACCAGCGCACCGTTGTGCCGCGCTCCCGTGGCGGTGGTCGGTGTTGTGGAGGCGTTATAGCCCAGGACACCCGGGCCATCGGTTCCATTGGCTGGTGGAATAACCGGTTGGTACATATTTCCATCGCGTGTCCCAGCGGCTTGCCAGACGCAGCTGTATTTGGTCGGGTGCAGCCCAACCCGGACATCGCCATTACCCCACCAGTTCTTGGGCGTCAGAGCATCCAGTGGCATATTCACGACCAGACTGCCGATCGGCTTGGGCAAGGCGAGTCGCGCGGCATCGGTGGCCGCTGCGCCAGGCCAGACTGCATTCGGGTCCCTCCGGTAAGTCTGCAGCGTGGCCAGGTCCAGGCTCGCGGCCGTGGCGTAGTTCTTGACAGATAGGTAACCGTGGTTGACGTTGTAGATGTAAGTGGGGTCACCAATGTGCAGATTCACTGCCGGACTCAGATACTGGTTCTGCAGCAGCACCTTGAAGTTCTGGTTCAGCGAAGGGACCGAATTGCTAAGGAGTAGCGTGGTACTGCTGGGGTTGAGCATATTGACACCGGTGACATCATAGACGTCGTCGTACTGGTGAAAGTGGGTGTCGTAAACGCAACCTGTATCGATGCAGGTGTCACCGACGCTGGCCGGCTCTACACCGGCACTGTTGAAGGCCGTGGCCGTCAGCGCCGGCGCAAAATTGGTCCAGCCAGACTTTGCTACTGCCGGCGAAGCAGCCACCGCCGTGACGCCTGTGACCCCGGTCACGCCACCGGCTGTCGCCGTGGTTGTGAAAGTCAGGCCACCGCCCTTATTGATACTGCCGACGGTAATGACTTTTCCGTTGTTGCTGCCATTGCTGTTGGTCGAAGTGTCGATGACACAAACGACATTGGTGGCCTTGGCGGCGCACAGCGGCGTGATCGAGTTGCCGCCGACGTAACCCTTGTAGGTGCCGCCAGTACCCATATCGCTGACGACCTTGGCCGCTGCCTGCACCGCAGTTTTGGTTTTTCCGATTTGAATTTTGCTGCTTTCTGCAGTGTTGCCATCCACTCTGATGGCCGAACCACTCAAGTCGTCTTTTATCTCGTACTCATCCGTGCTGGTTCCAGTGAATGTGATGAACCCGGTGGGCCGCACGGCCGCCACCGCTGTCACACCCGCCACCGCGGTCACCGCCGCTGCGGCAGCCACGAGTGTCTGCGAGGTTCCGGCCGCTATGCTGATCGCCTTGCCGTTGAACTGGGCGCCCATCGGTGCGCTGATGGTGATCACGTTGCTGGACCGGGTCGCGGTAAAGCCGCCGGTCACCAATCCCATGATGGTTTCAGCGTTGGCATTCTTGTTGGTACTGGTGTTGGTGCCACCATCGGGAATATCAGTTACCGTCAAGCCCGAGACGATGGTGACGCCGTCGACCGTGATCGCGCCCAGGGTCGCCGGATAAGTGGCGGTCTGACCGGTGGTGCCCACCGTGATCGTGGCGGTGGCCCGGGCTCCGCCCGTCGGTGGCGCAAAAAACACATCGACGTCAAAGTGTCCGCCTGTGACACCCTGCGCGGTTCCCAAATCGACAGGCACGATGGTGACATCCGGGTTTTGATTGAACAAGGTGTTGTTCAATGTGCTCAGTTGCACCAGAACCGGCTGCGACATGACACCGATGCCAATCATCTTGCCAACCGGTATGCTGTCGGTGGTGAGCAGGGTAGGTGTGAACTTGACTCG
>Ga0268283_1001246_pt1 | contig 12794 bp, 24 predicted proteins | sample saktaG_13_FD_190140 | JGI IMG/M metagenome (GOLD analysis project Ga0268283, IMG submission 190140) | Saline water microbial communities from Sakinaw Lake, British Columbia, Canada - sak_2013_06_06_36m | ecosystem: Environmental > Aquatic > Non-marine Saline and Alkaline > Saline ... | reverse complement strand
TTTGGAAATAAAAAATTTTAATAAAAAATATTTAGAGCAAAATATAATAGACCAAATATTGTTATTAAAAATAGTGAACCTTGAACAAGTTCCATTATGGGTGTTTCTTTTAATATCTTAAACATATAATATGATTTTAGGTTATACAAATATACAACATTTTTTAGAAATAAAAATTATTTCGTAATTCTTTTCAATTTATCTTCTCTCTTTGATATTGTATATTCTTTGTATTGTTCTTCTGTTAAAAACTCTTTCTTCCAAACATCAGGATCAAATATTATTTTACATTCTTTTATACCATCTGAAAGATTGACATTAACTTCATATTTCAACATATTAAATGATTCTGTAAGTTCTTCTTTAACATATTCGCTATGATTAAAAACAAAACCGTGTCCTTCTTTTGTTATTTTATCATCTGGTATGTTATTAACATCTGGCGAAGGACACCATTTATCATTAATATTTTCCATTGACGATATTGTATAAATACTTATTTTTGACATATTTTCAAGTTCATAAATAACTCTCAATGGTTTTCTTAAAAATTGTTCAGCACCAATTTCTTCTGGAGTAAATATTATTTCATATCTTGAATTTTCCAATAATAACCACTCGTCCCAATGCTTATAGTATTGTTTCCAATCAACTTTCTCCCATTGTTTACAATCCATTGATAATCCTTTCTAATTTTTTATCTCTCAATGCTTTTTGATAATATTTTTTACCTATTTTACTTTTCTTAAAATCTTCAAAACTAATATAAAGATCCGCAGTTTCAGTAAAATCTTTCAGATAATTTGCAAAAGCAATAGTAAAATATCTTATTTCATCAGATTTGTTCATCAATAATACGTTTTAATTTCTTTTCTCTTAATGATTTTTGATATAGTTTAACAAATTTTTTATCTGCAAAATATCTATCTTTATTATATTCAATGACACTAAACATCATAGTTTCATTTTCATCTGCATTTAATACACAAGGCATATCTTTTTCTGTCACAATAGGTTTATATCTTGGATCATATTCTTGAACCCATTTATAACCTTCTGATTTATATATTTCTACTTGTTTCCAGAAATCTTCAACATTATGAAATATGTGATATACCATTATTTAGTAATTTTCATGAATGTAATTCGTGGTTCATTAAAAGATGTTCTATGTGTTATTATTGGTGTTAATGTGATAGTATCATCATTTTGATATTTTCTACCATTAGGTGTATTCATAATTTCTATAATACCATATAAAACACCATCTTTAACAATAGATTTTTTATATGAATGTGTAATATTTTTTATTGCAACATCATAACCATCCGAAATATCAGTTCCAAATCTTGCATGTTCTATTGTTTGATACTCTTTACTTGGTCCTCGCCAATATTTTCTTTCAGACTCAAATGTTTTTGAACATTCAAGTAATGTTGCATCTCTTTTTTCTTCTGTGATTGCATGAGTATAATACTCACTAAAAGTGTTCATTTTAAGATTATCATATTTTTCTAAAAATTTATAAAAATCTTCAACATTTGGAATGTTTATTTTAACTTCTTTTAACATATTTAATAATTTACCCAGTTTTCAAAACTATTTATAAACAAATCTAAATTAAAGTTTGATAAGTTATTTTGTTTTGATAAAAAGTTATTTGTTTTACAATAATTTAATAGTTCGTTTGTTACTTCAATACCTTTCGTAACATCAATGTGTTGTGCATAACCTAATGATTTATCATTGAACTTTTCAGTCAATTCATTTCTTAAGTTAGTAACTAATATTCTATATTCTTTTATTTGTTTATCATTTTCAACATTCAATGTTATACTCTTTAATTCTTCATTACAAGCATTAAAATCAAAAGTATGTTTAATCATATCTCTTGCATAAATATAACCTCTAATAACGTGTCTTAATCTCTTTTCTTTATCATACTTTTCAGTATATTTAGAATAGTGTTTAATATCACGATTACATAATCCCAAATAATTACGAACTACGGTATATGTTGTGAAAGTATCTTTGTGTTTTGTCAACCATTCTAATTCTGTTCCTAATAATGAATCACTTACTATAACTTCATAGTTAATAGAACTATCACCATTGATAATATTTCTTATAAAGGAGTGTAGAGAAACGAAATTGTGATCCTCGTTCTCTGTTTTATATTGTAGTTGGTGATTAGTTTGAATGAATGAAAGTAATTCATTTTCGGAGGTTGCATAGATGTTCAGGTAGTCATAGTCTGATTTTTCAGACGCAGTATTATATAATCTACTGCCAACAAGACATTTAACTATGGTTGCTTTCTTTAAGGATTCAAATAAATTACTATCTGTTATATGTATATTCATGTTTGCTATTATTTATTCTTACAAAGATATAAAAAATATTTAAAATAAAAAAATAATGGTTATTATTTTTATAATCTAGCGGCAAAAATAAATAAATGGTTGGTTCTTTTATTTTAAGTCTGTTTTATCAACCCAAATTCTGTACAAGTTTTGTTCACCATCATCATAATGTTGAACAACTTCAACATATATTTCATCTTTTGATTTGTTAGATTCTTCAATAGTAACTATTTCCCAACCAGATGTATCGTGTGTGAATATATCAGTACAAAATAAGTCTGTATCACACAATATACCAACTTCTTGATTATAAATCAAGTTTGGTAATTTTTCCAACAAAACTTTTTTCAATTCTTCTTTATTGAATTTATCAAATTTTTTCATATTAAGCAACCCTTTCTAATTTTTTTTCTAAACCAAGTCTGTTATTGGCTAATTTTTTGAATGTTTCTAAATCAGAATTAACGGAATAGTGAACTTCTATTTTTTTAGATACATAACCTTTTTCAATTTTAAATGAAAATTTAATTCCATTTTTTACGATTTCACCTTGTGTTTTACTATTAAACCATCTAACATCTTCACCTTCAATTGATTTCAAGAAAGCATCAACACCATTTGTTAATTCATTATCTAATTTAACACATTCAATGTGTACATCTTGTATATATTTAACCCAAGCACCAATCTTTTTAGTTGTAAGAACACCAATGTTTTTTGGTGCAGTAAATTTTTCTTTAATATTGCTAATTTTATAAAAATCAACATTTTTATAGTTTTCATGACAATAAATAGAATATTTTTTTCTATAAGAATCGAATTTGATACCAATTCTACAAACATCATTTGTTAAAAACATATTAACATAATCTAATGAAAATGTGTTATCAGAATGTTCCAAAAGTGTAACTTCTGCTTTAACTGGATAAAACTTTGAAATTTCATCAAGTGTTGCTTTTGATTCCAATAAAGATTTTGTATGATATTCATTATAGAAATTTATTTTTAATGCTTCGTCCATTGATAATATATTTTTCATAGTAGTATGTTTTAAATGATATACAAATATACAGCAAAGTTCTGAAAATAAAAAATTATTTAACATTTTCTGCTAAATAAAAATCTAATTCTTTACTTATCACTTCTTCTCTATTTTTATAAATTAGAACCTCAAATGGTATTTCATACCATTCATTTTTAACTAAACAAAGTATGACATTATCATTTTCAAATAAAATTTCAGATACATCAAAATCATCACCTCTATTAGTATCATCATAGATTTTTATTGGTAGTTTACTATCTATCATATTTTTGTTCTCCTATTATATATTTGTTCAAGTTTTCCATCTTCAAAACGGAATTCAACGTCAGAAGCAGTCTCAACATAAGTCGTTACTGTACCATTATTCATTTTTACTGTTCTCTTTGTGAAATCAGTATTTGTGCTAATAAGCATCGTAAGAAAATTCTGTAAATCATTCATATTATTTATTTTGTAATCTATATTGAACATATTCAATCATTAAATCATCATAACCAATTTCGGATTCATCAAAACCATTTGATTTACACCAACATATATACTCATACCAATCATTTACATTTGGTATTTCCATTTTTACGACATAATCATCCTTGAACTTTCTAAGGATTTTTCTTTCTGATTTAAATTCTTCTTTAGTCATATTATTTATTTTTATAGTTTAATTTCAAGACATTCTGAATATGTATAGTCTGATGGGTTATTTAATTTTTGAGTACTTTCACAAACATTCTTCTAAAGTTCCACCTTTAGAACCACCATGACCATCTGATCTATATTGCCAAGATAAAAACTTGTAATGTTCAGTACATTTTTGTTCATAAAAATCTAATTCACTTTCATCTATTACAAAAAATCCATAATCTATTTTTGATTTAAACAAAGATATAGCATTTTTTCTAAAATAAAAAATAAAAGAAACTACAACACACTTTTTTTGTTTCAACTAATGATATAATAATATATACAAATAAAAACTATGGAAAATTGTAAAGATTGTGGAAGAAGTATGCCTTATGGTGTGTGTTTTCATTGTTTAGAAAAAGATTATAAAAAACCAGAAAGAAAACAAACACAGAATGGTTATAAATATGACCATGATGAAGATCATTGTTATATCTGTGATAATACAAAATGTGCGTGTACTTGTTTAAAAACTAATTGTTAAAAATGACAGATTTTATAAAATACCAAGATTTAAAATTCATAAAATCATTTGATTTAGACTTTAATCAAACAACAAGTCTAATGATTTTAAAAATTACTTTTACTGGTAAAGATGTAATATTAGAAATGGATAGAAATTGTTTATTTACTGGTGAATGTGATAATTTTATAAAAAAAGAAATAGACAAATATCTCTATATAAGAGAGAAAAAATTAAACAGAATATTAAAATGATAGAAAGTACAAATGAATATTACGAAAATAAGGCAGACTTTATTTTTGGGAAATTACATAAAAAAATAACAGACAATCATACTGATTTTGAAGGCTTTATAAATACACCATTTTCTAAATCAATGTTGAGAGTAAAATTTGAATATGATTTAGAAAGTAAGGGATTTACAGAAGAAGATATTATTGAATTGACTATTGAACAAGGACTTTCATCTATAATATATTCTGGTTTGATTAAAACTGAAATAACAAAAGAAAGACAATCATATTTATCTAATCAAATACCATCATCTGCACATGAAATTAAAGATTATTTAGATTATATCGCATCTTATAATTATAAAGATATTATAAGTGAACAAATGGAAAGTATTAAATATTTATATTTTGGTGAAAAATTCATAACATTTATACCTTATATACTTGATGATTTTGAGTTGAAAGATGGTTATGTTGGAACATATAAAGGTATTAAGTTTTTTTATATTGAAATGTTAGAAGATATTTATATGACAAATCATTCATATATAGATTTGAATACTACATTAATTAAATATAATGAATATATTAGAGAAGAATATGATGATTTATTTACAGATGAAATAATATTTGAGAAAGTTCCAAATAAGATGAAAAGAGGTGTTATGACATTAAATTGTATTATGGGTGATGTTAAAATGTTAAAAATTAAATGTCATTTTGGTCTTGGTAAAATGTTTATGAGAAAAGTTAAACTTCAACGTATTCTAAAAAATGATTTTGAGATTTAATATATAATAAAAATGAAATTATAAACTTATGAAAACATTAAATAACTGGAATGATTTTGTAAATGAAAGTAATGTATCTGATTTAAGAAAAAAATTATCAGTAGATTATGAAAAAATTGCAAAAACTATTAAATCTATTGATAAGTTAAGTCAAGTAGAAACAACCGAAAATATGATTGATAATTTTGATAAAAAATATATTAATGATATAGGTGAACTATACACTAAAAAAGGAACAAGAGTGTTTGTTGCCGAACATGATGATTTTAAAGAAAGAGTTAAAGAACTTAAATCTGTTCTTAAATTAAAAGAAAAAGAACTTAAAAAAGAAAATAAATAAGATGAAAATATTAAAAACATTTGAAGGTTTTGGTAAAAAAGACGATGTTCGTTTTATTGATGCTATTGATATGTCATATAACTGGGAAGATCAAATTAAACTTGATTATGATAAAATTGCAAAAACAATTAAATCTCTTGATAAGCTTGAACAAGAAAAAACTATCAGCAAAATGATTAGTAATTTCTATGATAAATATGAAACTCCTATGGGTGGTTGGGGGTCAATAAGAATGGTTAAAGGTTATCATAAAATAGAAAAAAGAGTTAAAGAACTTAGAGATGAACTTAAACGTAAAATTGAAGAACTTGAAGACGAGATTAAAATATCTACTACTGGAGTACATAAAAACAGATAAAAAATAAATAAACTCAGAAATGAAGAAATTTAGCGAAAATACAAATGAAAAAACAAGTCATTATGCAGCAGATCAAAAGTTGTATAATGAGATTTATGATATGATTGAAGAATCATTGGTTGCTAAAATGGATGGTGAAGTATCTGAAAAAGTCTCTTTAATAGGTAAAGAAGATTTAGTTGCAGAACTATCTAAATTAGTTGAAAACGAAATAACAAAAACTAAAATTAAAATATTAGAAAGTTATAAAAAACAACCAACAATGATTCAAGAAAAAGTTGAAAATGAAGATCCATTCTTATCATTAGTAAATGAATCAAGAAATCAAGAAAAAACATATTCTAATCCTTTAGTTCAATATATTAAAGAATCTGCAATTAAAGATTTCTACCATGATGAAATAGAACATGGTATGAGAGGTAATGATTTTGAAAGTTTAGATGTTTTAATGCAAGGTAGAGAAGATGATGTTCTTAAAGCTAGAGAAATATGGGAAAATATGAGCGAAGAAGAAAAACAAAACCATTATGAAGAATGGGTTGATGCTAATGATCCTGATTATTATGAAGGTAGAAGAATAACATTAGAAGATGCAAAAGAACAAATAGATTATTTGTTATACAAACAATTTATAAACGAATCTAAAACAGAAAAATGTGAAAAATGTGGTTGTAATCCATGTGAATGTGATAAAGAAGAAGCGAAATGTGAAAAATGTGGCAAATGTCCTTGCGAATGTAAAAAAGATAATAAATAATGGATCGATCTTATAGTTGATAATGAAAAATCAAAAAATATATGGTTGAAACATAGTTTATTTGAAGATTTCAATAAAAAAGATTTTTAAAAAAGAAGATAATAAATAATATGAAAAAATTTAGTAACATAGACGAAAAACAAAAGGTTTTAACAGAACAAAAACCTAAAATCAATAAACTTGTTGACTTTCTTGTTAGAGAAAACTTACAAGTTACCTATAATGGTGATGTTGATGAAGCAATAACTAAAAAACTTTCTGTTGATGGAACAGACCAATTAGTTGAAAAATTAAACCAACTTATTGAAAAATCTAAACAAGAAGTTGAAACTCTTTTACCAGAATCTTTGAAATATAATTTTGGCTCTCAATATGACCAAAAATCATTAAATCAAATGATTAGTGAAACTGCTGGAAATTTATATCTAAATATTATTCCATTGCCACACGATATTTTCTCACAAGAAGATTATGAACAAACTTATGAAGATACTATCGTATTGAAATCATTAAATAATATACCATCAGATTTTATGGATTATATCAATTATAATCAAGCATCTAAATATTTTGAAAATGGTAATAATGTTAAAATGAGATATACTAACGAAGGTTGGGAATTAAATTTTGAAAATAATTTCAATTATGGTACAACTATTGACTCAAATAATGATAAATATAAAAAGTTCTTAAGTGAAAATAAAGATTTCGTTGCCGACTTTTTAAGAGCAACAACTGATTTAATCGGTTCTCAAAATATTCTATTGGATAAAAACCTCGTTTCTCAGATCTAAGTAACTCCAATAGCCTTACACACATCCTTAATATTGTGTACATCAAAGCCACCTAAAAAGGTGGCTTTTTTATTAAACAAAACAACAACATTTTTATATAAATACAAACATTAAAATATAAAACATGGATTTAAAACAACAATTATTCTGGGAAAAATTTAGACCAAACGCATTGAAACCTGAAAAAGGTAAGATTCCAATTATTCTATTACCAAGAATTAGAAATATCGTAGAAAAAGAATTACAAATGAACTTTATGTTCGTTGGCTCTGGTGGTTTAGGTAAATCAACTCTTTCTCAAATATTATCAGAAACACACGATACACTCGTTATAAACTGCTCTCAAAAAGAATATAGAGGTATTGATGTTATCTCCGATGTTATCGCAGACCATATCAAAAACTATTCAATATCTTTTAAGAAAAATAAAAGAAAAAAAGGTGATGTTAATGGTGTGAAATGTGTTGTGTTAGAAGAATTTGACTCAACAACACCAGATATGAGAAACGCATTAAGAGCATTTATTGAAGAATATTCTCACGTTAGATTTATCGCAAATGTTAATAATTTACAAAAACTACAAAGATCAAAAGAAGATAGTGCTCTTTTAAGTAGATTTAATATTATTGATTTTGATCCAGAAAACCAAGAAGAAATAAACTATCTAAAAGTTAATCAATTAAAATATTTGAAAGCAATTTCAAATGCTATAAAATTTGAAGTATCTGATGAAGTATTAGACTCTTTAATCAATAGAACATTTCCAAATTTTAGAAGTACGGTTCAGTTACTACAAGAAATATATTTGTCTGGTGATTTAGAAACTTATTTGAAAAAGAAAGATACATTAAACTTAGATGTTTATTCTTTTATTATGAATGGAACAAATAATCTAAATGAAAACTTCTTTTATGTTCAAGATAACTTTCCAAGAGAAAAAACAGAGGACTTAATAAACACATTATCAAGACCTTTCTTTAAATATTTAATAGAAAATTATCAAGATGTTATCTTAAAGAATGGATTTAAAATACTTGATTTGAGTAAAGAATATAACGCAGAATATACAATAACAATAGATCCTGAAATGCACTTGGTTAACTATGTAACCAAACTAAAGGAACTTGTAAAATAAATATATAAGAATAAAAATAATCATATTATGAAACATATTATAAATTATAATAAATATAATACTGGAAATCCATATGAAGATTCTTTTCTTAATGAAGGTAAAGGTATTCCAAATACATTAAAATGGATTGTTGATGATATTATAAATAATATTGATTTAAAAAAATCATATAATAATGATATTACTGAATCAGATTTTATGTTGAAAAACTTAACAATAAATTATAATAATAAAGAACGAAATGATATTTACGCATATGCGTCATTTGGTATATATAGTACAGAATATGAAAGAGGGGTTTTCAATGAATATTTAAAAAACTCAAAAATAGAAATATATTTAATTTTTGATAATTATGATATATTAGATTTAAAAAGAGTTATATTACATGAATTACTACACATATATGAAATTTATCAAAGATGTAAAAATAAATCTAATAAAGACTTAGATTGGTTTGTTAATAATGAAATTATGAAAATTCGCAAAAAATATGCAGATGATAATTTTTTATCAAATCTAATGTATATAATATATTTATCAAATAAACAAGAAATTAATGCGAGAGTTGCAGAGACATATACAATATTAATAGATGATAGAAATAATGATAAAAATTATTTATTGGATAAACTTAAGAAAACACAATCTTGGCAAAAAATGTTGGAAATTAAAAACTTTAATTATAAAAATTATAAAATAGATTTCAATAAATGTGAAGTGTTTTTCACAGAATTAAATAATATAGTTAATAAAAAATTAATAAAACATTTTAAAATATATGAAATCCCAAAAAGTGAAAAAGATATTATAACAATTTTAAATAATTATCAAATACTTTTCAATAAAAGAACAAAATACTTTGAAAATAAATTAACTAAAATTATAGATGAAGTGATTTTAGACATCAATAGATTAGATAAAAAATAAATAAAATATGGCGAAGAAAAACGAAAAACCTGCTCATAAAATTAATGGTGAAATTAGATCACAACAAATTAGAATATCTGGTGAACCAAAAACTTCAATTGCTGAAGCATTTGATAAATTAAATCCAACTTCAAGTATAGTAAGTCTTAAAGAAGCATTAGATATGGCTGATGAAATGGGTGTAGATTTAGTTGAAATCTCTACAACTAAAGAAGGTATGAGTATTTGTAAATTAATTGATTATAACAAATTTCTTTATGAATTAAAAAAGAAAGCCAAAGATCAAGATAAGAAACAAAAAGAGAAAGCACAAGAAATTAAAGAACTAAAATTTGGTCCAAACATTGATGAACACGACTATAATTTTAAACTAAAACATGCAGAAACATTCTTGGAAAGAGGTGATATAGTTAAAGCAACCGTATTCTTTAAAGGTAGAGAAATACAATTTAAAGAAAAAGGTGAAATAATTTTATTAAAACTTGCAACGGATCTTGAAGAAATTGGTTCACCAGATAATTCTAAACCAAGACTTGAAGGTAAGAGAATGATTATGATGATAAAACCAAAAAAGAAAAATAAATAAAATGGACAACTTACAAGCATTTAAAGAAAAACAAATCAATGATTATTTATCTTCAATAGATTTAACTAATCTTGATGCAAATCAAATGAAAAATGATTTGAGAAACAAACTTGGCGAAGAACCAGCAATCAAATTCAACTACAGAAATGATGAAATGATTAAAGAAGATGGTACAAAAACTGGTAAAAAAATTGAAACATTAGAATCTGTAAGTATTATATTTACGGTTGATAGAGAAATTATGCCAAATAAAACAATGCCAATGCCAATAACTAAAACTTTTATTGTTGGTTAAAAAATATAAAATTATGAATGAAGTTATCACTTATTATAGACGGGAATTTTTTACTTTACAAAGATGTATTTATACTTAAAAAATTAAGAAGAATTAAACAAGACCTAAAAGAACTTTTGTTAAACGATTTAACAAAACTTTCTAAATCCTTTCCATTTGAAAATATCTATTTTGTCTCTGACTCAAAAGAAGGAAACTGGAGAAAAAGAGAATATAAACACTACAAAGGCGAAAGAACAAAAGATGATACTATTGATTGGGATTTTGTATATCAATGTTATTCAGAATTTAAAGACATCGTAAAAAGTAGAAAAAATGTTAAATTCTTAGAAATGTCTGGTTTAGAAGGAGATGATTTCATTGGACATATCATTACAGAAAATAACATAAAGGGTGTGTCAAATCTTATTGTCGCATCCGACAAAGATATTTTTCAAAAATTAACTTTTGATTTAAATAAAAAATATATCAACATTCAGTGGAATTATAAATTCTCTGATGAAAGAGTTTATCTACCAGAAAACTACCAACTTATACTTGACGAACTTTCTAATAATGTAAATGAAAATTTATTTGAGTTGGATGACTCAAGTGATTTTGTTAAGTTCTTAGAAAATATAATAAATAGAACTAAAACAAAAACCGTATCAACTGAAGAATCAGCATTTGTTAAATTAATTCACGGTGATGATGGTGATAATATTCCTTCTTGTATTTATACAAAAGATGGTAAAGTTACACAATCACCAGAAAGATATGGTGGTAATGGTGATGGTCGTGGTATTGGCGAAGATGGTGCAAAAACTCTTTATAAACTATTTAAAGAGATACACCCACAACAAATTGATGTAGATTCCGACACCTTTCTTGATAATCTTACAGATGTTGTTATTTATTATAAAAAGATTAAAGATACAACAGCAAAACAAATCATCAAAGACAATTTAATTTTCAATAGAAAAATGATGATTTTAGATACAAAATATATGCCTAAAATAACATTTGAAAATATGAAAAACTATTTCAATGAAATAGATAATAGAGTTGTTGTTTATGAGTCTGAAGATTTAGAAAGTAAATTAGAAGAAGATGATTTCTTTAATGAAAAAGAAATGAAACTTCCAGAACAATTTATGATGGAACGAGATACAGAAGAAGCATTTGATCCAGACTCGTTCTGGGATTTATAACAAAAATGTCCAGTTTTTAATAGCAAAAACTGGACATTTTTTATTTTTTAGTTAACCATTCATAATATCTTTTAGTTAGTGATTTTCTTTCATCTAAACCATTTGTACCACCATTAACTCTTTTAGTCATAGTCAATATTGCATCATCATTCACACCTTTATCAGCAATACTCCATAATTTATTTTTATCAAAGAAGAAAAATGCAGATTCAAAAGCATAATCAGTTGCAACTACATCTGGGTTATTCATCAACTCTGGTTTTTTAATACTATCTGCAAATGCTTGATAATTTACTTTACCAGTAGTTTGTATTGCACCACGACCTCTAAATTTCCATCCTTCTTGTGTTGATTCATTACCATTTCCTAATCTACTTCCATACACTCTTGATGCAATTTTTACTGGTTGTCTTGCATACGCATTTGCTAATTCATCTGTTGGAAAATATTTACCAAATGTTGTTTTTAGACCTGATGCTGAATAATTTAAGTTTTCAGAATATATTTGAAATCCACCTGTTTCTGTTCCACATTGTCCGAAGAAATGAGCGGTTCTTTCTGGTGTTAATTTAAAATAAGTCATTGCGGCTTTTAATGTGCCTGGACCAAATGAACCATCTGGGTCTGTTCCTATTTTTTGTTGAAATAATTGTAATGTGTTCATAATATATTTTTTATTTTTATATATTATAAAAAAAGAGGTCATTTAGACCTCTTAACTTTTAAATTTTTTCATGATTTATTATATATTCTGGTGGAATATTATTAAGAGTATATGCAGCGTCATCCATATTTGGATCAACATAAAAGTTATTCTCATTTTTAAAATT
>Ga0268283_1001245_pt1 | contig 12797 bp, 11 predicted proteins | sample saktaG_13_FD_190140 | JGI IMG/M metagenome (GOLD analysis project Ga0268283, IMG submission 190140) | Saline water microbial communities from Sakinaw Lake, British Columbia, Canada - sak_2013_06_06_36m | ecosystem: Environmental > Aquatic > Non-marine Saline and Alkaline > Saline ... | reverse complement strand
TTTGGTTAACATAGTATCTGACTGACTGACTGACTGACTGACGTAAAAAGCTTGGTAATTAATGAGTAACAGCGCTAAACCTATTAATAGCAATAAAAAAACGGTATTAAATGCCGGTAATATAATTACGTTAGTTGAAATTAGCGGTAAACCAAAACTATAAGCTAACAAAAATCCAGCGCTAAATAATAAGATGACTGCGGCCAATCCAAAGCCAATTCCTATGCGCCAAGGAATAACAGGTTTTTGGCTGTTTAAAATAAGAACGTTGATAAAAGCAAGTAAAAAACAAAAAGCAGTTATTAGCGAGATGTAACCGACTGGTGCTTTGCCCAATAAGCCGGTAATAAAAAAGCCCAAGTGTTCTAACGGGAGATAATCACCGTTAATACGAAAAAAACAGAGTAATAAAGCAATCAGTATACCCAGCCAGCTTATCAGTTTGGCAGAGATATGAATGCTTTGGCTTGATAAATTTAATAAGTAGAGTCCCAGTGCGGAACTAAATAACAATGAGAGTAATGCCGTGACTGGAGCCATTGTTTGACGCCCGGATTGCCACGAGGTAAGGATTGGGCTATCCGTTTCCCAACCCAGTAAAGTCAACAAGCCTATGGAGGCTATTAAGCCGGTAATTATCCAAAGTGCCTTCGTGATTGTTTTTTCTTGCGGTATGTATGAGGTTGATGCGTACATAATTTTTCTTATACAAATATTTTTTATATGCCTGGAATTGATGTTGGCGGTAGATTGAGAAAGTTAGTTGACATGATAAGTAATAGATTAGCTATCAGTTAAATTGTCGCTATAGTTAGTCATTCTGTTGGTTTGTAATGACCAGAGCCCTGTTTCTATCATTTAGCGTTAATGCAAACAATTGCTGTATTTTGTAAAAAAGGTTTTTTATACTATCGCTTAAAGGGGGCGTTTATAAAAACCATGGGTATACATGCAAGCATAGTTGATAACGCTAAAAAATCAGGATGAACTGAAAAAAATAATTACTAAATACCATTTTGAACATGCCTTTAGCCCTGTTTAAATAACTGGTGTCCCTTTATTTTCTTTATTTCGGTCGGGATTACAATCTCAGCCAGTATAGTAAAGCTTGTACGTCTGTCCAGATAGCTCGTAAGTCCGTTCAGAGAGCTGGTACGCCCGTTCAAGCGAAAATAACTGGGTCGGAGTAACAATAAAAAAGCGGGCAAGTCCTGTTTACTATTAGCCGGGCAATCAGGATAGATTTATGAGTGGATTGGAATGGATGTGATTATTGTACGCTGTATTGGTTGGCGGTTTATGAGATGGTGAGGGAATAGAATAATAACTGTATTGATAAATAGAGTTATTTTATTTGTTGTACTTCCAGTATTAAACTGATAAGTTTTAATCAGTCCCTGCATAAAATTAACGGACTATCTCTGGCGCATGCCTGCCAATTTATATAATAGGCTATAGGGCTAAATTACTGTTAAACAGGCATTGTTTAACAGGACATTAGCGAGTGACACTCAATTTAGAAAAATTATTATTAATTAAGAGGTTAATTATGTTAAACATCAACTTAAAAAAAATCACATTACCCCTGTTTTTTTGCGCAATATCAGCGCTTTTAACGCCAGTACTGGCTCAAGCCGCGACAGAAACCGGGTCAATAGCTGCTACTAAGGCTGCGGATCAAAAAGCTGCGTTAGCGAAAAAGGCTGCTGATAGACAAAAAGCGGCTGAAGAAAAAAAGGCGGCTGAAGCACAAAAACCGGCTGAAGCACCAAAAGAAAATGCTCCTGTTAAGTAATTAACATGTAAAAGATAAGTAACAAAAGTTTCAAGTCTATAATCAACCAAACTTAATTTGGAATGTTTTATAGTCACATAAGTCCGCTTCCTTGCGGACTTTTTGCTAAGATTAAGACAGTTTTTTGTATTTAAGTCTTTTGGGGTTATCCGCATCACTGCCTAAGCGGCGATGGCGATCGGCCTCATAATCTTCATAGTTGCCTTCAAACCAAACCACTTGGCTGTCACCCTCAAAGGCGAGCATGTGTGTGGCAATTCTATCCAGAAACCAGCGATCATGCGAGATAACTACGGCGCAACCGGGGAAGGCAAGTAAAGCCTCTTCTAAGGCACGTAAGGTTTCAACATCTAAATCGTTAGTCGGTTCATCGAGTAACAAGACATTACCGCCGGTTTTAAGTAGTTTGGCTAAATGGACACGATTACGTTCACCACCTGATAAATCGCCAATACGTTTGCCTTGATCTGCACCTTTAAAATTAAAGCGTCCGACGTAGGCGCGTGACGGCGTTTCATATTTGCCGACGGTAATCATATCCAAGCCATCCGATATTTCTTCAAAGACGGTTTTCTTGGGATCCAGATCATCACGTAACTGATCGACATAAGCCAGTTGAACGGTTTGTCCTAAGGTTAAGGTACCTGAATCCGGTTGTTCAACACCTGCCATCATTCTAAACAAGGTTGTTTTGCCGGCACCGTTAGGGCCGATAATACCCACAATGCCACCGGGGGGTAATTTAAAGCTCAAGCCGTTGACCAATAATTTATCGCCAAAGGCTTTGTTAATGTTGTCGGCTTCAATAACGACGTCGCCCAGACGGGGGCCGGGTGGTATATATATTTCTTGGGTTTCGTTACGTTTTTGTACATCTGATGACGACAGTTCGTCAAAGCGTGCCAATCGTGCTTTGCTTTTTGCATGCCGACCTTTTGGATTAGAGCGTACCCATTCCAATTCATCTTTCATGGCTTTTTGGCGTGAAGACTCTTGTTTTTCTTCTTGCAACAAACGGTTACTCTTTTGCTCTAACCAGCTAGAATAATTTCCTTCCCATGGAATGCCGGAGCCTCTGTCCAGTTCTAAAATCCAGCCTGCGACGTTATCCAAGAAATAACGATCATGGGTGACGGCAACCACAGTGCCGGGATAATCGTGTAGGAAGCGTTCCAGCCATGCGACTGATTCTGCGTCTAAATGGTTGGTTGGTTCATCCAATAACAACATGTCGGGATTGGATAATAATAACCGGCATAAGGCAACACGGCGTTTTTCACCACCGGATAGTTTAGTGACACCGGCATCCCAATCGGGAAGGCGTAGGGCATCGGCTGCAACTTCCAATCTGCGCTCAAGATTATGACCATCACAAGCATTGATGATGTCTTCAAGTCGCGCTTGATCAACAGCTAGTTTATCAAAGTCGGCATCAGGGTCTGCATAAGCCGCATAGACAGCGTCGAGTTGTGCCAAGGAGCTCTTAATTTCTGCGACAGCCTCTTCAACATTGCCACGCACTGTTTTAGTCGGGTCCAGTTGCGGTTCTTGTGGTAAGTAACCGATATGAATACCTTTTTGTGGAATAGCTTCGCCTTCGATTTCTTTATCGATGCCGGCCATGATACGTAAAAGCGTTGATTTACCGGATCCGTTTAAACCTAATACGCCGATTTTTGCACCAGGGAAAAAAGACAGTGATATGTCTTTAAGTATGTATTTTTTGGGTGGAACAATTTTGCCGACCCGATTCATTGAATAAATGTATTGCGCCATAATATTTATTTAAGCAGTTGGTGTTTGATAAAGGTTGACGTGATGGTGGTTATTATTCCACGTTATTGCGTATTTATTAAGTGTTGATGAGCTGTAATAGCAATTCAGTGATTGGAGATACTTTTGTATTGCATGGATAGGCTTGTTACAGGATGGTTTTATATATTTTGGAATTATTAATAATCGGTATATAAAATATATCTGCATGCAGATGTAATGGATTGTGCTTCATGGATATAATGATTTAGCATCAATATGTTATATTGAGTTTAATAATGCATTTATTGGATATAACTAAACTGTATTTCAATTCCTTTTTACCTAATTATTTAGCAATCAATATTAGCTTCACCCATTTTTTGATTATGATTAGTCGTTTAATTCTGTTTTTTGTTTTCTTTTTGGTAGCTTGCACGGCAGTTACACCTAAAAATGGTGACAATATTTGCGCTACTTTTCAAGAAAATGAAGATTGGTATGACGATGCTAAAGAGTCTTACCAAAGATGGGGCGTACCGGTTTATGTACAGATGGCTATTATGCACCAAGAGTCCCATTTTGTAGCAGACGCAAGGCCGCCCCGAGTTTGGTTGCTGGGTTTTATCCCATGGTTTAGGCCGACAAGTGCTTATGGCTATGCTCAAGCCCTTGATGGTACTTGGGATGATTATCTTGATGATGCCGGAGGATGGTTTTCTGATCGTGATGATTTTTCTGATGCGGCTGATTTTATTGGTTGGTACAGTAATACCAGTCATGCAAAATTGGGTATCTCAAAGTGGGATACCAAAAATCTGTATTTGGCTTACCATGAAGGACATGATGGTTTTCAGCGTAAAAGTTATTTAAGAAAGGCTTCGTTAAAACAGCTTGCGGATAAAGTGGCGAATAGAGCCAAGGTATTTCAGCGTCAATTAGCTACCTGTAAAATGAATTAAAAAAACTAACTTGTTTTTTGCTAAACTATGCGTTTTACGTTACTTAAAGGGCAAAACCGTGAGAAAAATTCAAACTCAAGTTATTTCAATTATCACCGTTATTCTTATAGGATTTACTATGTTTTCAATGGCTAATGCCACATCCCCTGAAGAAAATAAAGCTGCAGGTATCGCTTTTCTGGCAGAGAATGCTAAAAAACCCAACGTTGTAACCACAGCCAGTGGCTTGCAATACGAAGTTTTAACACCTGGTACAGGTAAAAACTTTCCTATAGCAACTGATAACGTGACAGTGCATTACAAAGGCACAACAATTGATGGCGCTGAATTTGACAGTTCTTATAGTCGTGGTGAGCCAACTTCATTTCCTTTAAACCGAGTTATTCCTGGTTGGACTGAAGGCGTTCAGTTAATGACAGAAGGTGCTAAATACCGCTTCTTTATCCCTTCAGAGCTTGCTTATGGCCAGCAAGGTGCTGGCGGATCAATCGCTCCAAATTCAACATTGATATTTGATGTTGAACTGATCAAAATTCAATAATAACATATTTTAAAAAGGCGTAAGGTGCTGGCTGCTTGCCTTGCACCTTACGCCTTTTTTATTTGCCTCACGCTATTCATCTTTATCTTATGCCTATTTATCAGCTGTTCGCCACCACGCCTAAGGCGATGGAAACCATTCTTACCGATGAGCTTCAAACACTTGGCATTACTAACATCAAAGCCACAATGGCGGGAGTTGCATTTCAGGGTGACTTGGAAACTGCTTATCGGGCATGTTTATGGTCAAGAACAGCTAATCGAATTTTACTGGTGTTAAGTTCTTTTGAAGTAAAAACCCAAGAAGATTTATATAACGGTATACAACAAATTAATTGGTATGAGCATATTAATCCTGAAGACACTTTTGCTGTTTCGTTCAGCGCAAAAAACTCAGAAGCGATTAACAACACGCATTTTGGTGCTTTAAAAGTTAAAGATGCCATTGTCGACCAGATGCGGGATAAATTTCAAAAAAGACCCAGTATTGATACTGAGCAACCGAATATTCGTATTAATGTATATTTACAAGGCGAACAAGCTCAACTGAGTTTGGATTTGTCGGGTGAAAGTTTACATCGCAGAGGTTATCGTGATGTTAATATTAGAGCGCCCATGAAAGAAAACCTGGCAGCTGCGATGTTGTTGCGCTGTGGATGGACGGAAATTGCCAAACAAAAGGGGACATTAATTGACCCAATGTGCGGTTCGGGTACCTTATTGCTCGAAGCAGCTATGATTGCCGCTGATTATGCGCCGGGCTTGCTAAGGGAATATTTTGGTTTTATTGGCTGGAAAAAACATGATGCTGCGTGTTGGAAGAAATTACGAATGGAAGCCTTACAACGCAGAAAAGTGGGATTGGAAAAGCTACCGATAATTGTTGGTTTTGATCAAAATCGTCACACTGTCAATACCGCTTTAGCGCATGTCGCCAATGCCGGTTTACAAAACAAAATCCACGTAGAGCGTCGTGATATTGAAGATGCCCAACCGGCAGAAAGTTGGACGCCGGGGTTGTTAATCTGCAATCCCCCTTACGGTGAACGCTTGGGTGATGAACAGGAAACTGCGGAGTTGTACAAGAAATTTGGTGAATCTTTAAAAGCCCATTTTATTGGTTGGAAAGCAGCCATGATTATCAGTAATCCGGAATTAGGTTTTCGTTTGGGTGTCCGCTCACAAAAGCCTATTACTCTCTATAACGGTGCGCTGGAGTGTAAGTTATTACGACTAAACGTTGAAGAAAGTAATTTTTTTATTCCTAAAGCCAGAAATCAGGAAGAACGGATTACTAAAGTGCTTGCGATTAATACCGCAAAGCAACCTGAAGATGAGACTGAAAAGATTTTACGTCTAGAAAATGCACTTAAGCACGACATTCAAGATCTTGCTGTAAAAGAAGTTAGGCAAATAGAAGCTGTTGTTATCCATAACGAAGATAGCAAGGTTGGCGCAATAGAATTTGCTAATCGACTTAAAAAGAATTTTAAAAAACTATCTAAATGGGCAAAACAAAACGCTATTACTTGTTATCGCGTTTACGATGCTGATTTACCTGAATATGCTGCTGCTGTTGATATTTATCAAGGCGAACAAACTTGGATTAATGTTCAAGAATACGAGCCACCCAAAACCATTGATCAACATAAAGCTGATCAAAGATTAGCGGGCTTACTGGCTGAAATACCTCAGGTATTGGGCGTTAATAGTGATCAGGTATTCTTGAAAATACGCAAAAAACAAAGAAGCACTGATCAATACGAAAAACATGATGATCAGGGGCGCTTTCATATTATTGAAGAAGGCGGTTGCAAGTTATTAGTTAATTTTGAGGACTATTTAGATACGGGTTTGTTTTTGGATCATAGGCCGATACGATTGCTGATTCAACAGCAGGCTAAAAATAAACGCTTTTTAAATCTGTTTGCCTATACCGGCAGTGCAACGGTTCATGCTGTTGTAGGCGCTGCAAAATCTACCACCACTGTTGATATGTCCAATACGTATATTGAGTGGGCCAAAAAGAACATGGCGTTGAATAAAAATACCGGTGAACATGAGTTTATACAGGCGGATTGCTTGGAATGGTTAGCCAACGAAGCGAAAGAGCTTGATGGTAGACAATATGATTTAATCTTTCTTGATCCGCCAACTTTTTCCAACTCAAAGCGGATGGATGATGTATTTGACATCCAAAATGATCATGTTCAGTTGATTAAAAATGCCATTGCATTGTTGGCAACTGAGGGCGTTTTATATTTCTCAACAAATTTTAGGCGCTTTAAAATTGATCTCCCAGGGTTATCAGAATTATCAGTGGTCGATATTAGCGCTAAAACTATTCCGGAAGATTTTTCCCGTAATCCGAGAATCCATTATTGCTGGAAAATTACCCATGCCGCGTAGAATTAAATTGGTGGTCTCCGGTCGGGTGCAGGGTGTTTATTTTAGAATGTTTACCCAAAAAAAAGCCAAACAATTGGCAATAAAAGGCTGTGTTAGAAATCTAGGCGATGGTCGAGTCGAAATAATTGCAGAAGCTGATTCTGATAGTATTGAGAAATTAATCCAATGGAGTCACAAAGGTCCTATTACTGCTCGCGTTGATCAGGTAGATCTTTTTGAGCTGGAAATTGATGAAGCTTTTACTTCGTTTGAAATAAGATGATAGAGTAATGATTAGAAATCTTGTTGGTTAACAATCTTTACTTTAAAAGTTGCTTGATCCACAAAAGCGCAAAAGCATTTATCAATAACATCCAGTTCAGCGAGTTGTTTTAGGGTAAGGCTGTTATCAAAGATGGCTGCTTTAACTAAAATAAGCTCTGATGCTGAGAGTATCTGCGCCAACCAGGCCGACAGACTGTCAGAGGTTATATCCCAAGAGGCAGGTATAGCCGCATTATCCAGTTCAACGATATCCGGAGACCAGATAACAATTGGATGTTTTAATAATTGTTCTGGGATTTCGCTGACTGAATGGGCAATACTAAAATGACTTTTAAGACCTTGTATTAACAAGGCCATTTGTTGCATAGCCAAAATTGCCATTCTGTGTGCAGTGATGTCATCAAACTGCCAGCGTTGTTGAGTCAATCTGACTTGATCGGCAAATGCACCGCCTCCGGGAACAATAACAACGCTTTTAGGCGCATATTTTTTTTCAATTTTATCAATGCACTTAATTAGTGTGTCAGCTTGGGACAAACTGCCGCCCAGTTTGACGATAATCACTTTTTGCTTAGTTGGTTTAAGAGTGCAAGCATTGCACTCGCTTTATCAAAACTCTCTTGATATTCATCATCGACTACTGAATCATAAACGATACCGCCACCTGCCCAGAAACGAATGGTATTATTGGAATGGACCAATGTTCGTATGGCGATATTAGTGTCCATATTGCCATTAAAACCGATATAACCTATAGCGCCACAATAGACTCCGCGTCGGTTAGGTTCAAGTTCTTCAATAATTTCCATGGCTCGAATTTTAGGTGCGCCAGTAATAGACCCGCCCGGGAAACAGCTTTTTAATAAATCCAGAGCATGTTGATCATCAGCCAATTGTCCGGTTACAGTACTGACCAAGTGATGTACTGTTGCATAGCTTTCTATATTGAATATAACCGGTACTTTAACCGAGCCTTTTTTGCAGGTTTTACTAATATCATTACGAAGCAAATCAACAATCATAAGGTTTTCAGCCTTGTCTTTTTTGCTGTTCTCAAGTAATTTTATTTGTAGACGGTCATCAATGTCATCTTGTTTTCTTGGGCGTGTGCCTTTAATGGGTTTGGTTTCAACCAGACCCTTAGATAGCTTTAAGAATCTTTCTGGCGACGAGCTTAGAATTTGAAGATCTGGCAAGTTTAGATAACAACTGAAGGGTGCGGCATTTAATTGACGAAGAAGAAGATAAGCGGCCCAAGGATTACCTTCGCATTCGGCGACAAATCGTTGTGCCAAATTTACCTGATAACAATCACCTTCTTTTAAGTATTGTTTAATCCGGTTAAAGGCTTCTGTATAGAGTGCCTTATCCATATTAGAGCTTATGGCGCTGGTCACTTCAAAAGTGTCAGGATTGTCTTGTATCTGTAATGCGTTGAATTGAGCTATTAAGCCATCCCATTTTTGTTGACTGCATTCGTGTCCCACCAAAAAGCTTTTTTGTTGATGATGATCGACAATAACAGCCCAGTTATAAATACCTATCGCCATATCGGCAATATCTTCGGCATCATTTGCAATAACAGGAAGTTTTTCTAATCTACGGGCTAAATCGTAAGAAAAATAACCGATGGCACCACCGTTGAAAGGTAAATCATCAAAGCCGGCAATGTGAGGTAAAAGCTGAGCTTTAACAAGACCGAACGGATCCAGGTTGGATTGTATTGTCATATTATTACGAGTGATTTCTGTTATATCACCCTTTGTTATCAGTGTGCAGACTGGATCAGCGGCCATAATATCGTAACGACCTTGCTTGCTTTGGGGAAAACCACTATCCAAGAAAACTGACCAAGGCTGGTCTGCAATTGAAGAAAACAGCACAGAACTATCTTCAAAATAAGGTAGTGGGTAGGTAAGTTGTTTTTGTGGCAGCATTTAAAAAGGGGTTTTATTAGAAAACGAAACAACCTAAAAACAGAAAGTAATTTAAAGGAAAAATAATAATTGAACTTTTTTCTGGGCGGTAAAATCAATATACCTGTTGTAACGTTCAATAAATAAATGCCGGATTTTTTACCTTGTTGTAATCATAAACTGATTGTTAGTTTAATACCAGTCAAGGCAAAGCCTGTTGTATTTAGATTTAACCCAACTTAAATCCAACAAAAAAACCACCTGTTGCACTAACACCTTTGCTAGTAAAATTGGATAACCTTTTTATCAAAAAATCACCGGATTGCTTTGCAGCATCAGTAGCCGTATCGGCCGCTTGTTGAAGGTTTACATCGCTTATTTGCGTCATACCGAAATACTCACTTACAAAAAGTAAAACAATAGCCCCGCCAAATAAAAAGAGGGATATAAGTAACATTTTTTTTGCAAAATAACCAACAGCCAGCCCTATAACAAAAGGGGTTCCAATATTTTCAAAGATGTAATTTGATGTAAAAATATCAGCAGAAGATGATAAATCGTTGGTTTTGTTTTTCATTAATGTGATTTAAAGGTGGGCAAAACTGATAATCGCCAGTGAATTATAACAACAGCAGTTAAAGTCGCCACAATCTTTATTGTTATCTCATGGGTAATAATAAATTTACAAGATTTAGTGATTGATATTATTGAGTGATAAATGATGATTTACTTTTTGATTCTTAACTATAATTTAAGTTGAAAATAACGGCATACCTAAGATTTCTGTACCTATAGTTATTATTTATTGCTTTACATCTTATTTTGTTACGATTTTAATATTACTTTTACGGTGGGAGTATAAAATGAAAAAAGAAACTTCTAATTTAGTAGTTAAACAGACGGATGCTGACACGGATGACGATGATATTTATGAAGGGAGTGATCTTATATCACTTGCAGAGGATATAGAAGAAAAGACTGTCAAACTAGATTCGCGCAGAAAGCTTGAAATTTATTTGGAAAAAAAGCGTTTAAAAGATCAGTTTGACGATATAGATGAATCAGAATTTGGTTTTTGATTAGCTGTATTATCATTATTTTACAAAATGCATAGCGTTGTATAGGTATGGTTTTGACTAAGGATTTTTGATTACGCTATATCTACTCCTTCGAGTGCAATTTTCACGGTTTTACTTCTAATATCATGCCTGTTGCCCGTTAATTTTAGTTGAATAACTTTGATTTTTTGGTTTTTGTATGCCCATGCAATAAATACTGTACCTACCGGTTTATCAGGAGTACCACCTTGAGGTCCAGCAATTCCGGTTACCGCAATAGCACAATCTGCATGACTGAATGTCAAAGCACCTGAAGCCATTTCCGTTGCTGTTTCTGCGCTCACAGCGCCATAAATTTCGAGTGTTTTTAGCTTAACACCTAGCATTTCTATTTTTGATGCATTACTGTAAGTCACAAAACCACGATCAAACCAGCCAGAACTTCCCGAAACCTCAGTAATTATTTGAGCAATCCAGCCGCCAGTACAAGACTCGGCAGTGGTAATTTTTTTTCCGTTGGCTTGTAATAGTTGACCTAATTTTTTAGAAGTTTCTAATAACTCAATATCCATGATGTTGTCTCTTGCGACTTCAGATAAAATAGAACCATGATTATAAAACAAAAATCCCCAGACCCGCACACACCGATGATGCAGCAATATTTCCGCATCAAAGCAGATCATCCTGATACTCTTTTATTTTATCGAATGGGGGATTTTTACGAATTGTTTTTTGATGATGCTAAAAAGGCATCACAATTATTGGATATAACCTTAACCAGTCGAGGACAATCATCAGGATTACCGATTCCTATGGCCGGCATACCTTATCACTCTGCTGAAGGTTATCTTGCCAAACTGTTAAAGCAGGGAGAGTCAATTGCTATTTGTGAACAAACAGGTGATCCAGCAACAGCTAAAGGACCTGTTGAACGCAAAGTGGTTAGAATTGTTACGCCAGGTACAGTCACTGACGAAGCATTACTTGAGGATCGAAAAGATAATTTACTGGTCGCTATTTGTTCTTTTTCAATATCAAATTCAGAAATGCAATTTGGCTTAGCAAGCCTCGATTTAACCAGTGGCCGCTTTATCTTGCAACAGGTGGAATCAGTAGATCAATTAATGAGTGAGTTGGGCCGGCTTAATCCTGCTGAATTGTTATTTAGTGAAGACTGGTCGTTGCCTTTAAGTTTACAACAACGTAGCGGATTATGCAGAAGACCTCCTTGGCATTTTGACTTTGAAAGTGCCAGACAAAGGGTTTTAACTCAATTTAACACGCTTGATTTAAAAGGTTACGGTTGTGACAATTTACCTGCAGCTATCGCAGCAGCAGGTGCTTTATTACAATATGTTAAAGATACCCAGCAAAGTGCTTTACCGCATATTCAAGGAATACGCACAGAAAATAGTTCTGACAGTATTTTATTGGATGCATCCAGTCGAAGAAACCTTGAGTTGGATTACCATCCGTCAGGCCAAATTAAATTTACCTTATTTGGTGTTTTGGATAAAACAGCTACAGCTATGGGTAGTCGTTGCTTAAGACGTTGGATAAACAGACCTTTACGTAGCCATAAGATCCTCAATAATCGTTATGTTTGTATTGATGCTTTGCTCAATGACAATTTATATCAAGCGTCACAAGCACATTTAAAACAAGTCGGGGATATTGAAAGAATTAGTTCTCGTATTGCCTTAAAATCAGCGCGCCCTAGGGATCTCTTGGTATTACGGAACACCTTGGCTGTACTTCCGGCATTACAGCAAACACTTGCAAGCAGTGATAACCTTCAATTAGCAAAGTTAGGTCAGCTAATTGGTGAGCAACCGGAGCTATTAAAATTACTACAAGCCGCGATCATTGATAATCCACCCGTACTTATTCGTGATGGTGGCGTAATTGCCAAAGGTTATAATCAGGATTTGGATGATTTAAGACATTTGAGCCAAAACGCCGATCAATTTTTGATTGATATGGAAAATCGCGAAAAAGCAGCGACCGGTATTACCACGCTTAAAGTTAACTATAATCGAGTACACGGCTATTACATTGAAATTTCTCATTTAAATGCTGATAAAGTGCCACCACATTACAC
>Ga0268283_1001243_pt1 | contig 12799 bp, 21 predicted proteins | sample saktaG_13_FD_190140 | JGI IMG/M metagenome (GOLD analysis project Ga0268283, IMG submission 190140) | Saline water microbial communities from Sakinaw Lake, British Columbia, Canada - sak_2013_06_06_36m | ecosystem: Environmental > Aquatic > Non-marine Saline and Alkaline > Saline ... | reverse complement strand
TTAAAAACCTATTTTTTATTTTATATAATAAGTAATATTAATTAATCCAATACCTATTGCTTCAATAGTATAAAAACTAATTTTAATATTTTTGGTTATTTCGATATATGTTTTAAGTTCTTTTAATCTGTTTTCATATATCCAAAAATGTTTAGTTATTAGATTATATGTATTAAATTGGTCATCTTTTTTAATATCTTTAGTCATATTTTTTAATAGAATAGATTTTAATATATTCTCTTTAGTTTTCATAATCCCACCCTTTAATTTTGCTTTTAATATACATAAGTTTTATTATTATGTATATGTTTTTTATTGTTGTGTTCTTTTGTTGTTATGTATACTAATGTTATGTAGACTAATGTTATGTATAATCTTAATTATATAAATGTTAACTCATTTGTTTTTTAGTGTCATTTTGTCCATAACTAAAATAAAGAGTATAGGTTTTATACTCTCTTTATTGCTATTGTGTTATTTTGTTTGTTTGCTATTGTATCTTTATGGGTTAAGAACTCAATATATAACCCTAATGATAAGTTATTATCATTTACATTATATACCTTTTCTGTTCTGTTATATTTTTCATAAAACATATTTTATAGCATCTCCCTTTTATTTTTATAAGAATAATACGAGTAGTTTTCTACTCGTGTATTATCTCCTGTTCTATTTTATGTAGTTTTTCTAATAAATAACTTTTATCTACATATTTTTTATTAATTTCTTTCTGGATTGATTGTATCTTTTCATTTATATAATTTATATCCATAATAAAACACGCTCCTACTTTTTTTAGATTTGTAATAATTAAGAATAAGGTTAACATATAGGGATATTAATCCCTACATGGTCATCTATTGTGTTATGGATTTATTGACAATACCTCTTTCATTGCTCGCGATTACATTAGTATTGGTTCTTATTATAAGCAACCTTACTAATCACGCGAGATGCACACAATATCCTATTCTATAATGATATAACATATATAGATTATATATACATTATAACTATATAATATATAGAACAAAACATTTATATATATGTGAATTCATTATACATAATAAGATAATAATGATATATATATAAACACTGTGTTTTATAGGAGAGTATAAAAATTAATGCATAACATCTTGGACACCCACCAACATCAAATTTTATGATTGTAGTATATATGACTAGAGTTTTAAAAATCTCGCGATAGAAAAAAAGTTTCCAGGATTTTGAAAAGTTTTGGGAGTTTAAGAGTTAAGTATTTAAAGACAATGTATTATAATATAAGATGTGATATATTAATGAATATTAAAGAATTAGAACAATTTTTAGAATACATACACAAAGCACAAGTTTTAGATATTAAGTTTAGAAGGAATATGGCTTATCTAAAAGAACTATTTGAGGAATCCAAATGAATAAGACAAACTTATTTTTAGAACTTAAAAACTATCAGAAACAAGTGTCATTTTCAGAAAAGGAGCATTTGTATTATTACAAGGGCAGGTCTTTGAGTTCTGTGACAACGATTGTGAAGAATAATTTTCCCAAGTTTAATTTTAATAATGAGCAAGCTCAGAAGTCCGCAGATAAGCTTGGCATATCTACAAAAGAAGTTTTGAGTAATTGGAAATCAAGTGCTGATTTTGGGACATTAGTTCATAGTCAAGCTGAGAAGTTATTGTGGTGCAGGGATTTGGAATCTCTGAATATCTTGGACGCCAGACTTTCAAATTATTGCGAGCAGGCGTATGAATCAATTTTAGAAATTAATCCTAATATTCTTTATACCGAAGTCATGGTTTGGGACTCGGAATTTAGTACCGCAGGAACCGTGGACTTTTTAACATATAATGAATTAACAAATGAAATAGATATATGGGATTGGAAAACTAATTCTTCTATATGTGATGAGAACATGAATTTCGGCAAGTTTGGGTATGGCGAGTTAGGGCATTTGCCAGATACTAATTATTATCATTACGCATTACAATTATCTATATATAAATATATACTAATTAAACATGGTTTCAAGATTGGAAAATTAAGGTTAGTACATTTACAAGAATCAAGTTTTAATATTATTGAAGTTCCATATTTATCAGATGAAGCATATATAATTTTAAGGGGGCAGCAAGAGTGAATAATATAAATTTTAGTTTAATAAACTTAAATTCAGGAAGTTTTATATTTTTATTAACCCTCACCTTTTTAATACTTAAATTAACACACGTTATTTCATGGAGTTGGATTTGGGTTTTTAGTCCCTTATGGATTGTGGGTGGGTTTGTGTTTGTGATATTATTTTTTTTATTATTTATTATATTAATTTCAGGAGGATTTAAATGAGTGGGAATTTAATTATAAAGTTAAAGGTTGGAGATGATATACTTTTACCTAATCCAACAGAGAATATAGATACTTGGAAAGATACAATTAATCCAGAAACTAGGATGTTGATTTTTAAAGCAGAATACGGCTGGTTATTTATCCCAATAGATAACATAGCAGTTATGATAATTAAGGAGTAAGATTATGAGCGAGAATGACAAGACAATAAAGTTGTTAACAAATTTAATAAGTTTAAGAGTGGATAGTTTGAACACTGCAAAGCAGAAGTTAAAGGAATTAAAATCAGAGATTGTTAATATTGAAAAGGACATAGAAGATACACTTCTAGATATTGATGATTATAATTTAGCAATTACAAAACTCAAAATTGAAAAGGAAGTTATTGAAAATGAACGCGAAAACACAGGAATTAATAAACCTTCTAAAAAATGACGAGGTTGATTTCATTGATACTTCTGACCGAAGGGCGTTAAGATTAAATGCCAAGTATGGTTCTAAAGATATACTTTGTTTTGGGATTATCGTTCCTAAGGAATACAATCACGAGATGTGCGGGTATTACTTTGATAAGGGCTTGAAATTATATTTAAAGGATAAATGATTATGGAAAAATCTTGCATTCGCTGCGGTTGGTGCTGTACTAAAAAAGTTGTTGAGGTACCACATAAAATATTAACCATAAGTGACCAAGATTATTATAAGTATCATGGAATCATAATTGAGAGAAAAGACAGAAATACGGACAGGCAAATAATTCCTTGTAGATGTATTCATTTAACTAAAGATAATTTATGTGATATTTGGGAAACGCGCCCAGATATGTGTGATAAAACTAGAAGAGGAAATCATAAAATATATAGTCCGCCATGGTGTCAAGGAGAATGATTACAGTGATTAACCCCCAAGAATTTGATGTATTGCAGTTTAGAAAAGAAATTATAAATGCAACTGGAAAAAAACACAGAAAAAACAAGGTTACGATTAATTTTAATTCTAGTGTTTTATTACATTATATTTTAATTTCTATTAAATTTACTAACGGCAAGTTTGTATTTTGTCCAACCGAAGAAACTAAAAAAATATTAAACACCTTTACACAATTGGATTTAGTAGATACTTATTCCCATTTAGAAATTTGTCCTGGGTTTTATCCATTAGATTATGTTCACGAAAGCAATGTTTATGTTATTAAAAAAACTGAGAAAATAATGCGAAAGAATCACAATAAATTTATGGTAGATAAAAATGGAAAAAAGCAACTCATTTAAATTAGCAGATAATTCTATAATGTATTTATGGTTAATTGATAGAATCGCATCTGGCTATAATTTTGAAGTTATACGCGAGATGTACAAGATTGATTTTAATTTAGAAATAACTGAGGACGAGTATAATAAATTTAAGGATAAATATGAATTGGATATTTCTAATAGATATGATTCTATGCGTAAGGAAGTTTACGATTCTGGGACTTTTGGAAAATTAGTTTCTATCGCTGATAAATTATATACAATGTTGAATGATTCTAATTCGGAATTGAGTCCGAAAGAACAGGCACAACTTGCTGATACTTTAAGGAAATACTTAGAAACTCTTGGCACTTTTGGTAAGAACAAGAGTGAGGTTAAGAAGATTACAAACAACAATTTTGCAATATTTGAAGGATTAGAGTTTGATGGATTAATTGAAATCAAGGATAAGAAGAAAGTTAAAATGTTGGTGGATGGTATTTATGAAGAAGATAAAATCAAAGATTAAGAAGCCCAAGAGAAAGAGTGATATACCGCCATATCATAGTTACCCTTACTTTTCAGGGATGCCACCAATATGATTGAATTACAAATTAATGATATTTACAAAAGGTCGTTTAGTTTCTTTTGCAGGGATATAATCAAGCAACCTCATGGTAAAATACATCGTGAGATTATTGATATGCTTGAGAGTGACCCAAAGTCTAATTTCTCAATAATGATTAGTAGAGGTCATTATAAAACATTTATATTTTCACGTGCATATCCTTTGTGGTTATTGTATAAATCTGATAAACCAATGCATATAATTATACAATCAATGAATCAAGATATGTCCAGAAGAATATTAGGATTGATTAGAGATGTTTTAAAGACTAATAAACATTTTGAGCATTTTAAGTTTAAGAAAGAAACTGATAAATTATTAGAATTATATTTGCCAGGTAAAATAGGTGATGATGAAAACACACACAAAATATATTCGGTTCCATTAGGCACAAGAGGGTTGCATGGGGATTTATTAATTTTAGACGATATTATGAAAAATGAGGACGGTCAGTCTTCAGTTAATATGAATAAGGTTAGAACCGAGTTTTGGAACGCATCATCTCCAATGATACATGCAAGAAGTGGGAGGATGTTTTTTATTGGAACACCCGTTTGTTTTGATGATTTATTTAAAGATTTAAAAGAATTTGCTGATGAAGGCAAGGGTTGGAAGTTTTTTAAATATCCAGCATTAATTGAAGACGAGAATGGTGAGCAAATACCAGCATTTCCTGAAGTATTTTCTATGGAAAAGCTAATGGGAATGAAAGACCAAATTCCAAGTTGGAGTTGGCAACAAGAGTATATGCTTAATCCAGTGAGTGGTGAAGATTCTGTTTTTCCTTATGGACTAATTAATCGTGCTATTGATAAGGAGTATAAAGAATTAACTGAAGAAGAACTAAAGTATAGGGAATATTACATTGGTTGCGATGTTGCAATGAGTTCTAGTTCTAAAGCTGATTACTCTGCATTTTGCGTAGTTTCTAAAGCACCAAATCATCCTATTAGAATTGAGTATATCTGGCATGAGAAAGGCGTTGGCGAAAAGGAACAAATTGATGAGATTAAGAAGTTAGTTAAGCAATATAATATAAGACATGGAATGATTGAAAAAAAAGGTATTACATTTTCTATGGCTACGAAAATAATTGAGGACCCAGAGATTAGTCATTTAATTGAAGAATGGAATCCTACTGCCGAATCTAAACAAAAGGTTTTGGGTAATGTAAACTTATTATTACAACACGATATGCTTTGTATTCCTTCTGCTGTTAAACACTCTGATAAACTTGTTGATGAGATGCAGACTTTTGGGATTGTAAATGTGAGTGGAAATCAAAGGTACCAAGCCCTTTCAGGACACGATGATTTAGTTATTGGTGTGTCCCTTGCAGTTTCAGCAGCTGGCGGTTGGGTGTTTGATAAAAAGGTCAGGGCATCCATGGTAATCATCTAATTGTAGGGATTTAATTTAAATATAATAAAACACATAATATACTTATAGGTGTGTATATTATGGTTTTTATTGAGCTTGACAGAAATAGTTATATTCAGAGACCAAACTATGAGGTCAAAGAATCAGCTCCGTATTATAATTCAAACATAGCAACAATAAATAGCACACAAGCACTTTCTAATAATTTAGAAACTTTTAATTTTTATGGGTCTAGTTCTATTGTAAACCAGCCAACAGGGTATAGAAGTCTTAGTAATTACGTAAGAACCACACCTGAACTTTTATCAATTATAATTTCTTATGCAACAGATATTACTTCTGATGGTTACAAGTTCGTTGGTAAGAATGAGTTTAAATGCAGAAATGCACAGGAATTTTCTGATTCTCAAAACCTACAGCAAACCATATTAAAATGGTTAATTGATGGATTTACTTATGGAAATGGATTTTTACACACTAATTTTGTTCCTGTGGAATCAATCAAGGAAATCATAAATGCTTCAGATTATGAGATTAAAGAACTTGGATTTGAAATGAAAGAAATCCAACAAATTGTAGATGAGACCGCATACAAGAATATGCTTTTAGAGAATGTCCCAGCAGTTACAGTTAGTATATTTTCTGATGATAAGTTTGGAAATAGCATTAAATACAAGCAAACCGTGGGTTCAGATTCAGTTATATTTAACCAAGAAGAGATTATACAATTTAAGGATATTGATTTAGATGGAAAACTTTGGGGTTATTCCAGACTTTATAGTGTAATTTCAGAAATACAAACATTAGCAAATGTTAAAGATTATACAGGAAACTTCTTTAACAACAATGGAACACCAAACTTACTTTTTATATTTCCAAATTTAGATATGAACTCTCAAGAGTACAAGGATATTATAGGTCAACTTGCAAATTTCAAGAGAATGGAAAACAAGCAAGGTAATGCCGCAATAACTTCAGATGTCAAGATTGAAAGATTAAATGATTTCAAGAAGGACATGGAGTTTGAAAAACTTATAAAGATTTACACAGCAATCCTAGCAATGACCTTCCAAATGCCATCAACAAGATATGGGATGTCAAGTGGTGGAAATGCAGAAGATGCTACACTAACTAATCAAGGATATTATAGAAACATCTCAGCAACACAAGATAAGATTGAGAGAATTTTAAACAACCAATTATTCAAGCCAATTTTTGATTGTGAATTAAAGTTTAACAGGTCATACAAAGAAGATGAGGTTAGAGAATCTCAGATTTTAAAAACCAAAGCAGATATTGCTGTGGAATTAATTAACGCTGGTTTGATAACTAAAAGAGATGCAGCAAAATATATTATGGAAATACCAGAAGAACAAATGCCTGATGATATTGATGTTATAATTGATAAGAACCCAGTTAATGCAGATGGAACACCAAATCCACAATACATGCAAGGTCAGAAAAAACCAATTACATTAGCTGATGAACAAGTGCAACATGCAAATAAAAATAAAACACCAGTAAAGTATAAGTGATATTTATGGAAGATAAAGATAAATTTGGATTTACATTTAACACAACAGATTTTGAAATTAAACAAACAGGTGACGAGTTATATGTTGGTGGATTTATTTCAGTAGAAGAATTAGATGAGAATGGAGATATTACTAATCAAGATAGATTATTGCAAAAGATAAATGATAATACAAACCCTTATGCTAAATATTTATCATATAAACACAATTGGATTAAAGGGGATAAAAAAGATTTCGCAAATGCACTTGGGGTACTAGATGGAAATGCAGAAATAAAAGTGCATCCAAATGGTAAAAAAGGAGTATATGCAAACTATCATTTATTAAAAACAAGTCCATATTATGATGCCGCAGTTTATGATATTAAAAATAAAGGTGTTAGTGGATTTAGTACAGAATTTAAAGATGCAAAGAGAAAGAGTGTAAACTTAGGAACTAAAATAGCAAATTACTTAGATGATTTTACATTTGGTGGAGTTGGAATATTAGCAAGACCAGCAGTTAAATCTTCATACATAGGAGGATTTTATGCAAAGGAGTTCTATTATAATGAAGACGAACCAATAGAAAATAAAACAATTGAAGAAGGAGTGAAGAAAATGGAGAATAAAGAAGAAGCACCAAAACCAGTAGAAGTAACACCAGTAGTTGATAACAGTAATAAGGTTAATGAAGATTTAGAAAAATTAAAATCAGAAGTTAACAATGGTAAACAAGAACTAGAAAAATACAAATTAGAACAAGAAAGAGAAAGGATAAAATCCGAACTTGAAAACTTAAAAGCCAAGCCAAAGGTTTTAGTTGATGGAACTGAACAGAATATAAATACTGCAAATCCACAGCCAAACATTGAGGAATTAGCAATGCAGGATATAAAAGCTATTCATGCTGACAAGAAACTAACAACTTGGGAGAAGGCATATAAGGTAACTGAAATACAGTTAAAAAATAAAATATAAGGTGGAATATTATGGCATACGAAATGAAAGGAACATTATTGTATAGTGATGCAGGAATTAGAGCAGCTTATGACCCAATCATATATGAGCACTTTAATGACGAAGTATCATTTTACGCAAAAACTCCAAAGAGACCAGCAGATTCTGTAACATATAACTTCTTTGCAAGAGTTACTAGAAACACAATGGTTGGAGCAAAATCTTCAACAGATGATTTAATCGGTGGAAGTACAGGAAGAATACTTTTAACACACTTACTTAAACAATACGCAGCAGCAGTTGCAATTGAAGATTTAAGAGTGGTAGAAGCATCAAAGAATGGTGTTGGTAAGTTAGCTGATGCATGGGCAACAGAACTTAATGACGCATTAATTGATTTATCAAAGAACTTAAACACAGCTTTCTTCGGAACTGGATTAAACACAACAGGTCCCGGGTCAGCAGCTGATGGATTAAGAGGATTACTTATTGCATCAGGAACAATTTATGGACAAGCACTTGCAACTTATGCTTCTTTAGCAGCAGGAGTAGATGCAGCAGTAACTGATTTAAGTCTATCAGATTTAAGAACATACATCAATACTTGTAAGACTAATGGTGGAAAGAACTTTGTAATTTGGACAACTCCAACAGTTGCAGGTTATTTAAAGAACAAAATGGAAGCTGCAAAGTATTATTACGGACCATCTTCACAAGCAGGATTTGAAGGGGCTTTCACATTTGATGGATTCCCAATCATGGAAGACGTTGATTGTCCAGCTGGATTTATGTTCATACTTGACAGAGATAATCACTATATTGCAGAATTTATACCTTTCCAAATGGGTGTTAAGGATTTAGGAAAAACAAACTTAACAGATACAAAGTACATCTGGGGAGTTTTAGACCTAATCTTCACAAGAATGAATACATCATATAAATTAGGTGGAATAACAAGTTAAGGTTTTAAACCTTGACTTCCTAAAATTGGAGGGATAAATTATGACAACAACAGTAACAGCAAATGCAGAAAATATTGGACTTGGTGGTAATGTTTCTGGGTACAGAATGGGTGTTGTTAGAAGCCATGGGTATGCCGCACAAAACGACTTATTAAAGGTAGCTAACGCAACAGCAATATTTGCAGCAATAACATTTGTTGATGCTTCAGGTGCAGCAGGAACTTGTACAGTCACTGGAACTACTAACGTAGTAACTGTGACAGACGCAACAGCAACAGCACACACAACAATTGTGTGGTATACATAAATTTAAAGGGTGATTATGAATGACAGCAACAACAGCAACCGTTGAAGAAGTTAGCGGAATAGGGCACAACTATAAAGAATTAATTGTAGAAACTCCAGCAACATCAGACTCTACAAATACAGTAGCAATAACACTTGCAACTTATGGAGCAACTGTAATTAAATCAATAACAGGAAGTGTACATTCTACAGCAAATTCAATTATAATTGATGAAGCACCAACAACTGCAGTTTCAAATGGGGTTTTAACCATTACATTAGGCGGTTCAAGTGCAGATAATTTAGTAAGAGTGTATAGAGTGATAGTTTATTAAGGGTGATAAATAATGGGAGACATATCAACAGATTGTACATTTGAATTAACTGGAATAATTGGGCACTCTTATTATGAATTAATAGTTTCTGCACCAGCAACAACAGATACTGGAGATACAATACCAATAACATTATCTAAATATGGTGCAACAAAGATTAAACACATAAGAGGATTCAGTCATACTACTACTGATTCAGTAGTTGTTGCAGAACAACCAACAACTGCAATTTCAGCAGGAGTATTAACCATCACAGTTGGTGGAACACTTAATTCAGATAAAAAGAGATTCTATAAGGTTCTTATAGCATAAGTGGGCAACCACTTATTTTTTTGATTTACCAGGTGGCAAGTTTGGGTTCAAGTCCCAATTAAATCTAGAATATTTAAAAGTTGGATGGTGGGATTATGGCAATTATAGCAGATGCATGGGGAAATTATACAACACAAGTTACTACTGATGGGGGAGCACCTTGGAACGCAACAACAGTTACTAAAACATTTAGTGATGTCGCAGGTTCTGGACACGCAGGAACTGTTGCTTTATTTACAGTTACTGGATTTGTTAAATGTAAAATATTCGCAAGATGTACTACTGATTTAACTGCAGATGGTGCAGCAACTTGTGCAGTAGGGGTAACAGGTTCTACAGCAGGATTAATAGCACAAACAACTGCAACAGCAATTGATGCTACAGAAATTTGGCACGATACAACTCCAGATTCTGCAATTGAATTAAGTTCAGTATCAACAGAAAAAATATTATCTGGAAATATATTTATTACAGTTGCGACTGCAAATTTAACTGCAGGAGTTGTTGAATTTACATTACTTTGGTCTCCAATATCTACTAATGGAAATGTAGTAGCAGCTTAAATAGTTATAACTTAAATGGTGGAAACATGGTAGCAGGGGTATATAATATAATAGTAGAACAAGGTGGAACTTATGGAGAGACAGTTACTATTTCACAAAGTGGAACGCCTTTAAACTTAACAGGATATACTGCTGAATTAAAAGTGGGTATTGACGAATCCACAAAGGGAGATATATTAGACTTAACCTCTTCATCAGGTTTAACAATGGGTGGTGCATTAGGAACAATTGCAATTTTAATAACTGCAGCAGTAACTAAGACCTTGCCACCAAATACTTATATTTATGATTTAGTTATTATTAATGGAACTACTAGAACTTATATTTTAGAAGGTTCATTTACAGTAGTTGCTAGAAAGAGTAAATAAATATGACTGGAGAATATGAAGTTACAATAACTGAAAGCAGTACATTAGTAACTTTAAGTTCTTTATTCCTAACTGGAACACCAGCATATATGTTTATAGGTAAATTAGGATTAGATGTTTCCACAGCTGCAGATGTTGTTCCTGTAGATTTAACCGGATTAGTTTGGAACTATGAGGCAAATGCAACTTATATTTTTAAATGGATTGGTAAAGTTTTACCAAATGCAACTACTACTGGTTGTGGATTTCAATTAAACACATCTACTGCAATTACAGATATTGCTATGAGATTCACACATCAATTAGCAAACACTGGAACTATTAGTGGTGGTTCTTCAGGAGCTGATGATGTATCTATTGGGGTTTCTAGTGGTATGGCTAGTGCTTCTGTTTCTACAATAGTTGTAGGAAATGGATTGTTAATTACAGGTGCAGAATCAGGAACTGCACAATTAAGATTTAGAAGTGAGACCACTGCAATAACAACTGCTAAGGCAGGATTAGTATTAACTGTGGAGAGAATAATATAATGGGCTACGAAGTTTCAGTTACAGAGCAACCAACCACAGTAACAACCACTGAAACAGTATATGATGTATTAATTAATTCTACAAATACCACAGTCCAAGCTACTCAATCAGTTACTAATGTGAACATAACCAGTTCTACAACAGAGGTTTCTATAAGTTCACTATATGTAAATAATTTACCTGTTGGTGGGACCACAGGACAAGCATTGGTTAAGATTAATGGAACTGATTATAATACTCAATGGTCAACTGTAAGTGGGGCTGATGAGAAAGTAAAGTATGATGTTAATGATGCTTATTCAGGTTACTTAGGTGCAAAGACAGTTGCAGGAACAAGCATAGTTTTAGCAGAAGGCACAGGTGCAGATGCAGATAAGCTTAAAATATCCACAAGCATAGACTTAACCACTCTTGCAAAGTTAGCTGTTTCAACAACTTTAGCAAACTTAATAGCTATGAAAAACGCAGGAACATTAGTTCCTAATCAATGGTATTTAGTTACTGATTATCAAACTTTTGCATTCATATCTGGAACAAACACAACTACATATACAGCACCAGTAGAACAAATATTAGTAAGAGCTGCATCAACTACAGGAATAGACCCAAACGGATATAGTTATACTTATCCAACTGAAACAATTAAGTTTACAACAGTAGTCTCTCCTTTACAAAGACAAGTAGGGGTTATTAATAATAGTGGTTATGATGAAACGGCAACAACTATTACAGATTGGGACTCTGATTGGTTTGATGTTTCAGAAACAGGGAATATACTTCCTGATTTCTTTACAATAGATGCTTATGACCCTTATAATGATGTGTATATTTTTTTTGATTATTCTGGATTAGATTCTGATTTCACATTTACAGGTGGACAATTTGTGTTATTAACTAATCCTGATGGATTTGATTTTACTAACTGTTTAACCCAAGATGCTGGAGGTTATCTATATATGGATTGGGCAATCTGGTATGGTACACCACTTGGAAGAATAACAGCAAGATATAATAATATTACAGACTTCTATGCAGATACTGATTATAGAGGAGTTAAAGTTAGACACTGGAAAGTTTCAGCACCAGCTTATACATCTGGAGCAAAGACCGCAGGTTATCAAGCAACTTATGCAGGTTATGTTTGGGTGTGCATACAAAATACATCTTCAGCACCAGTTGTTGGCCAATATTGGACAATACTTGGAACACAAGGAGTCAATGAATATCCACTGATGAATGACATTGTTGGCATAGGTTCACCATATCCTGTTTATAAAGATACCAACTATCAAGATACCTTACCTTTCCAAGCAGGGGCATATACCGGAATTTCTAAGTCAGGTTCAAGGTTTACAGGAGATTGGACAACCTTTGATATTTATATG
>Ga0268283_1001242_pt1 | contig 12801 bp, 16 predicted proteins | sample saktaG_13_FD_190140 | JGI IMG/M metagenome (GOLD analysis project Ga0268283, IMG submission 190140) | Saline water microbial communities from Sakinaw Lake, British Columbia, Canada - sak_2013_06_06_36m | ecosystem: Environmental > Aquatic > Non-marine Saline and Alkaline > Saline ... | reverse complement strand
GCTAAGGGGGGGTAGTTACTTTGGGTAAGGATTCGGTGGAGAAGGTGCTTACGGATTTTATGAAGGACCTGGAAAATTCTAAATTTGTGGATGAAGCTAATTTAATCAGCACTAAAGAAGATAACGGAATAAATAATTTTGAAATAAAATGCGAATTAGCCAAATAATTAATAAAATGAAGCTACCTAAAATAGATCTCACCGATACGCAAAAGAAAATTATTATTATTTCTGCGAGTGTTTTATTTGTTTTTCTGCTTTTTTGGGTATTTTTGTTCTTTCCGGCAGCAAAAGAGATCTCGATGCTTAAGAGTGAGTTGGTCTCGACGGAGCAGCAAATCCGGAGCATTGAAATACTTTTGGCGGGCGCGCAAAGTCGGGATGAGGCCATCCGCCTTTTAAAACAAAAGCAACAGTATTTAAGCAATAAGTTTCCGCAAAAGGAAGAGGAGAGCTTAAGGCTTATTCCGGAAATCGCCCGTAAAATGAATATTATTGTTATTTCTATGCAGCCGGGTTCCCGGGCAGAATTATTAGATGCTGCGGATAAACAAATTATTATTGATAGTAAAATAGCTAAATATTTACCGATTAATTTAGAAATTAGCTGTTATTTTAAAGATTTAGTGAAGTATACGCTTGAGCTTAAAACTGCGTTGCCGGCGTTTATCAGTGTTAACAGCTTAGAGATTAAGAAAGAGAATCAGCTGACTGGTAAAATCCGGGTGCAGATTGAGTTTAATTTATATTTATTAGATTAAAAAAATGCGCAAAAAAGATTTAATCCAATTAGGGATAACCGGGGCGTTGGTAATCGTGTTGATTTTTGCTTTAGGCAATGCTTCTAAGAAAGTGCGCACACGGAATTTAAAAAATGTTTTACCGAAAACACTAGATTTGGCGGAAACGGCCGATAATTCCGTGAAATCGTCGCCGCAAGGAAAAGATCTTTATGCCGCGCTTGAACAGCAGGCTAAATCTCTGGAATTAAGAAGAGATCCTTTTACCGCTGCTCCGATACTTAGCGCTAATTCTCTGCAGTCCGGTGTAAATTTAACCGGGATACTTTGGGATAAAGACAAGCCGCTGGCGATTATCGATGGTGAGGTTGTTAAAAAAGGCGAACGTATCGGCCCGAAAACGGTGGTGGAGATTAAAAGAGACCGGGTTATCCTAAGTGATGGCCAGGTGTTCACCGAGCTTAAGCTTGAGCAATAATAGGGGACGTTCCCCTATTAAGGATCGGTTTTAGTTCTTGACAATAGCTGCATAAAGTGTTACATTTATTATGGATACAGAAAGGTGCACTTTAGTGTGAGCTTAAAGGCATATTTCTTATTAAGTAATGTTTTATTTATTGGATACCATAATAAGAATTAGCTTTTAGTGAACGCAAAAAGTCAATCATACCTTAGGAAGGGGGTCATTTTCAATGATAAGATTAAATAAGAAGGGTTTTACGCTCGTCGAAATCATGATCGTAGTGGCAATTATTGCTTTATTAGCGGCGATTGCAGTACCGAACTTGCTTACTGCCAGAAGAACTGCTAACGAAGCTGCCGCGAAAGCGACAGTGCGTAGTTTATCGACTGCAGCGGAAGTGTTTTCCACTAGTCATGCTGGTGCATATCCGACTATTGTAGGAGTTGTTGCTGCAGGTACAAATCCAGCCACTGGTTTGGCAGCGTTTATCAGCTCAGCGGCTAATTATTGTGCTGATGCAGCTGGTGGAACTACTGCTGTTCAGGGATATAATTATGCCTGTACTTTAGGTGCTGGTGGGTACACGTTTGTTGCTGCTCCGGTTACTTTAGAAACAACCGGTAGCATAACTTACACCGCGACAACCGGTGGAGTGCTTACACCATTATAAACAAGAAGTTTGTTGTTCGACAAAAAGGGAGAGAAGAGATTCTCTCCCTTTTTTTATAAATATGATATCTATTTTTCGGAAAATTAAACCTTATATTTTAGTCCTGTTATTAATATCGGCTATTTGCGCTTTGGCCTATTTTAATAGTTTGCAGAACCCATTTATCTGGGATGATGATGCATTGGTAGTAAAAAATACGCTTATTCGTCATTGGCAAAATATCCCTAAATCCTTTAGTAATGATCTTTATTTTGGTATGAATTCCGGCTCAAATTTTTATCGGCCCTTGCAAACTATCTCTTTTATTTTTGATTATCAATTTTGGCGGCTTGATCCATTCGGGTATCATCTTACAAATATTATCTTGCAGATTGGAGTATCGTTCTTAGCGTATCTTTTGGTGTTTAATTTATTTGGTAGTTTAGCGATTTCAATTTCTACTGCGGTTTTGTTTGCGGTAAACCCACTACATACTGAGGCAGTTACTTATATTTCCGGCCGGGCGGAGATGCTCATGGGTTTTTTTGTTATTCTTTCGCTACTGTTATTTATTAAAAGCCAAAGCATTAATGCAAAGCATCAAAAGTTAATGTTTTCTTTATCCATATTTAGTTTTATTCTTGCTTTACTTTCTAAAGAAGTAGCGGTTGCTTTTCCATTGATAATTATTGGATATATTTATTATATGAAGCATGAAAAATTAAAAGAAAAATATTATTTTATTAAAAATATTTCTCCTTTTGTATTATTGGCAATTATTTATTTAATTTTGAGGCTTTCCGTGTTTGACTTTGTTACTTTAATACCTCCAGCTTTAGCAAAAATAAGTTGGTCAGTGAGGTTAGTGGTTTTGCCAAAAGTTATTTTAACTTATTTTAAGCTGCTATTATTGCCAACGGGTTTACACATGTCCCGGGAGCTTCTGCGGCCAACGAGTTTTGGGGGTATTTTGGTGGCGGTTTTTTCACTGGGGGCTATCATTTATAGTTGTGTTTATTTTTTAAAATATTCCGCAAGAAATAAAATAGCGGCATTTATGTTGTTTTGGGCATTGGTATTTTTTGTCCCTCAGTCGGGAATATTTCCGATAAACGCTTTTGTGGCTGAGCACTTTATTTATTTATCAAGTATAAGTTTTTTTCTGCTGCTGGTCTGCATTTTACGTAAAAAGCTTCGCAATAAAATGTTTATTCTTGCGGTTAGTTTGTTGTGTTTGTTTTATATATTATTAACCAGCGCGCGTAATTTTGAGTGGAGAAATCCAATTATTTTTTATAAGAATATAATAAAATATTCTCCAGATAGTTTTCAGGCGCATAATAATCTGGGCTTGCAATATGATTATCTCGGCCGTCGTGATGAAGCCATGCAGGAGTATAAACGGGCGTTAGCGATTAAGCCAGATTTAATTGAAGCGCACGCTAATCTAGCCAATCTCTATTTTAATTTGAAATATTATGACTTAGCAAAAATAGAGTGCGAGTATTTAGAGAAAACCGAATTAGGTTCAAAAGCCGGAGAGGTACAAAATAATTTGGCTAATATTTATGAGGCGACTGGAAAGCCAGATGAGGCATTAGTTAGGTATGATCGGGCACTTAAGATGAATCCGAATTTAAAGTTTGCTCATTTTAATGCAGCGCGTATTTATTATTCGCAAGGTAAGTTTGATTTGGCTTTGCAGCATTTATTAGCTTCTTTGGATATCTTGCAAGATGCGAATGCCAATCAGCGGGCAGTGATTATTAATTTTCTTAAAAATACATATCAGGTTAATAATGCCGTAGAATTTTACAATAATTTAGGAATTAATTTTGCTCAAAACAATCTTTTAAAAGAGGCAATCAGTGCATTTGGTTTAAGTTTGGAATTAAATCCGCGTTTTGTGGATTGTTATATTAATCAAGCGCTTGCATACTTGCAATTGAGTAAGAAATCCGAAGCTAAATCTGCATTAAAACAGGCATTAAAGATTGACCCTAATTATATTAGGGCCAAGAGGTTAATGGATGAGCAATTAAAGTAGAAATTCATTGATAAATCTCTCCTTTATGTTAAAATCAAATAATGTATAAGCGCATTCGAGGATTTACTTTAGTTGAAATTATGGTGGTGATGGCGATTGTCGCACTGCTTGTTTCGGTGGCGATTGTGGAAGGGGTAGAATTTAGGAAACAGACTAATCAATCTAATTGCATGGCTAATCTTAAGGCGATTGCTTCTGGTTTTGAGGTTTATTCTGCGCGTCATGCCGGGGCTTATGCACCGGTAGATGAATCAAGTTTACAGTTTTTGATTGATGATGGCTGTCTTTTTCAGGATTTAAGCGCGATGGGGCAAATTGGTAATTTTCGTTATGTAATTGGCGCAATCAGCCCGGCGGGGTATGACATCCGGGGGTTAGCGATTAATCCGGCGCTGGCCGATCATAATTATCAGATTGTAACTGGTGGTTTATTAAAAAGAAGCGATACCTCCGTAGCCAGCGATATGGATTTTAAGAATATTTAAATATGCTTAACTGTCGAGCCAGAAGTTTTGTGACGATTATGATGGTGGTAGCGATAAGCGCATTGTTGCTGCGCTTGGGGTTGCACCGGATAATTATCTACCGTATCGAGCAGAACCAGCTGGCGGCGCAAATTAACCTTAAGCTTCTTTCAACGGCGATCGAAAATTACGCTAAGGACAATAAGAATATTTATCCGCTGAGCGTGGAACTGCTCACCAAATCTGATCCGGTTTATTTAGAAAAAGATTATTTGGCGCTAACTTCTCTGCGTGGCTATGAATACGATTGCCAGCGTTTGGATGCTGGCGGATACAGCTGTACAGCTTCACCCCTAGATTGCAAATTAAGCGGGAAAATGGTTTATATTATATCTACCGGCGGCTTAATGATGACAGAAAGTTGCGATAATCAATTATGAATATTCTCTCAAAAATAAAATTACCGGGCCGCAAAGACAAGTTTTCCGTTGGCCTGGATATTGGAACGCAGGCAATTAAATCTGTGAAATTGAAAATCAGCGGTAATGCTTTTGAACTGGTGGCTTTTGATTTAGAAGAGGGCCAGCTGGATCCGACAGATGTGCTTAAGAAAATTAAGCATGCGCAAAACACTGATTTAGTGAACATTTCTTTTAGCGGATCAAGCACGGTTATCCGTTATGTAAATTTTCTGCGCATGAGTAAACAGGAATTGCGCCAGGCGCTGAAGTTTGAGGCCCAGAAACACATTCCTTTTTCTTTGGAAGAGGTTTATCTGGACGCGGATATTTTAAAAGATGACCTGCCGGAGAATAAAATGTTGGTCTTAATTGCCGCGCTTAAAAAAGAAATTATGCAACCCAGAATTAAATCGCTGGAGGCCGCCGGCTTAAGGGCAAATCTTGTTGCGCTTGATTCCCTGGCTTTAATTAACGCGTTTAACTTTAATTACCCTAAAAATGAAATCCCGGAAAATAAATCGGTTTGTTTATTAAATATCGGCTCAACCATCAGTAATGTGAATATCATTGATCAGTCGGCAGCGCGTTTGAGCCGGGACATTCATTTAGGTGGCGCAAACTTTACTAAAAAACTTATGGATATCTTTGGGGTTGATTTTAAGGTAGCCGAAGAGTTAAAGCTTAAAGCTGATTCAGCAAATTCAGAAAAGATTAAAACCGGCGTTGAAAGCGTGGCAACCAACTTAGCGCTTGAGATTCGCACTTCTTTTGATTACTATGAAAGCCAGAATAATTCCAATGTGGTAAAGATATTTTTAAGCGGAGGCGGAAGCAAGATTTTTGGCCTTAAAGAAATGCTGGCCGGTGCTTTGGGTATAGAGGTGGAATATTGGGACTGTTTTAAGCAGATCAAGGTTAGCGATAAGCTGGATGTTGCCAAGCTAGATCAGTTTTCTAGTCAATTTAACGTTGCCCTGGGTTTGGCCATTGGATAAAAAATGATTGAGATAAATTTATTACCGGAAGAGTTAAGGGTAAAAAATAAAAATAAAACTGTCGAGCATGAAACTGTCGCTAAGCCTGCAACTTTTAGCCCGGATCAGTTGTTTATTTGGGCTTTGCCTGTTTTATTAGGTGCATTTGTCTGCGCGCACATTTATTTTGGGATTATCTCTATTTCTAAAAATAGCCAGCTGGTGGCTTTAAATCAGCAGTGGTTGGATCTAGCGCCGCAGAAAAAAGCGCTGGATGAATTTAATAATGTCTATTCATCTACCTCTGCCGATGCGAGCATGGTTGCGATGTTTAACAGCAAAAGGATTCTTTGGGCGCAGAAATTAAATAAATTAAGTTTGAATTTACCTAGCGGCGTCTGGTTTAATTCCATAACCATTAATTCTAAAGATATTGTAATCCAAGGCTCAGTAATTTCTCTGGCCAAGGAAGAGGTTAATCTGGTGAATAAGTTATTAGAGAATTTAAAGGCGGATAATGAATTTTCCAGGGATTTTGTATCCTTTGAATTATCAAATGTGCAAAAAAGAAATGTGGGTGGCTACGATATCGCAGATTTTGTGCTCAGTGGAGTTCTAAAAATAAAATGAACCTTGCCAATATACAATTAGATAATCAGAAAAAAATATTAATTGTGATCTTTTGTATTTTGATTATTTATGTGGATACTAATTATATTTTAAAAAGCCAAACCGCAGGTATTAAGAGCGCCGATCCAAAGATTGCCAAATTGAAAACTGATCTGGTTAATTTGCAAAGGTCTATAGAGGATATGCGTGTGGCTAAAAGCAAGCAGGGATCGACGGCTAAAAAAGCGGTCGCGCAATCTTCTAAGATTCTTGCCGAAGGCCAGATCTCCGGACTCTTGCAGGATATTTCAGGATTGGCAAATAAGTTTGATATTCAGATTAGCCAGATTCGACCGGTGCGGGAGGCAGCCAGTGCTAAGAATGCTTTGGCCGGGGATAAATTTATCACGATTTTAATTAATTTAGATTTAACCTGTAGCTATCATAATTTGGGTAAATTTATTAATGAGTTGGAGGGGATGCCGGTTTTTTTAAGCGTGCAGGAGCTTAAAATTTTAACTCAGCTGCCGGATTATATGAAACAGGATGTAGCATTAATTTTGAAAACATATGTTACTAAATAATAAGCGGTTTTTTTTATCTTTTATTTTTATTTTTTGCGCAGTGGCAATTGCCCAGGGGGAGTTTGTTTATGACGCCAAGGGTAAGCGCAATCCGTTTATTCCATTGGTTACCCCGGAGGGGCGTTTACTAAAGCTTGATAAACAAGAGGCGACTTCGGTTGATGGTTTAGCGGTTGAAGGAATTATTTATGATAAATTTGGCCGTTCATTTGCGATTGTAAATACTAATGTCGTGGGCATTGGAGATGCTGTTGGTGATTATCAGGTTTTAAAAATTTTGGAAAATAAAGTTATCTTTATTAAAGACGGCGAACCTTTAGAGGTAGAATTAACCAAGGAGGAGGCACGGTGAAAAAACTCTTATTAATTTTTGTTTTTACTTTTTTTGTTTATGCTTATGCTGCGGATGAAACGCCAGTGGTTGCCGTTGCCCCGAGTGCGCCGGTAGCTCAAAGCACAGAAGTCATCGTGGTGCCGGTAGATATCGAACGCAGCACGATCTCCTCGGGTAACGTTACTCTGGATTTTAAGGAAGCGGATATTAATAACGTTTTAAAGATTATTTCTTATAAGTCCGGGATTAATATCGTGACTACTCCGGATGTCATTGGCAATGTTTCTGTGCGTTTAGCGGATGTGCCCTGGGAAGTGGCTTTGGATGTAATTTTAAAAACTTATGGTTTTGGCTCACAAAGGCAGGGAAATGTAATCTTAGTAACTAAAGTTGAGAATGTGGCCAAGATTGCTGCTGAGGAGCCATTGCAGGTAGAGATTATTACTTTAAAATTTTTGGATGCGCAGGATGCGCAGAAGGTTATTATTCCCTTGCTTTCTCCGCGTGGTAAAATTTCCGTGCTTTATACTCGCGGGCAAAAAGGTTGGCAGTTTGGAACATTTAAAATTGGCCGGGATTCTGCTTCTACCGGGGCTTTGGCCAAAGAAGCGGCGGGGACGACTAAATCTGAGACAGTATCTTATGAAAAAGATGCTGCGGGTGGGACAGTAATGAAAAAGGCGGAGTTTGATCCTTCCGTAAAATCAAAGATGCTGGTAATTACCGATACAGCCAGTACTCTGGATCGTATACGGAATGCGATTTTGCCTAAGATCGATATCCGGCCTAAACAGGTGTTGGTGGAGACGAAGTTTATGGAGGTGAATAGAACCAAGTTAGTTGATTTAGGTTTGGACTGGGGTTTAGGCAGTATAACTAATGCGGAATCAGCAGCGATTGCCACACAGACCATCGCAAATCAGGCTACTGGCGGACATGCACTGGGAACTGCTTTGGGGGCGGTGATTACTGGTGCTTCTGCAAGTAATCCCTATACCGCCGGCGGAGAATTTGTATTTCAGAAATTAACCGGTACAAAGTTTGAAGCGATTATACACGCCTTAGAAAATGGTACTGATGCTAATACGTTGTCTGCGCCGAGTGTACTTACTCTGGATAATCAGGAAGCCTCGATGTTGGTGGGCTATAATACGCCGATACTTCAATCTTCGGTTACTGCTGCCTCAGATAGCGGATCAGGAGCAACTGTTACGCAAACCTTAGATTATTATCAGGAGATTGGTATCCGTTTAAATGTCGTCCCGCAAGTTAGTGATGAAGGTTATATTAATATGATTATTCATCCGAGCATTACTTCTTCCAGTAGTTCTGTCACCGCTACATCCACGGCGGGCACCGGTGCGAGTTTGCAGAAAACTGAAACAGATTATCCGATTATTGATGTGCGCGAAGCTCAAACCCAAGTATTGCTTAAAGACGGGGAAACAATTGTGATTGGTGGTTTGCTTAAAGATGTAAAGACCAAGACAAAGGTGGGTATTCCCTTTTTGGTGAATTTGCCCTGGATTGGAGATTTTTTTGGTCGTGACAAGGAAAATGTTGAAAAAATTGACCTGTTAATTTTTATTACTGCTAGAATTATTAATGAGAACGAATATTCTCCTGAGGAGTTAGTTAAATTACAAAAAAGATTAGGTCAAACGGCAGTTGTAGAGTTAAAAAATCAGCCGTCAATTGCTAAGAAGAAAAAGAAATAAAAGAAATAGGGGACGTTCCCCTATTTTTAATTTAGGATGAAAAAGGGGAACGTCCCCTATTTCCGTCCCCTATTTCTAGATATGTATAGAGTGAATTTTAGTTTTTCTAAGAAGGGCTTAATGCGTTATATTTCGCATTTAGACCTGATGCGCCTATTCACGCGCGCGATGCGCCGTGCAGAGTTGCCGCTTAAAATGTCGGAAGGTTTCTCCCCGCATCCTAAATTAAGCTTAAAAAGAGCTTTAAAGTTAGGAGTGGAAAGCGAACACGAAGAGGCTTCCATACTTTTAAGATTTCCGGTTACCCCTGAAGATTTTAAAAATAGGCTGCAAAAAAAATTACCAGAAGGGATTAGCTTAAAAGATGTCCAAGGAAATTTTAATTAATTCAGAGACCCAGGAAAAACGGGTAGCGATTGTTCAAGACGGCCAGCTCTTAGAGTTTCATATTGAGCGCCCGCAGGACCGTACGATTGTGGGAAATATCTATAAAGGCAGAATTGAGGCGGTGATGCCTTCAATCGGCGCGGCGTTTGTAGATATCGGTTTGCCTAAAAACGGTTTTTTATATTTATCGGAGATTGAATCAGCGTATGAGTCAATCGAGGCACCCGCTCAGACTCCGATCAAAGAGGTCAAGAAGGGCCAGGAGGTTTTGGTACAGGTAGTTAAGGAATCTTTCGGCACCAAGGGTCCGCGGCTTTCAACACAGATTGGTTTAGCTGGTCGATACTTAGTGATTATGCCGCTAGAAAAACAAGGCGGTATTTCTCGACGGATTGAAGATGAGCCGGAGAGAAGGCGCTTGCGGGATATTTTTAAAAGACTGAAAATGCCCGATCCGGTGGGTTTTATTGTGCGCACAGCAGCTAGCGGCCGGAGCGAGCAGGAATTAATCCGTGACGCACAATTTCTTTTTAAATTATGGAAACGCCTGGAAAAGACTGCTCAAGAAAAGAAGGCCCCGTCTTTGGTTTATGAGGAGTATGATTTGGCTCTGCGGGCGATTCGGGATTCTTTTACCGAAGATGTCACTAAGCTGATTGTGGACTCTAAGCCGGAATTTTACCGGATTCAGCATTTTATGCGTACGTTTTTAAGTTATCTTTGTAAAAAGGTGGAGTTCTATCGAGGCGATGATTTATTTGGCGCAAAAGACGTGGAGAAGCAGATTAACCATATCTTTGAAAGCCATGTTTATATGAAATCCAAAGCCTATTTGATTATCGAGCCCACTGAAGGCCTGGTGGTGATTGATGTCAATAGCGGCGGTTTCAAGAAAAAAGTGAACCAAGAGGAGATGGCCTTTAAGGTTAATTCTGAAGCGGCAGTAGAGATTGCCCGGCAGCTGGTTTTACGGGATTTAGGCGGAATTATTGTGATTGATTTTATTGATATGGAGCGTGAAGGACATCGTCGGGAATTGTTAAATATTTTAAAAAATGCCTTAGCTACTGACCGGGCAAAATATGATATTCTGGGAATTTCAAAATTTGGCATAGTCGAAATGACCCGGGAACGTATTCATAAGACAGTGCAGATGCTTTCTTTTCACCCTTGTCCATATTGTAAGGGTAAAGGGAAACTGCGCTCACCTCAAACTTTGGGAATTTTTGCTTTAAAGGAGCTTAAACGCTACCTTAAGGGCAAAACCCTAAAACAGGCTTCGCTGACCTTGGCGCCGCCGGTAATTGATGAAATCTTAAAAGATAAGGAGGCCTTGCGCGGGATTGAGCATAAATACCGGATTAAGGTTAACCTTATCTCCAACCCTACTGCGCATCTAGAAGACATTAAATTCAGCTAAAAATAGGGGAAAAAAATAGGGGAACGTCCCCTATTTTTATAGGGGAACGTCCCCTATTTTTAGCTTGATTCCTAAAACCATCAGGTATATAATATTAAATTCGAGTTCACCAAGCTAGTTACTATTTAAGGAGGAGATTCAAATGTATGCCATAATTGAAGTTGGATCAAAACAGTACAATGTAACCAAAGATGACGTAATTGAGGTAAATAAGCAGGTGGTGACTAAAGGCGATAAAATCAGTATTGATAAAGTTCTGTTGATTTCTGATGGCAAAAAAGTCGAAATCGGTCAGCCTTATGTCAAAGGCGCTAAAGTGGAAGCCACGGTGATTAGGCAGATGATGGGTGAAAAAACTACCGCTTATAAGCATCGCCGCCGTAAAAATTCACATTGGGAAAAAGGTCATCGCGCTCAGCTTACGGAGCTTAAAATTAAGGCAATCGTTTTAGGATTATAAAAAGTGTTTATCGACGGGGCTAAAATTAATATTCGTGCCGGCTCTGGCGGTAAGGGTTGTCAAAGCCTGCACCGGGATAAGTACCAACGCGCGGGGATTCCGGATGGCGGAGATGGCGGGAAAGGCGCGGATATTATTATTCGCGCAGATCGCAATTTGCTTACGCTTTTAGATTTTCAGCATCACCGGCATTTTTTCGGAGCGCATGGCGGGCATGGCTCGAGTAATCATAAAAAAGGCAAGGGCGCAGAGGATGTAATCATCAGAGTTCCGCTGGGCACGGCGATTAAAGATTTTGCCACAGGTGCTGTTTTACGTGATCTAGATATTGATGGCGAGCAGGTGACGGTTGCCCGGGGAGGCAAAGGCGGTATCGGGAATTGGCACCGTAAAGAAGCGACTCCGGGTGCGCCGGGTGAAGAAAAAATAATTGTTCTGGATTTAAAGCTTTTGGCGGATGTGGGGGTAGTGGGATTTCCGAATGCCGGAAAGTCGACATTGATTACGGCGATCTCAAACGCTCATCCGAAAGTTGCCGCCTATCCGTTTACTACCACCGGGCCGATTTTAGGGGTGGCTACGGGAACGCATCGCAAATTTGTGATTGCTGATATTCCGGGGTTAATCCCGGGGGCATCCGTTGGCCGGGGACTGGGGATTCAATTTTTGAAACATGTGGAGCGCACTAAGGTATTAATCCATTTAGTGGATATGGCCGGCTTTGAAGGCAGAGATCCGGTTGAAGATTATAGAAATATAAATTTAGAGTTAAAGAATTATAGCAAAATAGTATTTAAGAAGCCGCAGATTATTTGCGCCAACAAAATGGATTTAGCGCAAGCTAAAGATAATTTAAAGCGGTTTAAGAAATTAATTAAAAAAACAATTTATCCAATATCTGCGCTGAATAATCAAGGATTAAAGGAGTTAGTCGATGCGGTCGCTGAAAAAATTCAATAGAGTGGTGATAAAAATTGGCTCCAGCCTGTTTGCTACAGATAAAAATGAATTAGACACCGCTTTAGTGCATAAAATTGCTCGGGAGATTTCAGAGCTAATCAAGCAGGGCAAAGAGGTGGTGGTGGTTTCTTCAGGAGCGATTGCTTTGGGGATGTCTATTCTTAAACTGCTTAAGCGCCCTAAAGAACTAGCGTCATTGCAGGCTGCTGCGGCTATCGGTCAACATGAGTTGATGCATGTTTATAAACTGGCGTTTAAGAAATATAAATTAAATTGCGCGCAATTACTTTTAACTTGGGATGATTTTCTTGGCGTGCGTTATGCTAATGCCAAGCAAACATTAAATACTTTGTTAAAATTAAAAACTGTGCCGATTATCAATGAGAATGATACGGTGGCTACCGAAGAGATTAAATTTGGCGATAATGATCGCCTGAGTGCATTAGTTTCGATATTAGTGGAAGCGGATCTTTTAATTATTCTAAGTGATGTCGACGGATTATTAGATAAGCAGAAAAAAGTTATCCGGCAG
>Ga0268283_1001240_pt1 | contig 12822 bp, 9 predicted proteins | sample saktaG_13_FD_190140 | JGI IMG/M metagenome (GOLD analysis project Ga0268283, IMG submission 190140) | Saline water microbial communities from Sakinaw Lake, British Columbia, Canada - sak_2013_06_06_36m | ecosystem: Environmental > Aquatic > Non-marine Saline and Alkaline > Saline ... | reverse complement strand
GCACTTCGCTTCTTATTAACCTGTATTATTCATAAAAATTTCGCGCAAAGCCGCAACTAAGCGAAGCGTTCTCATAAGCGCAGCGAACTTAGCGAAGCATTCTCACGAACAAAGTGAGTAATAAAGCCGCTAACTACAAGTATTTGATTGAAATTTTTTGATAAATCAAAAAGTATTTACAGAATGTATTCCTTATATTAAACTGTTCCAATTCAAAACTTTGCGTCTTTGCGTCTTTGCGAGATGAATTATTCAGGTTAAAGAAAGTCCTGTATTTATCAATTGTTTTATCATCAGGAATTCGGGATAGCCTGATTTTAAACTATATTTGTCACTGGCTATGGGGTTAGCCATTAACCGCTTTGTATAAGCTGATGACTCCTGCTTTTTCTAAACATAATCATCACCAAAAGCATCAGCAGGTATGTTAAAAACTTTATTGTTTATTGGCTCAGGTAGTTTTATTGGGGGAGTTGCAAGGTTTCTTACTTCCCGTTACATTCAAAACACAGTTATTTCATCCTTCCCTTTCGGCACCTTCTTTGTAAATATTTTTGGTTGTTTTCTAATCGGGCTGTTCTATGGAATGTCTGAGCGGGGAAATATTCTTAACCTGGAAACACGCATGTTTCTTACGGTGGGTTTCTGCGGTGGATTTACCACATTCTCAACTTTTTCAGGCGAAAATATTGCCATGCTTCGGGATGGGAATATATTGCATGTAGCGTTATATACCAGTGGGAGCGTATTTTTAGGAATATTAGCTACATACCTGGGTAATGTTATCATTAAATCTTTGTAAAAGATGGAAATTCCAGGCGAAGCCAGATTATTGAGGATATTTATCAGTTCCACTGATAAGTTTAAACATTTGCCGTTATATGAAGTTGTTGTTTATGCGGCAAAACGTTATGGACTTGCTGGTGCCACGGTTCTTAAAGGGTTCATGGGATTTGGTTCCAGCAGTATCATTCATTCGCAAAAGTTGTGGGAAGTAACTGAAAAGTTGCCCATTGTGATCGAGATAGTAGATGAGGCTGAAAAGATTGATGAATTTGTTGAAACGATATTACCTTATTTTGACATATTACCGAAAGGCGGCCTTATTACTATTGAAAAAGCAACGATAGTATTACATAAAACAGGAAAAACAGGTAAAAAATAGTGAGGATTATGAGACCGTTAAAATTAAAATCAGAATGTTTATCTGAGCTAATTGCACAACATTTTGTCAGGCTGAGCGAAGTCGAAGCCCACTAAAATAGTCTAATATGGTTTGTTTTAGAGCTAAACAAGTGCATTTCGAATTCCCTTCGACTCCGCTCAGGTTGACATTGCTCAATTTGACAGTAATGCATGTTGTTCCAATTGGAGATTATTATTATCAAATTTAAACAGACACTAAATAGATATTAAATCCTATTGCTGGCAAGCAAAACGAAATTTACTTAACTTCACCAATAAATACAAAACAATTATGAAGACAACGATCGTTATTATTTTAGTTCTGGCATTCGTTTCATGCACAACCAAGCTGTACATCCCATCGGAAGCTAATGTGAATAAGCGTGAAACAGCTTCTCTTATTGAGTTGCAGCAGGGAAAAGAAATATTTTCAAGCAAATGCGGACGGTGTCACAAATTACCAAAACCCGAAAACCGGCAACCTCAGGAATGGACAAAAATTCTTGAAAAAATGGCGCCAAAAGCCAAACTGACGGCAGATCAAAAAGCGCTTGTTTTTAAGTACATTTCAAATTATTAACAGCTGCCTGATCCAATTTTCTTTACAGCATGGATTGTTCGTCTTTCGCTGGCTTCAGGCACAGGGCAATAACTGAAGTCAAATTTAGGCGTTCTGCCCTTGTCGTGGTTAAAATTGGTGAGTCATTGAAATAGAATTTGTCAGACAAATAAACCTTCTTCATTTTAAATTTTACCTTCGGAATTTTAGTAAACTATGAAGACCTCGATGTTTGTGATTTTTTTTAGCGTAGTACTACTGATATACAGTTTGTTGAATTACCTTGTCTTTATCCGGGGACTTCAGGCTATCCCTTTGGAAAATCCTTACCGGACAGGATATAAATGGGCATTCTTCATCCTCTCTTCATCTTACATTGTTGCGCGGGTTCTCGAACGGATATGGATTTCGCCGGTTAGCGATGTTTTTACATGGGTCGGTTCGTTCTGGCTGGCTGCAATGATCTATTTCCTGCTATTCGCTCTGTTGTTCGATATCATTAGGCTTATCCATTATTTTGTGCCAATATATCCAGGATTTATTACGGCAAATTATGCTTCAGTAAAAATGATACTACTTGCCGCAGCAATACTCATTGTTGCTGTGACTGTTATAGCTGGCTATATCAATGCCATTTCACCGCGTATAAAGCGGCTCGACCTTACAGTAAACAAACAAGCCGGCGTTATGAAGAAATTGCACGTGGTGATGGTTTCCGATATCCACATGGGAACTGTTATTGGCCCCCGCCGCATAGCTGCTATGGTGAAGAGGATTAATGCACTTTCGCCCGACCTTATCCTTATAGCCGGTGATGCAGTAGACGAAGACCTGGCCCCGGTGATCCGCCAAAACCTTGGAGCCAATCTCGGGAATCTGAGAGCGCCTTTAGGCGTTTATGGCATAACCGGTAATCACGAATATATCGGTGGCGCGGAAGCTGCCGTGGCATACCTCAGGGAATATGGTGTAACCATCCTTCGCGACAGCATCGTTCTTGTAAACAATAGTTTTTATATTGCAGGGCGCGAGGACCGCGACAAAGAACGCTTTACAGGAAGAAAGCGTAAATCAGTGGCAGATTTGCTTGAAGGAGCCAATAAATCACTTCCTATAATCCTGCTCGATCATCAGCCTTTCAACCTTGCTGATGCAGAAAAGGCAGGAGCCGATCTGCAGTTATCCGGCCATACACATCACGGGCAAATGTGGCCGGCCAGTTATATCACCAATGCCATTTATGAAGTAAGCAAGGGGTATCTTAAGAAAGGGAATACACATTTCTATGTCTCTTCGGGCTATGGATCGTGGGGGCCGCCGGTGCGGGTAGGAACCAGATCGGAGATTGTGGATATCTGGCTGAGTTTTAAATAAGAGTTTAACCACGGAGACACGGAGAGCACAGAGAAAAAAGGAGAGTATTATATAACAACAGTCCGGTAATATTTTATAATATGCTAATTATCAATATATTACATACGATTCTTTCGATATCATATAGTGCTGAGAATCAACGTTTTGCGCCTTTGCGTCTTTATTACTCACTTTGTTCGTGAGAATGCTTCGCTAAGTTCGCTGCGCTCATGAGAACGCTTCGCTAAGTTGCGAGAAATGAAAAGTTACCGGAGTATTGATATAAAATACATAACGAAATGTTTATTGATGGTACGGGTAATTTGTCAGCTCTTGTTTAATTCCATGTTCTCCGTGTCTCCGTGGTGAGAAATTTTAACCAATTATTAATTCCATGCGCAAAGCCCTCGTTTACAAGGAATCTCCCATAGGTCTGCTCCAAATCCATGGCGAGGATGAATATATAACGGCAATATACTTTGTTGAAGAAGCCAAAGAAGAAGTTTCCACATCACCCACCGTGCAGCAATGTGCCTTGCAACTGATGGAATACTTTGCAGGCAAGCGAAAAGAATTCGATTTACTGCTAAAACCCGAAGGAACCGGATTTCAAAACAAAGTATGGACACAACTACAGCATATTCCGTTTGGCGAAACCATTTCCTACCTCACTCTGGCAAAACAACTTGGCGATCCTAAATGCATCCGTGCGGCCGGCTCAGCCAACGGGAAAAACCTGATCAGCATCATTATTCCCTGCCACAGGGTAATAGGCAGCAATGGCAAATTAGTTGGCTATGCCGGTGGCCTCTGGCGAAAGAAATGGTTGCTGAACCATGAGAACTCACTGGCGGAGAATGATCTGTTTAATTCGGTATCGCAGTGAAACGATTCAAAGGATGCTCAAAGTCTCGCTCTCAATTATTACAAAGAAATGACTACTTTCATACCCTTTTCCAAAATTAAAATCAATCCATGAAATCATTCACCATCCAAGAAATCAATGATATACTGCAAGGTGTTTTAATTGGCCACACCCCGCAGCTAATCACCGGTCCGGAGCAACTTGAAACTGCCGGTGATACACAGATTACATTTATCGGTAATAGGAAATACGCGAAGCTTTGGGAGAGCTCTAGAGCCTGCGCCGCAATCATAAACGAAAACCTTGAACTGGAACCGGGAGACAACAGGGCTTTGATAAAAGTTAAAAATGCCGACCTTGCCATGGCACAGTTGCTTGAGCATTTTATTCCTGATCCGCCACATTTCGATACTGATATCCATCCGGCAGCTGTTATTCACCCAACAGCGAATATCGGAAAAGGAACAAGGATAGGAGCAGGCTGCTATGTTGGGATGAATGTTAAAATAGGGACCAATGTGACCCTGTATCCAAATGTGACCATTCTTGATGAAACCACAATTGGCGAAGGCACAATCATATGGCCGGGGACAGTTATCCGTGATCGTTGCGTGATTGGGCGTTTTTGCATATTCCATCCCAACGTTTCCATTGGCGGCGATGGGTTTGGTTACCGCCCAAGTCCCGATGGCAGAGGGCTTATCAAGATACCGCATATTGGTAATGTCATTATCGGAAACGGTGTGGAAATTGGTTCAGGCTCATGCGTGGACCGTGGTAAATTTAGTTCCACTATTCTCGGCGATGGCACAAAGATTGATAACCTGGTTCAAATAGGCCACAACTGCAAGCTGGGTCGCTCATGTGTGATGGCTGGCAACAGCGGGCTGGCAGGCTCGGTTACACTTGGCGATGGTGTAATGGTAGGAGGCAGTGCTTCCATAAGCGATCATGTTACTGTTGGCAATGGTGCCGTGGTAGGTGGCGGTTCAGGGGTGATGCACGACATTCCTGATGGAAAAACAGTGCTTGGTTATCCTGCCGTGGATTCCCGCGAAGCACTAAAACAATGGGCTGTGTTGCGAAGGCTGGCGAGGGAAGCCTAGACCATTCTCCTTTGTGTTACTATGAGAAATCCTTTGCGCCTCCTTTGTTGTAAAAACAAGTCATGCAAAAGCTATGCTCGCGAAAATACAGGTATAAGTACCATAAACATCAGTAATAAGATCCCGATAACTAAGCTTGTCGTTCTCTTTTTTCCGGCATGTTGGTAAATGCATGCCTTCCGGCTGAACAGGGTTGACTTTTCATCATGCCATTGGAAGGCGTAAACAGGATGAGTCTGGCGTAATGTTATAGTAGCTGGCATTGTTGGTTATTTTGGGTTGGTAAAATCTTTTTCTCTTTAAACAGCTTTAAAAAACTATGTATTATCATGTTTCTTTTGCCGGGGTGAGCATATTGCCTGTTTTGAAAAAACTATCAGACATATGCGACAAAATACATACTTAGATATCCTTTATCAGGAAAATTGGAAAAGGTTATATGATAAGATCTTCTGGAAAGAATATCCAGGAGAATGATGCAGGATTGTAACCTGCTTTTCCAGTGTGAAAGCAGCTTCCTTTACATTAGCTGAATTGGTTCCGACAAAAACCTAGAATTCACCAGGTTCAGCTTTATTTTCCAGCTTTTCGTTGTAAAAGGCAAGATCTTAGATCGCAATTGTAAAAGTGATGGTTTTATTTTCACCGGCTTTCAGGAATATCTTTTGATACCCTTTGAGTTCTTTTACAAGGTGTGTTATATCACCGACCAGGTCGCGGATGTATACAGATGAACTACTTCAGTGCCATCAACTCTTCCGGTATTCGTAAGTTTATAATATTTCTGAGTTGGGTTTTCAGATATACAGATAGATAAAATCCTATCCTAATTGATGTTTATAACCCTTCATCCCATAAAACATTATGAAGAGGTAACTCACCAGCACGAGCAGAAAAGCGTGGTGAATCCCAAAAGCATCGGCTAAAGCACCCATGGCAAGTGGTAAAATTGCACCTCCTACAATAGCAAAGCATAAAATGCCGGAACCCTGACTGGTATGCTTGCCGAGTCCGTCAATAGCCAATGTAAAAATCGTCGGAAACATGATAGAATTAAACAAACCTACCGCAATAATAGGCCACATGGCAAATTTACCACTAGACAGAACAGTTATAAGAACAAGAGCAACTACCACGGCAGCCATAATAGTGAGTGTACGGTTTGGTTTGTTTTTTCCAAAAAGGAAAGCAACAAAATTTACAGCGACAAACACAAGAAATAGCGCGGCAAGTTTTACGTCATTCAATATGATTAATAAATTTGCAAAGGAGAACAGAGAACTAATGTCAGAGAAGTTGAGTAAATTCTTTGATTTGATCAGGTCCGATGTAAGATACCAGGAAACAAAGAAAGCAAAAAGAAAAATGCCTGTATAAATGTAAATGCGGGATGATTGTTTTTTGATGTCGGAGAGGGCAACTGCACCGAAGAATCTGCCAATCATAGCACCTCCCCAGTATAATGCTACATATTTGGCACCTTCAGAATGAGCAAGCCCTGCAATATCAGGTTGTGCAAAAAAGTTAATCAGGAAACTCCCGATTGAAACCTCGCCTCCAACATAAAGAAAAATGGCTATCGCACCAAGCACAAGATGACGATAATCCCATGCACTGCCGGCTCCTTTTTTATATGAAGAGGTCTGAATGAATGGTAATTTCGCGAAAATAAAAACGATTGCAATAACAAAAAGCGTAATTGCCAGACCTATATAAGGCCCTTGAACGGTGCTTGCATTTTCGGCAGCATTTGTATTGTCAGAGAGGATAAGCAACCCGCCAAAAACAGGTGCTATAGTTGTTCCTAAGGAGTTTAATGCTTGTGTCATATTTAAACGGCTGGAAGCAGTTTCGGGAGAGCCCAGGATTGCAACATATGGATTAGCAGCTACCTGAAGCACAGTAATACCCGATGCCAGAATAAAGAAGCCTGTAAGGAAAACGCCATAGCTTATGAGGATTGACGCAGGGTAAAACATAAGCGCTCCCAATCCTGTAATTACCAACCCCAGCACAATTCCTTTCCTGTAACCAATTTTTCCAACAACCCAACCAGCCGGAATTGACATAATAGCATAAGCTCCGAAAAATGTGAACTGGATAAGCATAATCCGGGTATAATTCAGCTCGAATAAGGCTTTCAGATGGGGTATAAGGATATCATTGAGGCATGTTATAAAGCCCCACATAAAAAAAAGTGTAGTAAGCAGCGCAAGGGCAGGTTTATAATTAATATTCTGCCTGGGGATGTTACCCGTAGTGCTTTGGTCGCTTTTGGTTGCTGTGGAAAAAAATGCCATAATTACTTTTGGATTAGGTGAGTAGGATTTTATTAATTCCTGCACGGTTATGGTTGGATTTGAGAAGTTTAAGCCTCTGCATAATCCCAGGGTTCTTCCTTATGATATTCTTCTCAGATTATGCGTATTACGATTCTATTTCTTTTATTATTTGCTAAATTAATGTTTTTCTCATATCTATCAATGCTCTTTATAAGTTTATCCCAAGAAATTGATCAGTTGCATCGGGAAATATTATTCAACAAAAAACTTACAGGATTCCACCACTTTACGATCCATTATCCTGCCCACAGGATATGTATTTACATGCTGATCCCAATATGGGGTTTTGCTATAAAACCAGTTCAGGATTTCATCAGGGTCTTTGGCAAAAGATGGTTCCTCTTTTTTTTTCTTTTCAAACTCAACGGCCAAAGTTGGATCAGCAGTCAATAAATGCCTTGCTTCCACTTCCATCACATAACTTTCCGAATATTCTTTTTGTTCGAAAATGGCGTCGAAAAATCCCCAGCTAACAAAGGAATCGGAAGCTTTGGGCTCCAGGAAGTGGGCAATAACCATAGCTGTGCGTTGATTCATGTCAATCACAGCAGATCCTTCCGGGTAAAGCCGGGTTTCAATAGTGGGTGAGCAATCGAATGTAACTCCATGATGCCCCTCATACGGACGCTGCTGCCATTTGGCATTGCTGAATTTATATGATTCTACAAGGCAGTTAACCGATGAAGCAAGGTGTTTAACTTTAATTCCATGTAAAATTAGTTTATCTGTTAATTCTGACCATTCCGGTGGAATAATATATGCTTCGGGCAGCATGCACCTGGTCGTAACTTTTGGACTGTCGAAGAATGGTACTTTTAACACAACAGGCCGTGTAGTATCATATTTGAACCATTCACCCCCGGTAAGTTCACTTTTTTCCATCGTGTATTCGAATCCGAAAAAATCAACTATCGTGCTATCAGTTTCTGAATCGGTGAACCTAAGTGGCATTTCCTGTTTTCTGAATTCCGGGCTTGCAGTAAATTGGTCGGCTTTCTGTTCGATTTCCCGGAGCGAATACCCTTCTTTATTCAGAAGTTCAATAGTGACGCGTAGCATTTCATAGGTCGCGTATACACGAATAGCGTAAGGTTTAAGCATATGTGCTTCTATTAGCAGGCCTGGACGGTTTTGTATTGCTGTATAACCCTGCGAAATCATTGGCGGTGCAACACCAGTAACGAGGCCGCTACGCGGGTCGTGCCAGTTGCGAAATTCAACATAGGGAAGCATGGGATATCCTTTAGCCAGCATTTCTTTGGTGATTTGCGTTTCAAATACATCGCGCGTCCAATCGGTAAGTCCCTTATCCATATTCCCAAATGTTTCGAGTGCATAGGTGATTTTGTACTGGTAATCAGCACCATCAGTTACATGACAATCAACAAAAAATTCAGGGAGCCAGGTGTTATAAAGCTTAAGCCATGCCTGCATTTCTGGTGTGTCGGCTTTCATGAAGTCGCGGTTTAGGTTCAGGTTTTGGGCTGTAACCCTCCACCCCATTTCCTTAGGCCCGTTCTGATTAATACGGTTGTATGGCCCGAACCGCTCATGTCCGTCAACATTAAAAATCGGGATGAATAAAATACTCACGTTTTTTAGCAGGGCGCTTTTCCCGCCAAAAGCAATATCACGAAGCAACATAAGGCCTGCATCCTTGCCGTCAGGTTCACCGGCATGAATGCAAGCCTGAACCAATAGTATTATTCTGCCCTTTTTGCGGATTGCAGTAGGATCGCAGAGTCCGTCTTGATCGGCAATAAGCAGCGGCAAGTCACTGCCTTGCGGGCTTTTCCCAAATGAAGTATATGTCAACATTGGAGAAGCCTTATCTAAAATCTTACAATAATCCACTGTTTTGTCGTAACGCGGAGTTTCTTTGCCTCCTGACTTTTCAAACCATGTAAGGAATTTCGTGTCCTGGGCTTTTACAGATAGAAAAAATGTCCAAAAAAGAAATAAAAATATCCAGAGCTTTTTCATAATGAACATGTTATTAGTAGCAGGTGTTCCTCAACAAATGTATCGAAATAATCTATTGCAAATCTTTTATCGGAACGCTGGGAAAGTGTTGTTGTTAAGAATTCAAAATAAATCGACCTGTTAGTAAACTTTTAAGACCTTTGCGTGTCTAAAAAAGTCAGGACAGGAGACAATCTCCTTAACTGCTGTAATTTCTTAATACTGATATCCTGTCAGATAATCGCGCAATATGAATCACTGTAAATTAATTGTTTTCTTTCTTTGCCTTCTTTTCGCCGGCACTGCTAGTGCGCAGGGGGCACGTTTAACTGGAGTAATAGTAAATTCTGAGGATCAGTTAACGCTGGTTGGCGCAACTATTAAACTAACGAATTCTAAAGATACTACTAAAATCAGATATACTAACAGTGATGTGCAAGGGAAGTTTGAGTTTACTCAGCTTGCCAAAGGTCAGTATCTGATTGATATTACTTACATGGGATTTGAAAATTTCAGAAAACGGGTTTCTGTTAACAGCAAAGTTGAAGATCTCGGGAAATTATTCCTGAAAACGGAGGCTAAAAGACTGAAAGTAGTTGACGTTACCGGCGCTGCAGTCAGGGCCGAACAGAAAGGGGATACCACCCAATACAGTTCTGCCGCCTATAAAGTTACCCAGGACGCAAGCACCGAGGACCTCGTTAAAAAGATGCCAGGTATTACCGTTGAGAATGGCACCGTGAAATCCCAGGGCGAGGATATTAAAAAAGTTCTTGTTGATGGTAAACAGTTTTTTGGTGACGACCCAACCGTTGTGCTCAAAAACCTTCCAGCTGAAGTAATTGATAAAATTCAGGTATTTGATAAACTATCCGACCAGAGTGCCTGGTCAGGTTTTGATGATGGCAATGCTCAAAAGACAATGAATATTGTTACAAAATCGGCAAGGAACAATGGGCAATTTGGAAAGTTTACCGGCGGTTACGGTACGGACGACCGTTACCAGGCAGGGGTTAACATGAATCTTTTTGAGGGAAACCGACGTATCACAATCATTGGAAATAGCAATAATGTCAATCTGCAAAATTTCGGAAGCGATGATTTCCTGGGCGCAATGGGCGGAGGAGGAGGTGGTGGTGGTCCGCGTGGAGGATTCAACAGGTCAGGCGGTGGAGGCAATGCCCAATCGGGGATAACAACCACCAATGCCATAGGGCTTAACTATACGAATTCATGGGGGACTAAGGTGACATTGAATGGAAGCTATTTTTACAACCTCGCGAAAAACAATACGCCAAAAACACTTGACAGGCAGTATATCCTCAACGGAAACAGTAATCAGTTTTATAACGAGAATAGCAATTCCAGCAGCCAGAACAACAACCATAGGTTGAACATAAGGTTGGAGTATAACATCAACGATAGGAACTCACTCGTTGTAACTCCAAGGCTCAGTTTTCAGAAGAACACTTCGGACAATGGTTTGATGGCTACCTCATCCAGTGCTGATACTCTTCGCAGCTCCACCGAAAACATAAATAACACCAGCTCAAATGGCTATAACTTTAATAATGATTTGCTATACAGGTATAAATTCGGGAAGAAAGGGCGGACAATTTCACTTGGGATTACAACAGGTATTAGCAACCGCAAGCGTGACAATTACCTGAATGCCATGAACCTTTACTATGTTGTTGATCCGAATAAAACAAGCGACTCCATTAAGCAATTCAGCAAAACAATAACGGATGGGGTTTCGCTTTCGTCAAACCTGGTATATACTGAACCCCTGAGCGAAAAAAGCCAGTTTCAATTTAATTACAACATTTCGAACTCGACAAATAACAACGATAAATCCACCTATGATTATCGGTATGAAACCGGGCAGTATACCTCATTTGATACGCTGCTCTCCAATATCTACAACAATGATTATATTACTCACAATGTTGGGACAGGCTACCTCTACAAGGATGAAAAATTAAACATAAATGCCGGGGTGGCGTACCAATATTCCGATCTCAAAGGCAACCAGGATTTTCCCAAATCGGGAAAAACGCATAAAACTTTTTATAATTTTTTACCCTCTTTCATGCTCAATTACAAGGTTGGCGACCTGGTTAACCTGCGTGTAAACTACAGGGTCAGCAGCAATGCACCATCGGTCACACAGCTTCAGGCGGTGGTAGACAACTCAAACCCGCTTTTACTCTCGGCAGGTAATCCAAATCTGAAACAGGAAACACGGCACAACATGCGGTCGCGGTTATCATTCGCCAACAAAGGAAAGACGTCGAGCTTATTTGCTATGCTTTCCTTCCAGGTAATTCAGAATTATATCGGAAATTCCACCTTGGTGGCTGCTCATGACACACTTGTATTTGGGCAGGAAATGCGCGGCGGTTCACAACTTGTGGTGCCGGCAAACCTTGATGGCGCATGGAATGGCCGTGCTTTGCTTTCCTATGGTTTCCCTATTAATCCTGTAAAATGTAACTTCAACATTAATGCCGGCGTGAGCTACAATCGCCTTCCAGGCCTTATCAATAAAAACCGGAATCTTTCGGAAACATACGGTATTAACCAGGGCGTTGTACTCAGCAGCAACATCAGCCAGAAGCTTGATTTTACACTTACCTATAATCTGAATTACAACCTCGTGGATAATTCACTTCAACCGGAATTGAACAATAATTATATTTTCCAGATAAGCTCGGCACAATTCAACTGGCAGTTCTGGAAAGGCTTGTTTGTTCAGACGAATATTACTTACCAGAACTACAATGTTATTTCAAGCAAAGAGATTACAGAGTACACACTCTGGAATACGAGTTTCGGCTCCAAGCTTTTCAAAAACAATACTGGCGAAATTAAGCTTACCGCCTACGATATGCTTGATCAGAACAAAAGCCTCAACCGAAGTGTTACCGACACTTACATCGAAAGTTCAACCACGCAGGTTTTGCGGCAATATTTTATGCTGAGTTTTACTTACAACCTGCGCAATTTTAAAGGAAAAATGCCGGAAATGCAGGAAGAAAGAAGGCATGAATTCGGCGACGGACCGCCTCATCAGCATTGATAGTAGAAAGTTTATCAAGTAGAAAGTTCATCAAGTAGAAAGTTCATCAAGTTGAAGGTTTGCCAAGTAGAAAGTTTGTCGAAAAAATCAGTGCGTATCACTTCAAATTCAAATTATTTCTTTTCAGAGTTTTTCAACCAATATTTTATTTTTTTTTCTTGCAATACTCCGTTACTATTTCATAACATGCACATCCTTAGCACATTAATAATTCTTGACATTTTTCTGTAAATTTAAGATAATCAACACTTTGCGCTTTTGCGTCTTTATTACTCACTTTGTTCGTGAGAATGCTTCGCTAAGTTCGCTGCGCTCATGAGAACGCTTCGCTAAGTTGCGAGAAACAAAAACTTACCGGACTATAGCTC
>Ga0268283_1001239_pt1 | contig 12831 bp, 8 predicted proteins | sample saktaG_13_FD_190140 | JGI IMG/M metagenome (GOLD analysis project Ga0268283, IMG submission 190140) | Saline water microbial communities from Sakinaw Lake, British Columbia, Canada - sak_2013_06_06_36m | ecosystem: Environmental > Aquatic > Non-marine Saline and Alkaline > Saline ... | reverse complement strand
AGATAAAGCTTATGCGTAGATACGTATATAGCCGATATTTTGACGCTATCAAAACGCATGATCATAAAAAACTCAAGCAAATTGTCACGTTGTTCCCACATATACTTAAATCAAAAAATACCCTTGGTTTAACGGGTCTAATGCAAGCAGTGGCCTCACGAAACTATGCTGCAATCACCTATTTGCTAAACAAAGGCATTGATCCAAATGTCATGGACCAAGATGGTTGGACTGCAAAAGCGTGGGCGGTATTAATCAATGATTTTGAATCGATGAGACGTCTGCGCGGATTGAGCGTTTTGTCTCACTCGACACATAATGATTTATCGGGTTTAGCGATTGTTGCTGTAGGATCATTTGGGCATACTGTTTAAGTGAAATTGTATTAAAATCAACACAAAAAGAGACATTATGAAAATTATCGTATTGGACACCGAAACCACAGGCGTTGCAGAACTTGACCGTATCTGTCAGCTGGCTTATATCGTTTTAAATGAAGAAGGGCAGGTTGAAGAGATTAATAATGCCCTTTGTACCCCACCGCTTGCAATCGGCTTTGAATCAATGGCTATTCACCATATCACTCCTGAAATGCTTATAGGAACACCCGCTTGTGTTGATACCAAAGCATTTGCACGTTTAGTTGAACTCAATACCCCAGATAACCTAATGGTTATCCAAAACGCTGAATTCGATTTGGGCATGCTCATCAAAGAAGGGTTTGAATCAAAAATGAGACTTGTCGACACTTTCAGAATATTACGAGCAAGCTATCCCCTCGATACTCCGCATGGTTTACAGTTTAAACGCTATCAATGGGGCTTGTATCATAAAGAACAAGCCCTTATCGATGAACTAGGAATCGAGATCAAAGCCCATGATGCTCTTGGTGATGTTATCGTACTGAAACATCTATTCGAAAAGCTAAACGAAGAGCATACGATTGATTCAATGGTCGAGCTGTGCTCTACTCCGATTATTCTTGAATATGTCCCTTTTGGTAAGAACAAAGGGAAACGCTTTGAAGAAGTTGCCCTTAATTCTCGAAATGACCTACGTTATATGCTCGACAACTTTGATCTTGATGGTGATCTAAGAGCAACACTCACGCATCATCTCAATGCCACAAGAGCCAATGTTGTCATAACTATAGGTTTTGGTAAATACAAAGGTAAAACACCAGCAGAAGTAGCTCAAACCGATCCAGAGTATTTAACATGGCTGCTTAACAATGCCGAACGTCTTGATTCAGAGACACGTGAAGAGATTAATAACGTTTTAAACGCGTAAATAGAAGGACAGGATTAGTGGCATATGATTTATCAAATAAACTGGTAGTAGCAGTATCATCAAGAGCACTGTTTGATCTTGAAGAAGAAAATAAGATCTTTGAAGAAAAGGGTCTTGATGATTATTATAAGTACCAGCTTGACAATGAAAATAAGCCACTTAAAAAAGGGACTGGATATAGACTGATTGAAAATCTATTGAAGATCAACTCCTATTTCAGTAGCGAAGATAAGCAAGTAGAAGTAATTATCCTATCAAAAAACAATGCTGCCCTTAGCTTGAGAATAACCAATGCTATCAATGAATGCAAACTAGACATCATCAGATCAGGCTGGACAAGCGGAAATGACTTGTCTACTTACCTAAAAGCATTCAAAGTAGATCTTTTTCTTTCCGCAAATGATGCAGATGTCATCAATGCGATCAAAGGCGGAGTCGCAGCTGCTAAGATACTACAATCGCATGAGGGTGTTCATAACTGTCTTGGTGATCAAGTCAGAGTTGCCTTTGATGGAGATGCTGTTTTATTTTCAGAAGCTTCAGAATTGGTCTACAAAGAACATGGTCTAGAGGCTTTTATAGAACATGAAAAAAGTAATAAAGATAACCCGATGGAAAAAGGACCGTTTGCAAAGTTTCTTCTGACCATATCTACAATACAAAAAAAGTTCAAAGATAAAGAGTCTCCGATACGTACAGCTCTGGTTACAGCCAGAAGCGCTCCGACACATGAGCGTGTCATAAAAACACTAAACGCATGGGGTGTTAGGGTGGATGAGGCTTTCTTCTTAGGTGGATCTGACAAGCATGAGGTGTTGGAAGCTTTTGGTGCGGATATCTTTTTTGATGATCAGGATGTACATTTAAATTTATCATCATCGGTGGTGCCTAGTGCTAAGGTGATACATGAGAGCATTGAAGCGTATGGAATCAAAAGAATCATAGATAGGAGCATAAATGAGTGAAAAATTAAGATTAAAATCGATTTACGAATTGTTACATAACAAAGAAGAAAAACCTGAAAGTTTTTTCATTCCATCATATCAAAGAGGTTACAGATGGACAAAGCAGCAAGTAGAAGAATTGCTGGAAGATATTTGGGAGTTTGCTCAAGATGTAGAATCAAATAAAAATACTGGTTTTTATTGTTTGCAACCAATAGTAATTAAACAATCTGACGAAGAAGGCTTTGATTGGGATATTATAGATGGGCAACAGAGATTAACAACTATTTATATATTACTAAAGTACTTTGAACATCATACAAAAACAAAGCCGTATAAAATAGGGTATAAAACCAGAGAGAAAAGTCAAGAATTTTTAGAAAAGATAAGTGATACACTAGATGAAACAAATATAGATTTTTTTCATATGAGCAAAACATTCATAACAATTAAAGAGTGGTTTAAAGATAAAGACTTTTCAAATATAAGTTTATTTCTTACAAGATTGCTACAAAAGCCTAATATTGATAATAATATTGATAAAGCTAAAAATGTCAGAGTCATTTGGTATGAAATCGACGACACAACGGAGCAAGATGATATAGAAATTTTTACAAGAATTAATATGGGAAAAATCCCGCTTACTAATGCAGAGTTGATAAAAGCACTGTTGATTCAAGGTTGTGGCAATGAGAATGAAAACAAACAGTTTGAATTGGCTTCAGAATGGGATTTTATAGAGTATTCTTTGCAAAATGATGATTTTTGGTATTTTATTAATAAAGATAAAAATGAAAAAGCCACAAAGATAGAGTTTATTTTTGAATTGATAGCAAATCAATATTTAAAAGATAAACAAGATTTTGCTTCTACTCTCAATAAATCAATTGATAAATACTATGAGTTTCATATTATAAATCATTATTTACATAATGACTCAAGAATAGCAGAGGAAAAAAGCATAGAAACAATAGATCAGAAACTTTGGAGTGAGGTTAAAAACTATTTTAGAATATTAAATGAATGGTATGAAGATAGAGAGTTTTTTCATAAAATTGGATTTTTAATAATTTATGGCAAAGTTGATAAAAAAGCATTATCAATATTAGATTTAATAAAAGCATATAACAAAACAAGTACAAAAACATTATTTATTAGATTTTTAGATGAACTCATTATGAAAATATTTGAAGATATTGACATTGAATCTCTAAAATATGGTGATGATAATAATATTCGAAAAGTTCTACTATGGTTTAATATATCAACGATTATAGAAAATAACAAGTCAAATCTAAGATTCCAATTTGATAGGTTTAAAAAACAAAGTTGGGATATAGAGCATATTCGTTCTCAGACCGATAAATATCCAGAAAAGAGGGAAAAAGAAGCTTGGATACGAGATATTTTAAATATAAGTGAAATCCAAAAAACAGAAGAAGAAATTTTAAAAATGGAAGAAAATGATTTTAAACAATTCTTTGATGATCTGCAAAAAAATATTGAGGGAGAAAACGATTTTGAAAAACATGATGTTGGAAATTTAACTCTTTTGGATTCAGGTACGAACAGGGGTTATGGCAATGCTTTTTTCCCAATAAAAAGAAAAACAATAATTGAAAATGACATGAATGGAACTTTTATCCCAATTTGTACTAAAAATTTGTTTTTAAAATACTATTCAGAAAATACTACCAATTTACAAAAATGGACAAAAGAAGATGCAAAAAGCTATAAAAAAGCAATCATTGAATCGTTAGAAAAGTTAATTTAATATGGAGCTAAAGATGGGAAATAAATATACTTTTTGGAAATTGCTTGATGAAAATTCAATAGAAATACCAATAATTCAAAGAGATTATGCTCAAGGTAGAGAAGAAGAAAATAAAATTAGAGATAAATTTTTAGATGTTTTATACAATAAGATTGAAAAGGCTCATGCAACAGTAAATCTTGATTTTGTATATGGAAGAATAATTGATAAAAAACTCATTCCTCTTGATGGACAGCAAAGACTAACTACACTTTTTTTACTTCATTGGTATTTGGCAACAAAAGAAAAAAAATTAGACGAAAGCAATAATAGCAGTAAATTACAAAAATTTACGTATGAAACAAGAGTTAGTTCAAGAGAATTTTGTAAAGCTCTAACTACAAATAAGATAGATTTATTGGATATTGATAGTTTTATTGGTGAAAAAGATAGAAAATTATCAAGATTAATAGAAGATAAAAATTGGTTTTTTAAATCATGGAAAAAAGATCCTACAATCAAATCAATGTTAAATATGCTTGACGCAATTCATGAAAAATTTAAAAATAGTGATGATTTATTTAATAAACTAATTTGTGACGATAAACCACCCATTACTTTTGATTTTTTGCCATTAAATGATTTTAATCTTAGTGATGAACTTTATATTAAAATTAATGCTAGAGGTAAACCTCTAACGCCTTTTGAGAATTTTAAATCAAATTTTGTAGAATTATTAAATCCTGAAACAGCTATAAAATTAGATAACGAATGGACAGATTTATTTTGGAGTTTCAAAGGTGACGAAAAAGAAGATGGATATTACTATATTGATGATAAGTTTTTGAATTTTTTCACAAATTTTACTATCAATCTTGGAATTAACTCAGATATATTGCTTGTAAAAAAAGATTTAAAAGATATTGACATTATGGATGTATACCAAATAATTTTAAATGCTGAAGATACCAATGAAAATTTAAGTAGCCTAATAAATACTCTTAATAAATTAAGCAACATAAACAAGCAAAGCATAAAAATTCCTTATTTCGAAGTTTTCATAGAGAAAAAAGATATTTCAAATTGGGATAGAGCAAAATTTCATTCTCTTGCAATGTATCTTTTAAAAAATAAAGATATTGATTTTGAAAGTGATAAATATAAAGATTGGGAAAGAGTTACAAAAAATATTATAGATAATTTTAATATTGACAGTCTCAAAAAATTTCAAGATACTTTAAAATTAATATCTACAATGAGTGAAAAAATTGATAAATTGTATGAATATCTAGCTAGTGATGAATTTTTATCTAGCGATAAACAAAATATGGGTCACAGAAGTTTAGAGTTTCAACAAAAAGAAGAGCAATTAAAAGCTAAATTTGTTATCAAAGATCATGATAGTAAGTGGAAAAATGCTATTACAAATGCTGAATCTCATGAATATTTGAATGGTCATATTGGATTTTTGATTGAAATTTCAAATAATGATATAGAGAAGTTTCAACAGTATTTTAAGAAGTTCAGTGAAATATTTGTTGAAGATAAAGAAAACTTCTTCCTTCAAAGAGCATTATTATCAAAAGGCGATTATTTAGTTGGCGAGATAAGTGAGTGGAAAAATAGAACTTTTTGTTCTTTTGAAACAAGTCAAAGAGCAAAAGATGATAACTGGAAGCAAGTTTTTCATGATAAAAACAAAAGAGGTTTTTTGAAAGATTTATTAGACGATGATAGTAATTTAAAGAAAATAATTGAAGATTTCAAGGAGACAAACAACTGGAGATACGGCTTTATCAAAAATCCTGAGATTTTAAAATATTGTCAACAGTGTCAAATTAGGATGGCATCAGAACATGATATATTGCTTTTAACCAAAGAAAGAACAAGTGGATTACACGCTGAATATTACACTTACTCTTTATTTTTAGAAATAAAGAAGCTACCAAACATTGTTTATAAAGATCAAAGTTCAATAGAATCAACTAAATACATATCTTTAGATTGTGATAAAGTAAAAATTATTTATGGTAATTACGATGATGTTTGGCAATATAAAAAAGAATCTAATGGCAAGTATAAATATTATGAAAAAAATGATCAATTAATCGCGAACTTGACCAATTAATTTTAATTATGTTGTATAAAAATCTCTTGAAAAATTAGAGAGAATATGATTGAGATTTAATCTAAAATTTTTTGAATAAAGACAAATAATGTCCATTTTAAATCCTATAATACTCTATACAAATTAAAGGATGCGAGATGGGAAGAATAATTAATTCAATTACAGATTACATCGTAAAGATTCGTAAAAAAGATACATGTTTTATCGAATTTAATTCGACACATGCAAAAATTGCTCTTGATCTACCAATGGAAAATAAAAGAATCCGATGGTTTGAAGAGCAGTATATCAACTGGGAAAAGCGAGAAGAGTTTTTACAATTTATGGCGGAAAATTTACCTCATATTGAACTAAATGATGTTTATGACAATCTTCCTGTCGGATATATGGAGTGTCCCTATTTAGGCACAATTGCGATAGATGTGGATATTGACAGCCCTGATTATCATGTTATCAATAACCGTTATGAAGATGAAGCGGGACAGCCATTTGATTTGGATGCGATTATTTGGATTACTCCGTATGAGCAAGCGTTAGCATCGTATGAAAAACGAAAAAAACTTCATGATTAAAGGCTAACGATGTGGTCAGATGAATTACAAAAACAAACACGAGAACATTTTGAAACAATGCCTATGGCACTCATGAAGCACTTTGGTGATTTACGTTTTGGTGCATGTGCGTTGATAAAAGGTGAATACGTTATCACTGAACACAATACAAATACAAAACATAAATTTGATTCTATAGAAGCACTTATTCAAAATGGCTGGGTAATAGATTGATGGTATGCCAAATATCAAAAGAGATAAAGGATCAAGCAAAGCAAATCATTCAAGAGTGTGATGCAATTCTTATCACTGCGGGTGCTGGGATGGGTGTTGATAGCGGTTTACCAGATTTTAGGGGTAATGAAGGATTTTGGAATGCTTATCCTGTAGCGAAAGAGCGTGGTTTGTCGTTTGAAGAATTGGCTAATCCTTATTGGTTTGAGCATGATCCTTCTTTGGCATGGGGGTTCTATGGGCATAGATTAAATCTCTATCGTGAAACGATACCGCATGAAGGATTTGCACTGCTTCGTGAATTGTGCCGATCCAAGGGAGATGATTATTTTGTGGTGACCTCAAATGTAGACGGGCAATTTCAAAAAGCAGGGTTTGAAGAGAGTAAGATTTGTGAGATTCATGGTAGCATCCATCATATGCAATGTACCGATAGAAACTGTGAGCAGATATGGGAGGCACGGGGTGTTGAGCTACAGGTTGATATGGATGCTTTTAGGGCAACATCGTCATTACCAACATGCTCTATGTGTGGAAAGATGTCTCGACCTAATATTTTGATGTTCAGTGATTGGGATTGGTTGGGTGATCGAAGCGACCAGCAAATGAAACGATTCGGTCGTTGGAAAACAAAGTTAGCGAATGAAAAGAAAAAAGTTGCTGTTATCGAGATTGGAGCTGGAACGGCTCTCCCCTCAATACGACGTATGTCCGAAGATGCGGCGAAACAGTTTCATACATCACTGATTCGGATTAATCCCAGAGAACATCAGGGACCATCGGGAACGATCAGGCTGCCCATGGAAGGGTTAGCGGGGATAAGCGCGATTACATCCAGGACCTCTTGAATCACTTTCGCATAGTTATGACGAAGATCATAATGAAAGCCAACATATTCAAACTCTATAGTATAAATGAAGAAAATAGTTTCAATATTTGAATATTCCGTAGTACACTGTTTAAAATATACTATTATTTAGAAATTAAAGATGAAAAAAGCACCTTCAAAGAGAGAGAACGTATGATACAAACCATTATAGCTCCATCCATTCACAGAGCCAAGCAGATCGAACGACTCAGCGGTAACCCATTAGCTCGCTCTCTGACGCTTGATAACTTTATGCAGGCCTACTATGATCGCTATGGTGTGATGCGTATTATTAGTACTGATGAAGCACTACGCATCATGGCAAGCTTCTTTATGGCTCAAAATAGAGAGCATTTTGATTACATAACAGCTGATGGTGAAGCAATGGAGCAAATTGCAACCTTTATCATCGATCTCAAACGTAACAATTTAACTCCTGCATCTTTTGGATTTGTGCCTGCTAAACAATCTGAATTGTCTGAACTTTATACTGATTATAATGTATTTTTGAAGAAGCACGGCATAGGTGACCGTGCTGATATAGAGCGGTTTGTCTTAGATGCAATCACGAAAGACACATCGATGCTCAGCGTATTTGGAGAGATTATCGTGGATGATTTCACCCAAAACAATGTCCATTTCGAATCGTCAAAAACGCAATATGAACTCTTAGAACTTTTACGTTCATGCGGCACTTCTATGAGCAAAGATATCGAAGAAAATAACCAGCCAAATTTTTATGAACCAACACCTGCTCCGTTTGGATTGTTCGATGAAGTGGCATCTGCCCTTAAAATCGCTCGCTCATTACTTGATTCAGGTGAATGCAGTGATGATATTTTGATTGTGTCTCCTAATATAGATGAATATGCTCCTGTATTTGAGAGTTTATACGAGGCATATGGATTGCAGGGCTACACTTCTATAGGTACACCATTGAGTAGTTTACTTCCGCAGCTAAAAAAATCAGACTTTCATAATGAGAGCGAACTTTTTATACTTGCTCGCAATCGACAAAGCCAAATCAAAATCGACGTAGAAAAAACTTCCGATCGTTTGGCATCGATGGGGATTGCATACAACACTACAGCAGCCTACGAAAAGGCAGTTGAGCAGTCACGGATTAAATCTCGCACAAAGCTAGGGCTTCTTCTTACTGAACCCAATCAGCTTCTCTCTATTGATAAAATCAAGCACCTCATTTTTTTGGGTACGGATATGGGACATTTCCCTCCAGTCAGTAAAGAAGGCTTCTTGGCTTCCACGCAACAGCGAGAGGCTCTTTTACATACCAATAGTCTTTATCTTTCAAGTCTCAACCATTACACACAAATGAAGGCAATTGCTGAAAACATTTACATCGTTACAGCTACTTACAAAGGAAAAACCAAACTTGCAAGATCCCATCTGATCACTGAAAAATGTACACCGTTTGATATTAGCAGCGTATTGGCCCCGTTTGAGCTTCCGCGCGTTGGAAAACGACTTGATGACCCGCAACTTGATTCGTATCTTTTAACGAGAGCACTCTCTAAAAGCCCCTATGATGGCTATGATGCGGGAGGATATGAAGTTAAAACACTAAGCGCATCACAGTTGGGATCGTATGCGATGTGTCCTAGACGTTACTTCTTTGATCGAGTATTAAAAATTAGTGCCCCTGGAACGCCTGAAGACGGATTGGACGCAAGCGAGAAAGGAACCATCATGCACAAATGTTTCGAGCTTTTTGCAATCGACGCAAAGGCTGGAAAAATAACAATTGGTTCTGAAGTGGATATACCTCTTAAAAACCATATGATCGATAAAGCAAAAATCGCTTATGAGACGTTTTTGATAGAGGAAAAACTCACAGAGAGTATTAATCACCGTCTATATTTTCAAGAACTTACGTGTGGATTGATAGAAGATGATGAGGCTAGGGGAGTGCTGAGTAACTTTTTACAATTTATTACTGAGAACCATGCCTCGATCAACGGATTTAGAGACAGCCAATTTGAGATGGAGTTCCGACTTGATCGTTCTTTTGATGCTATTGGCAATGATCAGCCTTATTTTATCAAGGGCTACATCGACAGAATTGATATTAAAGACGATGATATACGAATAGTTGATTATAAATCAAAAAAAGCAAATGGTATTGACAAGGCAAAGCTTGCTCAAATGACAGAACTCAAAGATATGCAGCTTGCTCTTTATATCCTCTATGCACGAAGAGCTTTTGGGGATAAGAAGATTGAGAGTTACTTACAAACCTTTAAATCTGGCAATATTCATGCCCAGTTTGCGAAAGCTGCAACCTTTGAAGTCGGTAAAGAAGGAGAATATCTCCATTATGACGACGCTTTTGAGCAAAGTCTTATAGGAAAAATTGAATCCATTAAAGCATCCATGGCCCATGGGGATTTTTATTATGATGACAGTGATAAAAAACACTGTGAATACTGCGATTTTGCAGTTATGTGCAGATAGGAATAATCAATGATAATTAATGAATCCATAAATAAATTTTCCATACAAACCTCATTTGCAATCAGTGCCGGAGCAGGGAGTGGTAAAACTTATACCCTCTCTCGTAGGTTCATTAATATTCTGCTTGGTTTTGATTTCTTCATTGAGCATCCAGTGCAAGAACATTTTTATGATGATCGTGAAGCTAAAAAAGCAAATTTACGAGAAGTTGTCACCATCACGTATACTGAAGCAGCGGCTTTAGAGATGAAAGAACGTATTTTTGGGCTTATTCATAAGATTCTTCATGTTGATAGGTTGGATGAAAAAGATGATGATCTTAAATCGATTTGTCTAGCATATGAAACTTTGGAAGAGGGTGCTAGTGAATATATCCATGAGCGTTTGAATAAAGCCATGAAAGAGATGGGTGAGGCAACGATCACCACTATCCATGGATTTTGCCTGGGAATCCTTAAGCGACATGCTGATGTTGCCAAAATAGATGGAGCACTTGAAGTCTACGGTGACGAAGACAAACAGCAGCTCTTTCAAAAAGTTTATTTTGAGATAATCAATGATGCAGCGTATCAAAACGATATCCTGACAATTACAAAAAATATCTCACTTAACAAATCGATTGCACTAATCGAGCGCTATGTATTTGAACACAAATTTCGTCAGGCACTGGATAACTATTTCCACGGCAATAGCGATAAAATCAAAGAGATTTTGGTCAATATATTTCTTGAACCGCTTAGTGATCTTATCGATGAAGCAAAAGAAGAACTAAAAAGCGATCCAAAACTACCGGCGCTTGAGCGTTTTTTGATAAAAGCATATGCTTTTGAGATTGAGTCATTTAATGATAGTGCTGAGTCATTAGGTGTAAGTAAAACATTGGGCGCTAAAAAATATCCTGCAACGACTGAGGTGAGAGATTGTATTCAAGGTCTTTGGGGATATTTTTGCACCATTGATGCTGAAAAAGAAGATGGTTTTTCTCAGATCATTGAATCGTTTCGAAAACTGCTTGCTCTTATTAAATCGGGCTACGATGCTCAATTGCGCAAAGAGGGTGTTACCGATTTTGATACAATTATCCAGCGTGCCGCATCCATTATGGATAAAATTGATACGGGATATCGCTATATCATGGTCGATGAGTTTCAAGACACCAACGCTATCCAGTGGGATATTGTCAAAAGTGCTGGTAAAAAAGCAAATTTATTTGTTGTCGGGGATGAAAAGCAGTCTATCTATTCCTTTCAAGGCGGAGAGATTGAAGTTTTTCATAATGCAATCAAAGAGCGTTTTGATGGCAAGCCAGTAGGTATGAGCCAAAATTTCAGAAGTGATAGATCGATCATACAATTTGTGAATGATGTTTTCAAATCGATATTTGAGCCTACGGATGTCCGTGGTCCAAAACGACTTATCCAAAACGATTATGAAGCAACTCATCAGAATCTTGAATCGATGAGTCAAGAAGAGGGCAGTGTCACATTTTTGGTCAGTCGCATTGATAAAAAAGACGAAGAAGGTGAGGGTGAAGCCACCAACCTTGCGCTCTTTATACAAAACATCGTTAATGGAGATATCTATCCCGATATAAGCGAAAAAATCAAAGCAAATAAACCAGCCATTGCCATAGTCTATGATGCAAAATCAAAAATGCTTGATCTTAAAGCCGCACTCTACAATCTTGGAATCGAGTGTAAGGTAAGTAAGAGTGAAAATTTTTATACCAAGGAAGAAATAACCGATCTTTTCTTTGTTCTTAAGGCGATCGTATTATTACGTAAAAAACCATTGTGGAGTGAAATTGGTTCAACACATAGATACCATATTGCCGGAGCATTGCGTTCTAAAATACTGCGACTTACCGATAAAGAAGTGCATGAACTCTTTGATGCTGAGAATGGGGTAGAAATTTTAGATACATGGTGTCAACAAAGCTATCTTCTTTCTCCTCATCAGCTTATCCAAAAACTGCTCTATGAAACTGACAGCCACACCGCTTATGCGCAGCTGGATAATTATGAACAGCGACATGCTAACATAGAAGCAATTGTTGCAAGTGCAATAGCGCATGAGAGTGTACACGGCTATGATCTGGACAGCTTTGTATATAAGCTTGAACAGCATATTTTCCATGCACAAAGTGAAGAGGAAGAATCATTTTATCGTTCGACAACTGCCGGATCGATTGAACTGTGTTCGATCCATGCAACAAAGGGTCTTGCATACCCAATGGTGATAGTGGCCGACACAGCGAAAGCGCTTACATCTCAGGTTACCACAGAGGCTATCAAGTTTAACAGTTTCAAAGATACTAGGGGTGAAAAATATAATCTTGTGGGCTTTAAAATGGGAGATTATGAGCCTATATCGATGAGACTTCTAAAGGAAGTGGATAAACGCAAACATATGGCAGAGAAAAAACGGCTTTACTATGTAGCACTTACCCGTGCACAAAACCATCTTGTCATCTCTGCCAATCTCAAACCAACAAACAGTGGAGTAGGCAGTATCAGCAATTCATATCTACAAATGACCTTGCAAGCGGTTGGAGTCAGCAAAGAAGAGTTGTTTGAAAAAGAAACTAGCGC
>Ga0268283_1001238_pt1 | contig 12834 bp, 13 predicted proteins | sample saktaG_13_FD_190140 | JGI IMG/M metagenome (GOLD analysis project Ga0268283, IMG submission 190140) | Saline water microbial communities from Sakinaw Lake, British Columbia, Canada - sak_2013_06_06_36m | ecosystem: Environmental > Aquatic > Non-marine Saline and Alkaline > Saline ... | reverse complement strand
CAGTGCATATAAAGCCGCTGTGATTTTCCAATCAGAACGAACCTTTAAAATAAAAGAATAAAAAATACAATAAAAGGCGATTAATCCGGACGGAAGAATATAATTCGTCCTGTAAAAAGCAAAAACAAATATGCTAATCAGGAATACAAAGCTAATTCCATTTAAAATAATTGCTCCGATAATTCCTAATGAGCTATATGATTCTTCCCTAGCCGGCATCAAAGCAAGAAGTGAAAAAATTGCAGCTATCGAATAAATATATAGATAGCCAAATTGGTGGGTGGACACAATCTGTAATTGATGTCCCATCAATGGATTGTTAAACATCCATAATATATTGATCAGATAGGCTAAAAAGATAGACAGATAAACCAGCCTAATCCAGCCAAATTTGTATAAGAATACGACCCCAACAATAGCTATCAGGCTTGCCAAAGGAAGCATCATGTGTGTTGATTCACTGAGTATAGCAGTCATCATTAACATTACTAGTGCCAATCCGGCCAGTGCAGCATACTTTTTACGGACAGATAAAAACAGAAAAATGAGTGTTATGGCCAAAAGCAAGAAAAATCCTAAAGCCTTATTGGCTATTATTGGACTTGAAGTAAAGAAATGAAGTTTTAACGTTATGATATATGTCAATATATAGGCATTCAAATTAAAAATTTTCGCCATATATGTATTCGAACCTTTCAAATAATGAGCCAGAAAAAATATACATGCTACCGAAACAAACCCAATTAAAGGTGATATAATCCCATTTCCGTTTTCTTGCAAAAATTGAACAAGAAAGATGATCCCAAAAAATAACACAATGTTTCCAAGCCAGGCCAAACCATATTCTCCAATATGCGACTCAAGTTGAGCATTTCCCTTGCCCAGGAAATTTAAACTTAAACCATCAAATTCGTCATCTTCAGCATGAACAAATTGATGCTTTTGCCCCGTCTCTAATTTAACAAGTCTTTGATCAAAGTCATTAAGCTTTTTTAATAGTTCGTGATAGTCTGGATTACTTGATTGATCCGATTTAGTTTTCATAGTACTTCTTTTTAATTAGTGAATCGAAAACAAGTTATTATCCTTGCTTCCAAAATTTTATTAAAGAAGGGCAGTAATTAACTTATTCATCATGTATTTTCTTCCATGGGGGTAATAACCATAAAAGAAAAGCGAGTATAAAAAATGGGATAATAACCCATGTAATAGACATTAGTAATCCTTCTGAACCAATCAGATTAAGCTTATAATCGGTAAAACCATAAAAGCTTTTGGAGAAAAGCTGACCCCCAATCACTACGTTCCAGCGCATAAAAAACACTCCAAACAACACCAATAAACTACTTGCTAAATAGATGATCCGTCTGGTTTTTTCTTTCGGTTTATAAACTTGTAATGTTCCTAGTGATGCTAAAGGAATAATCGTTCCCATAAATATTTGAAAAATAAATAAAGTGATGAACAACTTCCCGTGAACTAGCAAGGACAATATTTCAAAAGATTCTTCCGCTTCATAAATTCGATGGATTTGATCTAATCCTTCCAAGGTAAAATCAATAATCAATATATAAAATAAATATTTTGCGATCGTATCCAACGCAAGCATATCAATCTTTTGCTTTCGAAGAAACGAAACGGCCATATAAATAAATAAAACGAGTGCAATTCCTGAAACCATAGCTGAAAACAAGAAGATTACAGGCATTAAAACAGTCGACCACCAAGGGTTGGCTTTTACAGATCCGAAAATAAAGCCGACATATCCATGAAGTATAAAAGCAGAAGGAATTCCAACCAGGGTTATAATGTAACCAAGCTTATCATCCCATTTTACAGTTTTTGGAGATAGGTCAGTAACTCCCAGAGTTAAAATTTTATAAAGCATTCCTTTAAATCCTTTTGTTGTTCTTGACCATAAAACGATATCTCTTCGGTAATCGAACCATATTTCTAAAAGCAATACAACCATCAAGTACCATAAATACACAAAACCAAATATCGCCATTGCCGAACCTCCATGCGGAGTTGTCATTATTTCATAAGCCCGTTCGGGGTGACCCAAATGGCTTACAAGCGGCATGGTTGCAACCAGCAGAAAAGATAAAGCTGTCAGGAGTGCCAAATGATAGGTTGGTTTTAAAACCTTAACATTAAATACACGTTCGAGCGATGCCAAAATAAATGCACCGGCTACAAGACCCGTTATATAAGGATAAAGGACGATAAGTAAGCCCCATTGCAGATCAATTTCGTTGGGATAAATATATCCATGAACCTGTGAGAGCATTTCATAAAGATGTTGATAGTGCTGTTCCATATTATCCTACCTCTTGACTTAATTCATTATAATATAATTTACTTCCTGTATTGAGATGTGGTTTTAATACCAGACAATTGTGTTCTTTAAGGAATTTAACGAGCGGACCTTTTTTGTCATTCAAATCACCCAGCATTCTTGCTTGTGTTGGGCATACTTCAACACAGGCTGTTGTTTTGCCTTTTGAAATTCGGTGATAACATAAGGTACACTTGTCAGCCACATTTTTCTCCGGATGAATATATCGGCAACCATACGGACAAGCCTGTACACAATACCTACAACCAATGCAATAAGTTTCATCAACCAAAACTACGCCATCTGGAGTTACGTAAGTTGCACCTACCGGACATACCTGTACGCAAGGAGATTTAGAACAATGGTTACACATTTTAGGAACAAAAAATGATTTAAAGATATCTTCTTCGGCCACAGTTTGTTTAAAACCATCTATTCCTCCATTCGGCGATTCAACTTTAACGGTTCCATCATTCAGTATGGTATACTGTTCAACCCATGTACGAAAGTAGAAGGGTTCACGAGGAACATTATTTTCGGTTTTACATGCATTTGCACATCTTCCACAGCCAATACACTTAGTAATATCAATGGCATAACCCCACCAAGGCTTGGTAGGATCTTCAGGTCGATCCATTGCAAAAAGTACGGCATTAAACGGATTTATCATTCCGGTTGCCAATAAACCACCTGCCGCAACAGCAGCCGATTTAATAAATTTTCGTCTGGATTGTTCTTTACTACTTATTCCCATGGGTTGTGTGGATTATGACATTCAATACACTTATTATCTACATTATGCTCACTCAAATCAATTTGTGCAATTTTATCCTTTCTGGTAGGATTAAAACTATGACAAATGCCACAAAATGCTCTTTCACTCGGTTTAATAATGTTGGTTACATCCGGATTATCATAATGTTTCATCCCAGGACCATGGCATGTTTCACAAGATAAGTTGGCATGCATACCAGAACTCAACTCTTCGGTTTTATCATCATGGCACTCAGCACAGGCATCTTTGCCTGCATATTGCATAACTCTCTCCTTGTTTTCTTCAACCGAATTGAATCGATAATGCCCGTGCTCGCCGAATGATGCCGGAACAAGAAAATATCGGGCAATCAGAAAAAGGGTAATGAAAATGGCAAAAAGAGGAATCAGTGTTTTTAATTGTGGAGGCATTTTTTCAGATTTTATTGTGAAATAATTTCTAAATATGCTACAGAAATGATAGTATTTAATATTTTACATATATGATATAAAACAGCTTTTTGCTATATGGATTATTTCTAAATAATTAAAATTAGGGGAGATGTCACAATTAAAAGGTAATTGGAAGGAATAAAAATAATTTATTCGGAAATTATTTAATAGGGTAATTTGATGATTTATTGGAAATAGGAAATGACCTTTTTCTATTTCTTGTCTCCCTTTTTGGTCACCACCAAAAAAATATCCTCACTATCTCTTTTCATTAAATATTGTTCTCTACCAAATTTTTCAATGGCTGCACTATCATTTAGCAAATCATCGATTGTTTGCAGATCCCTCTTGATTTCACTATTATAAAACTCCTTTTGTTGCTTTAAATGATCGAGTGTTTTTTTTGTTTTATAACGAGCAATAAAGTTGTTATCATCAAAGAAAAATATAAACACCAGAAATATAACCGAAGCATAAAAATACTTGTTATTAATTCTGGAGAATATTTTGCGAAACATATTGTAAAAAATTAGACTACAAATCTATACCGAAAATTGGAGGAATGAAAATTTTAAATTGCTTTATTAAAAGTTATCTAAAAATGTTATTCTTAAAGTCCAATCTCATCACTAATGGCCTTCATTGCTTCAATGCTCAATTCAGCAAATTCATCCAAAGGAATTCCGATCAACTCACATTCCATGATATTTTCCCGACTAACAGAAGCCGCAAAAGCCGCTTGTTTCATTCTTTTTGTGATGGATTTTGGTTTAACGCCAACAATTTTTTGATCGGGATAAACCATGGTAGTAGCCGTTATCATTCCGGTAATGGTCTCGCCACAAGCAAGTGCATGCTGAAATTCAGTTGTTCTGGGCAGCCCTGTTGCTGCCTCATTATGCATTTTGATGGCATCCACAATGTCAGCATCAATGCCAAGTTCGGTCAGGATTCTGGCAGTTTCCAGTCCGTGAATTTTTGAATCTCCATTCACTTTTTCAACATCCAGATCATGCAAAAGACCTGCCAATGCCCATTTCTCTTCATCACGTCCAAGCCTTTTTGCCAAAGCCCGTAAAACGACTTCTGAAGACAGGCAATGATTAATCATCCGTGGGTTTTCGATGTACTTGTGAAGTAGTTCTAAGGCCTCTGTTCTTTTCATAACTAAAGTATAAATATTTTTGCGTTTTAATTTATAGACATTCAATAGTAATACAATAGACATACGGTAGCAATACAGTTGTTAAGCTTTTATTTACAAATCCACCACTTTACTAATTTACCAATTCACAAATTTACTAATTAACCATTGGCACATTTTCAAATTTTCAAATTAATGTACATCCAAAGCATGCAACATAAATATCAGATGTTGCAATGTATTTGTAATTTCAGTCATGTATTCATCTACTGCTTTCACGCTGCCCGGGAGTGAATAAACTAAAGTTTCATTCATCACCCCTGCCACTCCCCTGCTTAATATTGCGTTTGGCTTTTCCTGACCGTATTTCATGCGTATTAATTCCATGATTCCAGGAATTTCCATATCAAGATAAGATTTTACTACTTCCGGTGTAAAATCCTTTGGTCCGATTCCTGTTCCTCCGGTGGTAAAAACAACGTCAATTTTTTTTGAATTTGCATCATCCAATAAGGCAGCCAGTTTCTTTGGATCATCAGGTATTAGAATATTTTCAATTTCACATCTCCACGCAATTTTCTGAAAATAATCATTAACCAATTCTGAAATCCGAGGCCCACTTCGATCTTCATATTCTCCTGAACTTGCCCTGTCGCTTAAAGTAATTACCCTGATTTTAAAAACCTTTGGAACGTACTCAAATTCGACACCTGCCTCTAATTTTCCTCCTCTAATTACACGGACAAATATGCCTTCTTTTGGCATCACGCAATTGCCTATCTCCCTGAAAATAGCACAATTATCGCCATGACATTTTTTGCCGATTTGAGTTACTTCTAATTCTATATTTTTATTTACGAAACGATCAAAAGGTTTGGAATGGAAAAGCTCCATTCCTTTGGTGGTAATGTTTTCGGCAAACTCGCCGAATTTTATTTTTCGCCCTGCCTTTTCTTCAAATTTCTCGATACTTTCTTGAGCCAGCATGCTCACCTGACGATGCCAACTTCCGGCATGGGCATCCGTTTGTACACCTTTTTCATCCAGTATTATTTCAGGTACGGCATGCTTCACTACACCCTTTTTCTCTGAGATATTAACGGATAATACTTCTATCTTCTGATTCTTCATATTTATTATTTTTTTGCTGCAGATATTCCGGCTAGGTAGCCCGTTGAAAATGCAATTTGTAAATTATACCCACCTGTGTCTGCATCAAGGTTCATTAATTCACCTGCAAAATATAGCCTTTTTATTTTCTTCGATTCCATAGTATTTGAATCTATTTCATTGAGTAATACTCCTCCACTGGTAATTATTGCCTCAGCAAAATCACCAAGGCCATTAATGGTCAGGCTAAAATTCTTTAGTTGCAAAATTAGTCTTTCTGTTTCTGAATTCTGAAATGAACCTACCAATTTTGTTGAAGATAGTTTTAATATGATGATAAAAGAAGATATCAATTTTACAGGCAATAATTTTCGCAATAAATCTTTCAGCTGAAGGTGAGGATTGGCGGATAATTCACGCTGAATTCGGTTTTGCAATTTTGTGATACTAAGTGCAGGTTTCAAATCTATCGAGATTCGGAGTTTTGTTTTTTTGGAGAGTAATTCACCAAGTTCTCTACTGAGCGATAAAATAATTGGCCCGGAAATCTGGTTTTTCAAGAACTGAAGGTCACCAAATTTCTCAGTAATAAGCTTTTGATTTTGATAAACACTGACTTTAATATTTTTAAGCAATAGGTCATTCAATTCAGGTGAGATTTTTTCTTCCAGATTCAATGGGACCAAAGCCGGCCGAATTGTGGCAATGTTATGACCCGCTGCTTTGGCCAGTTTATATCCATCACCTGTCGAACCGGTTGCCGGATAAGAAGCACCACCCGTGCATAAAATTACAGCCTTAGCGGTAAATGTTGTTCCATTTTGCAATTTAACACCTGTTATCTGACTGTTCTCAATCATCAATTGATTTACCCGAGCATCATTTTGAGTTTGAACCCCTGATTTCTGCAACCATTTTGTTAAACCATCAACAACATCCTGAGCTTTTTCCGATTGCGGAAAAACACGTTTTCCGCGTTCAATTTTAGTTTTAACATTGATAGAATGAAAAAAGTCGATTAATTCGTTCGCAAACATTTTGGAGAAGGCAGGACGTAGAAAATTTTCTTCAGTGCCAACATGGCTCAAAAATTCATCGATGGAACTGAGGTTGGTCAAATTGCATCGACCCTTTCCGGTAATTCGCAATTTACGGCCGGGTCGAAACATTTTTTCAAGAAGCAAAACTTTGGCACCATGCTTGGCAGCAGTTCCGGCAGCCATCATTCCTGAAGCTCCTCCTCCAACCACGATCACATCAAAATTATCCATTATTTGGTGAGGTCTGTTTTTGTTTTTTCAATCAATTTAATGTTGCCAATCATCATTTCCTTATCCACTGCTTTACACATATCATAAATGGTTAATAAAGCTATACTCACGCCCATTAAAGCTTCCATCTCAACGCCGGTTTGTCCGATACATTTTGCCATTGCTTCAACTTCCACGCCATCAACCATTAAACTAGTTTTTACCTCCACTTTTGATAATGGTAAAGGATGACATAGCGGAATCAGTTCGCTGTTCTTTTTTGCACCCTGGATTCCAGCGATTTCGGCAACAGTCAACACATCCCCTTTTTTCATCTTATTGTCGCGAATTAGCGACACCGTTTCGGGTTGAAGTTTAATAAAACCTTTGGCACGAGCTACTCTGATTTGATCTGGTTTATGACTTACATCCACCATTTTGGCTTTGCCTTCGTCGTCGATATGAGAAAATTTACCCATTTTAAAGTATTATTTATAAATGATTATTGATTAATAATCTTGAATTTGTCATTATTCATTATTCATTTACTAGCCTCCGATATTATAAAAATCACCACTCATATTATAGGTACCTGATTTAGGTTTATTCCCTATGGCTTGCAAAAATGCTTCTTCGACTCCTAATTCCCGAACATTATATGTCAGATCACTAAATAAACATGGTTTAATATTCCCATTCGCAGTCAATCGTAAACGATTGCAAGTACTGCAATTTCCTCCATCACCTCCTTCAACCACTGAAAATTCACCCGTTTTCAAATTCATTTGATGAATGAACCGAACTTGTAAATCATTCTTTTTACAAAATTTGGCTACTTCTTGAGCATCTTCCTCATCAGAAGATTTCCAGACCACACAGTTTATTTTTATGGGATGCAAACCTGCTTTCTTTGCTGCTTCAATACCTTTAAAAACCTGCTCAATATCACCTCCTCGGGTCACTTTATTAAATTTTTCAGGATTTAAAGTATCGAGGCTGATGTTCACCCTTTGCAACCCGGCATCTTTCAAATCCTGAGCAAACTTCTCAAGTAAAATTCCATTGGTGGTCATGGACAAATCATTTATCCCTGTCACATTCCAAATCATTGAAATCAAATCAACAATCCCTTTACGAACCAAAGGTTCTCCACCTGTAATCCGAACTTTATTAATCCCATATTCTACACCGGCTCTTACAACCTCAATAATTTCATTAAAAGTTAAGACATCTTTATGACTTAACAATTCGATTCCTTCTTCAGGCATACAATAGGTGCAACGTAAATTGCATCGATCGGTAACCGAAATACGTAAATAATTTATCTTACGTTTATAGTTGTCTAACATCCACTAATTCTCCTTCTTTCAATTCAGAGGTCCCAATCGGAATTGAAATAATTCCAAAGGCTTCACTCAATGCATTTATATGTGCTGAACCATGATAATCGATCGGCCAAACTTTGGCATCTTCAACCTTAATTGGAATAAACGATTTTCTGGTTGATTTTTTTCGGGTATAATCCATTCCCATTGGCATACGTATCAATGCCGGGTTATAAATATGACCCATCATTTTAAAGATTAAAGGCTTGGCCAACAATTCAAATATGTTGAACGAAGAAACCGGATTTCCCGGAAGACCGAAAACAAACTTATCTTTTGAAACACCAAAAATCGTGGGTTTACCAGGTTGAATTGCAATTGTTTTAAATTTAATGTCAACGCCAAGCTGATTAAGAATCTTGGGAATAAAATCAAAATCGCCCATTGAAACGCCACCAGAAAGTAGAATAACATCACATTCATTCATTGCTTTTGAAATAATCCTTGAGGTATATTCTTCGTTATCTTTTGCAATTCCAAAATAATGAGGCGTTACATTCATCTCTAATAATTGCCCAATCAATTGATAAGCATTGCTATTTCTGATTTGCGACAATTTCGGGGTTTCCTGTGGCTCGACTAATTCATCACCTGTCGAAATTACGCCAACTTGTATTTTCTTATAAACGCGTGGTTCAGTCAAACCAACAGTCGCAGCCACGGCAAAATGCTGTGGTTTAATGATGGTTCCCTTTTTTAGCACCAAATCGCCTTCCTTAACGTCATGGGCAAACTGAACAAAATTACTTTTGGTTTGTTTCGCTGTAAATCGAATAAGATTCTCTGAAATTTTTTCTGTTTCTTCAACTTTCAAAACACAATTTGCACCCTCAGGAATCATTGCACCTGTCATAATTTTGGAACACTGCTTTGGCCCAACTATTTTAGTTGGCAGTTTTCCGGCAGAAATCACCTCCAAAACTTCAAGCTGTTCAAACATATCAACCTGACGGCAAGCATAACCATCCATGGCCGACTTGTCAAAAGGAGGCATATTAATATCGGAAAAAACATCCTGAGCCAACACCCGATTTAATGATTTGTCGAGTGGGATTTTTTCAGAATTTACTTCATAAAATACAGCATTTTGTACAATTGCCAATGCTTCTTCAATAGTGATCATAAATAAATATTTTAGAAAACAAAAATACTAATCAATATTGATATAGGGAGGAATTGTTTAGAAAAACATATCGATTTTTCTAGATGATTGAAAATCGTATTTGAGTATTAAAGTGTTTATGTGTTAAAGTGTTTCATTGCTCGATTGTTTCATTGCAAAAAATTAAGCTTCACAACTGTATTACTATTGTATTACAATGTATTACCAATGTAGCGTTTTAGTGTTAGGGTGTTTCTGTGTTAAAGTATTTCATTGTTCGATTGTTTCATTGTTAAAAGCTAAGCTTTACAACCGTATTACTATCGAATTCCAATCCAATTAAGAAGTGACACTATTTAATTCTTCAATAATCAATCAACATTAATCAATATTTATTACTCAAACTTTCTTCCCTCTTTTGTAGATAATGAGCCCATTTAAAAAATTCCGCATCACCTGATCGCCACAAATTTTATAATTTGGATGATCTTCTTTACGGAAAAAGGCACTCAATTCTGATTTTGTAATTTTGAAATCAACCAGATTCAATATTTCAACAATATCATCATCCTTTAATTCAAGTGCAACTCTTAGTTTCTTAAATACGTCGTTATTTATCATTTCTGTTAGTTTTATCAGGTAAAAATTAAGTCTTTATTAATCCACAGCATTATTAAATTGTTCAAATTTATCCTTTAAATATTGATAAATTTCGAATTGCGAACGATGATTTACTCCGCTGGAATCTCGTTTATAAACATTCAGTTTTTCCGGATCAAGCCATCGCGCTTTTACATTATCTTTCAATTGAATTTGAATCAAATCCCATATTTCACGTTGAATATCCTTGTCGTACACCGGACAAATTACCTCAACCCTGTGATCAAAATTCCGCTGCATCCAATCGGAAGAACCAATATAATATTCCGGTTCTCCATCATTACAAAATACAAAATTACGCCCGTGCTCCAGATAACGATCAACGATGCTAAAGGCTGTGATATTCTCGCTAAGCTCGCTAACTCCGGCTTTCAACATGCAGATCCCTCTGGTGATCAGTGTAATTTTAACACCGGCTTGACTGGCTTCATACAATTTCCGAATCGCCTTTCGGTCAACTAAACTATTCATCCTTAAAACTGCCCAGGCCTCTTTTCCCGCTTTCGCATTCCTGATTTCATTTTCGAGCATCTCAATAAAGAATTTCCTGATACGAAATGGCGCAACAATAAGTGTTTTAAATTCAGGAATGATAAATTTAGATTCGAAGAGGTGGAAAACATCATTCACTTCACTTGCAATATCCTGATTTGCTGTCAAAAGGCTATCATCAGAATAAACTTTAGCTGTTGATTCATTATAATTTCCCGTATTGATGTTGGCATAATATCGGTTTACATTATTTTCTGATCGCCTGATCATGATTAACTTAGCATGAACTTTATAACCCGGAATGGTTTTAATAACTTTGACCCCTTCGTCCTGAAGTTTATTTGTCCAGTAAATATTTGCTTCTTCGTCAAATCGTGCCTGTAGCTCCATAAATACGGTTACATATTTCCCGTTACGGGCAGCATTAATCAAAGCATTCATCACTTTAGAATCGCGGGCTGCACGGTAAAAGGTCATTTTTATCGCCCTAACTTTAGGATCAATTGAGGCTTCTCTTAATAATTCTAAAATATATTGAAATGAATTATACGGAAAATGTAGCATGACATCCTTTTTTAATATAGAATCAAACATGCTAACATTCGACGGTAAATCGGGATGAGGAATAGGAGGCATTTCAGGATACCGCAAACTTTCGGATCCCAGTCGGGGAAACTCCATAAAATCCTTCATATTATGATATCTTCCGCCTGCCCTTATATTGTCACGCTTTGTGATATTAAATTTTTTAATAAGTAATTTTAAAAGTTCTTCGGGAATAAGTTTGTCGTAAACAAAGCGAACAGGCTCTCCCTTTAATCTTCGTTTTACACTTTCCGACATAATTTCCATAAAACTTTTGGAAACATCATCATCCATTTCAATTTCGGCATCGCGTGTAAATTTGATCGTATATGCTTCAAACTTTTCATACCCAAATACCGAAAAAACCTCATTCAAGCAATATCGAATCACGTCATCAAGCATAATCAGATAGTAATTATCATTTTCTGACGGCAATTCAAGAAATCGAGGAACCTGACCAATAGGTACCTGAACCAATGCATATTCTGCCTCCATATCTTCGGCATTCAAATAAACACCTAGGTAAAATGAATCATCCTTTAAACTGGACAGCGTTTTCACGTTTCTCAACATGAGCGGAAATAAATATGGTCGTACATATTCTCGAAAATAAGCCCGAACAAATTCGCCCTGTTCGTTGTTAAGCTCATTTTCATCCAATAAATGAATGTGATTTTTAGCCAGATCGTTGACTACTTTTTGGTGTGCAGCCGTAAATCTTTTTTCCTGATCGTTTACATTTTTGATGATTTGTTCCAGAACAATTCCCGTAGATTTTCCGACTATTTCATGATCGGTTTCGTACTTCAATAATCTCTTTAATGTAGCCACCCTAACACGGAAAAATTCATCGCGGTTGTTTGAATAGATCCCTAAAAACCTGGCTCTTTCGAGCAAAGGGGTTGTTATATCCATTGCCTCTTGCAATACCCGTTCATTGAAATGAAGCCAACTTATTTCTCTATTGATATAATTTTCGGAATCTTTAGGCATGGTAAACTGGATTAATGTTATAACATTTTAGGAACAACAACAAAGTTAGTGATTTTAGGTGCCAAATGAAGTTCTTCCCATTTATCCGTTTCAAAAGAGATGGAAACAGTTCCTGTTGTGACCAGTGCATCAATTGGTTTATCGATAAATTTATTGGCAAAATGCGTGAAAGTGGGGTTATGTCCAATCAGCATTACCGAACTAATTTCATTTGGTAAGCCATAAAGCAATTCCATTAAATAGGCAGTTCCCTGATCGTAAATATCCGTTTCAACTCTGATGTCGTCTTCAGAATAATGAAGTTCATGAGCTAAAATTTTGGCAGTTTCAAAAGCACGAGTTGCCGAACTTGAAACAATGAGGTCGGGCATAATATTCCTAGAAGCTAAAAATTTTGCAACCTTATTGGTTCTTTCAATACCCTCTTGCAAAAGGGTTCGGTCGTGATCTTTTATTGATGGATTATCCCATGCTGATTTTCCATGCCTTATGATATACAGTGTTTTCATGAGGTAAAGATATGAAAAACGTATTTACAACTTTACTTCTAAAAATCAATATCATAATCC
>Ga0268283_1001237_pt1 | contig 12835 bp, 8 predicted proteins | sample saktaG_13_FD_190140 | JGI IMG/M metagenome (GOLD analysis project Ga0268283, IMG submission 190140) | Saline water microbial communities from Sakinaw Lake, British Columbia, Canada - sak_2013_06_06_36m | ecosystem: Environmental > Aquatic > Non-marine Saline and Alkaline > Saline ... | reverse complement strand
CCAAGTAGCCGGGCAGCATCGGATGGTTGGTGTGAAACAACAGTGGCAGAAGATCAATAAAATCCTTCTGGCGCTGGCGTAGCGAATCCTGAGTACGATGTAGGCGTTCTTGATTGATACGCAGGAAACGTTTCTTGATGATCATTAATTCATGTAGATCATCCAATGGCGACACGGGAGGCGTACCACTGCATTGCGCGGTTTTGCTAGGTGCAGTATTGCTTAACACGGTAAATGCCATTCACTCCAGCCCTCTAATGAATGTATGAAAACCAAAATAACTGTTGGGGCTCTTTTTGTGTCTCAATCCGCCGCCAAGTTCTTATGGTAATACTGAAACCGTCAGGTCTTAACGAACCGTGATTAGGTAAATATAGTGTCCCAATCGTGAAACGCCAGAGAATGAAAAATTATCGGCCCTCAACTCGATATTCATCTACGCCAAACGATACCGCATTTCCGATCGATATCTCAACCAACTCGTGGATAAATGGTGCATGGTAGAGTTTTAGATCATTCATTAGCGCTAGGGAGAGGAAGTTCTTTTCCACCTCGGGGCCTCAGTGGAGAACGAGGTAATTCCGTGTGGGTAGGTTGGGAATTTTCTGGAGCAGAACGAGAAATAGGCAAATTGTGCAACGGTCTGCCATCGCTATTATCTTGATTCACAGAACCTCGGGGAACAACCAGCGAATGTCCCACCGGCTGAGAAACTTCCCTTATCGGTCGAACAACAGAAGGTTGGCGATGTGGTGATTCCCCGTCGCCTTTCGGATCTGTCTCCGAAACATTCGGCGGGCGACCCCAGTGTTCAGCACGCTGCTGCGGGTTTTCCAGACGAGACGAAACAGACACGCGGGGCGTTTTTTCGGCACGACTCTCCTGGTTCCTGTCAGGGACATCCAATGGATGGTCTCGGTGCTGTGTATGTTGCGATGCACTTTCTGTATCAGGCGGTAAAATAGCGGATTCACGACGCGGTTTTTCGTCACGACTACCCCGGTCTGCACCCTCAGAAAAATTCCTCGATGGGCGATTCCTATCGGGGCGCTGCTGCGGATCATCCGGCGTGGACGAGAAGGTAAAGACTTTACGGTGCGGCTCCCCACCACGAGCTCCCTGGTCTGCATCCTCCGAGACATTCTCTGACGGGCGATCCCGACGAGAGCGCTGCCGTAGGTTATCTGCATCGGACGGAGAGATAAAAGACTCACGGCGTGGCCTTTCACCACGATCTCCCCGGTCTGCATCCTCCGAGAGATCCCTCGACGGACGATCTCGACGAGAGTGCTGCTGCGAGTTACCTGCATCGTACGGAGAGACAAAGGATTCACGGCGTGGCCTTTCGCCACGATCCCCCCGATCTCCATCTTCTGAGACATCCAGGCGGTTCCGACGTCGAAAACTTTGGCGCAGGTCTGGCTCGTCGCGGGACCATTCTCCGCGCGGCGATACACGCTCCTGTTCATAGCGCTGATCCGGGGTGCTATCGTGATAGCGAGTACCTTGTCGGCGAGAAGGGTCATGCCACCACCTCGTAGGTCCGTTCGCCTCTTGGGGAGAGCGATGACGATCCGATTGATGGTTCACAATAATCTGACGGTTATTCCAATCGAATTGACTGAAGAGAATCACACCCACTACAGCCCCCATACCAAAGGTGAGCAGATTAGACTCCGTACTGTAGTCTGACGACCGCCGAGAAAAGGAATCCTGCGCATAAAGACGAGGATAATAGACCGTCGGATAGTGAAGATCGTCGCCATAGACCAGAGTAGGGTTATAGATCGGTACATAGACTGCGTCAGGTTGGGTCGGTTGGATGTCGATCACCTTACCCTTTGTCTTCACTCTCTGCTGAGGTGTGTTCATCAAATGGCCAGCCGCCCGGGCGCGCGCACGCATGCGTTGAATCGCATCCATAGTCTCATTTTGCTGATCTAAAAAGGCATTACCCAAGTCTTCCATCCATTCCTGTTCTCCCTCCATTCGAGAGAGCAACCCGGGAAAGGCGACCAAAGACTTAACGCTAGGATCCCAAGGCTTATCTTCCAAAGCGTCTTGCAGCTCTTCCACTGACAGTTTCTGATGCCGTCGAGCCCAACGTGCCGCTTGAACAACCTCTGAGGGATAGGTGGCGGCCATCAGTACCTGAGCCAACAAGGCGTCTGGGTAGAGAGCGATAGGTGCCACCAACTGCTCAATGCGGTCTTCGGGGAAACGTCTGACCTCCTCTCCCGATGCAATGCTGGTAGCGACCAGAAAGACAATTCCCATCAAAAACGAGAACCAAACCGTTTGGACGCTATTCATCAAGAGTCTCCGAAAAACCCGCAGCCTTAGCCGTGGGAATGCAAGAAGGTAGCCGACGAGTCAACTTGGTCATGAAAAAGATTGCTTTTCAAACCCTCGATTACAAAGGATCGATTCGGTTTACAAGAGTACGTAGGTGAGGTATCAAATCGCTGGCGAGCATTCCCCGCTCCCCCGTCATTGCAGCCTGTCGGGCGGCTTCTGCGTGGAGACAGACTCCGAGGCGGGCAGCTTCAAAAGCCGGGATTCCTTGGGCCAGCAATCCCCCCAACAACCCTGCCAGTACATCGCCCATACCGCCACTTGCCATTCCCGGATTGGCTGCGAGACATAATCCTGGTATTGATTCGGCATTACCGACCAGAGTTCCTGCGCCCTTGAGTACCCAGACACCACCATAACGCTGCACCAAAGTTTCCAGAGCGGCCCTACGATCTACCTGAACCTCTGCGGCCGAGCAACCTAGGAGTCGTCCTGCTTCGCCGGGATGAGGGGTAAAGATCCAATCTTCACGTAGGATCGTCTCCTTTCCGGTCGAGGTTTGTTCAGCCAACAAATTCAAGGCATCGGCATCCAGCACCATCGGTAATTTCGCTGCCAAGGCCGCCTCCCACAGAGGAATCGCCCACGGGGTACGAGACAAGCCAGGTCCCAGAACCAGCACTGTTGCCCGGGTAAACAAGGGCATCAACTCACTGGGATCGGTCACGGCATGGACCATGACTTCGGGACGCATCGCTGCTATCTGATCAGCATGACTGGGATGGGTAGCCAGGCTCACCAGTCCGGCACCAGCACGGGCCGCTGCCTCCGCCGCCAGACGCCCGGCACCTGCATAGCCTGGAGCACCGCCGATTACCAACACATGGCCAAAGTCGCCTTTGTGGGCCGTCCGCTGCCGGGGCGGCAACCAACGTGGAAGATCCCGCAAGTCCAGACATTGTGCGGTGGGAATTACGGGCAGGTAGACCTCGGGAGGTACCTCAAGGTCGGAAAACACCACTTGACCGCAATAGGCGGGTCCTTCTCCGGTGAATAGGCCCAGTTTGAGTCCGATAAAGGTAACCGTAACCGCAGCCCGTACCGCCACGCCAAGGGGATGACCGGTATCGGAACACAGGCCAGAGGGGATATCCACAGCCAATACCGGAACACCGCAGGCATTGATCTCCGCTATCGCTTCTCTGAAGGGACTCCGTGCCTCTCCCATCAGTCCGGTGCCCAACAGAGCATCCACTACCAGGTCGGTCCCCTGTAAAACACCGGAAATGAAGGGGAGTGGCTTAATCCCGGTTTCCAATAGCGTCTCATGGGCCGCCAGCGCATCTCCTTGCAGCCGTGTAACATCTCCCACTTGAAAGACCCGCACCTTAAGTCCGGCCTCTCGCGCCAAACGGGCGATCACGTAACCGTCACCAGCGTTGTTACCAACTCCACACATCACGCTGAGACGATGTACCTTGGGCCAGTGTTGACGCAGGGATCGAAAGGCCACCTTACCGGCCCGGGCCATGAGGGTGGCACCTGGTATCCAGAATTCTTGGATGGCGCGGCGATCGAGTTCCTGCACCTGAGCTGCACGGTACAGCGTGGAGGGAAACGAGGAGAAAGTTTTCTTTTTCATCAGTGTCTCCGAGAAACCCCGCATCTTTAGGGCGGGGAGGAAAGGATCGGTTTTAGGCAAAACCAACCGTCACCGTGAGTTAAAAAAAGCCGGTCTTTCCAGGCTGTCAGCCCTTACGGGCCTAGTGACGCACACCTTGCGGTGTGGCTCCCCTCGCTTACTTATTCGTGAGTTTTTGTACCCTTTCGGGTCTATCCCTGGCAGCAGCACTGGCTTCGACCCCGTATGCCTGTTTAACCACTGACCGCAGTGTTCGGAACGGCAAGGAAGCATTCCGGAGTGCCTATTGCACCGCTTGTGCGGATTCCACGATAAGGTCTCGTCGCAGAACAAAGCGACGGAGCTGGTCAACTTCAAGACTTGCTTTCACAAGCCTCGGCCCTTTAGGGCGGGGTAGTTGACGCAATTTATGGAGTGGAAACCCCTCAATCCGGAAGAGTCGAAGGGTTTTTAGCGATGGGAATCGTTGGGAAAACCTCTTGAGTCACTGCGCCAAGGTATCACACAATGCTATGCCTTACCCAAGAGGGGAGGGACGGGTAACAACCAAATACCCACCCCTATTCATTGAGAACCAGACTATGTCCATCAAACATCCCATCGTTGCAGTAACCGGTTCTTCTGGGGCGGGCACAACTACCGTTAAACAGGCTTTTCAGGATATCTTCCGCAGGGAAGAACTGAATGCGATCTACGTTGAGGGTAACGCCTTTCGCCGCTTTGACCGCATCACCATGAAACAGAAAAGCGCTGAGGCCCTCAGCACAGAGCATCCCATTAGCCATTTTGGTCCCGAGGCCAACCTCTTCGACCGGTTGGAGGGACTATTTCAGGAATACTCTCGAACCGGCACCGGCATTATTCGAGAATATATAGAAGATGAGGAGATTGCTGAACGTCTAAATTATCCACACGGTACCTTTAGTCCCTGGCGCGATATTCCGTTAGGGTCTGATTTATTATGCTACGAGGGAATTCACGGGGGTTGTACCGAGGCATCCTGGAGTCGACGTCCCATGGGTCGTTCCAAAAACCCGAGGGTGATCCGTGAACGAATGAAATTAGAATCTCACACAGATCTGGGGGTGGATATAGCGCGCTGGGTAGACCTACTCATCGGTGTAGTGCCTATTGTCAATCTCGAATGGATACAGAAGATCCACCGTGATGTAAACCTCAAAGGAGCAAGCCAGGAGGCCGTGGTCTCCAATATTATGCGGCATATGCCGGATTACCTCCGCTATATTGTTCCCCAATTTTCGCTTACCGACATCAATTTTCAACGGGTTCCCACGGTGGATACCTCAAATCCCTTCGTTGCCATGAGCATACCCAGCCCAGACGAAAGCGTTATCGTCGTGCGTTTCCGAGAGCCCAAACGTTTTGATTTTCCAGACCTGCTCACCCGAATCCACAACTCTTTCATGTCGCGCCCTAACACCCTAGTAATACCAGGAGGCGCCCTGAAACAGGCTCTGGAGATCACCTGCACTCCGCGCATCCAAGAATTAGTGGATCGTCAACAACGGAGGAAATAGATATTATCGGAAACTTGGCGACGTCTAAGTCTGTAATATGTTTCTGGAGGTTTCCGATAACATCTATAGTCTATTTTCTAGTAAGAATTTATTAAACAATCCAAGCTAGTCATAAATGGCAGTTACTCGCCACATCCAATCCTGGAGCGTCCAACGCACATGGATTGGATTTTCCCCGAGGTCGCGGATACGCACCAGGAAATGTTGGAAATTCTCGAAGAAGGCAAAGCTAGTATAGTGAAGGATCGAAGGATAATCTTCGTCGGGATGCGCCGGCACCGCACGCAACACTGCACGGACCCAATCTAAGGTGAGAGTATTGTCTAGATTGTTACCGGTAAGTACGGAAGCCATCTGGTGTAGGGCCTCGGTCACGGAGTTGCGTGTCTCCCCAACCGACGGTTCCAGGCGATGCTTACGCTCGGTACGTACAGTGTCCAAGTCGACGAGGGCCATCAAGGTGTTGCGGTCGTCCTGAACCAGCGCCCGATCTAAGCGGTAAAGATGGTAATAGGGCCAAGCACCAAAAGCCAAGATAAGCAACAGTACAGGAAACATTAGGTAGCGCATGGTTTCTCCGAAAATCATTTTAGAATCTGTCGATATTACCCGTCTCCCCGGCCGCTGTCCATGCACTACATGTCTGGTTTCCGATCGAACCTTTTTGTTTCACTGATCCTCTGTAGAATGAAGTCACTTTCACATCCTTGTGACTGGATTCCGCCAGTCCCTGGAAAAATGACGATTGGGTTGGGTCGTAGGTGGCAACTTGAATTATACATAGTCAAAAGAAAAAAGGATTAAAAGACTTTTATTTTATGTGAAAATCTTTTAATCTTGTGACTGGGTTCAAAAACTTTTCATTGGAGTGAAGAGAATGTCGATTGAAACTGAAATTAAATTTTCTCTGCCCGTCGATGCGTTACGACGAGTGGCCCATTTATCGTTGGTGCGCAACCATGCCCAAGCGCACGGCAGCCGGGCTCATCTCATCAATACCTACTACGATACCCCCGACCGACATTTAGCCGCTGCAGGTATCGCTTTGCGGATACGACGTGCGGGTAATCGTTGGATCCAAACGGTGAAAACGGTGGGTACGACCTGCGCGGGAATGCATAGTCGCAACGAATGGGAATGGGATGTCCCTGGGCACGTATTGGATCTTGACCTCTGCGACGCCGAACCAGAGATTGCTGAGGCATTTTCTGATCCGATACTTCGGGCTGTCCTGCAACCATTATTCACCACCGATTTCTGGCGCACCACTTGGGCACTTGTTTTTCCGAACGATAGCCATATTGAATTAGTCACCGATCATGGTGAGGTCTCCGCGGCTGGACGCAGTACTCCCATCTGTGAGCTGGAATTAGAGATCAAGGAGGGTTCTCTTCCACGCCTTTACGAGGTCGCCCATGCCCTTACGGAAATATTGCCGTTGCGCCTGGAAGACACCAGCAAAGCAGCACGTGGCTACGCACTACTAGATCCTCCCGTTCCCCCTACTTCGCACAAGGCTAGCCCTTTCGAGCTTGATCGGGAGAAGACGACGGAGGAGGCTTTCCAGGCTATTATCCAGCACTGTTTGGAGCATCTCCATGTCAATAGTGCAGTGGTCATCCACGGGGAGGATCCTGAGGGAGTGCATCAAATGCGAGTGGCAACACGGCGCCTACGCTCCTGTCTAGGCTTATTCCGCCCCTTGATACCACGCACGGCCAGTAATGGCGTCAATGCCGAGATTCGCTGGCTTGCAGGAGAACTAGGGGTTGCGCGAGATTGGGATGTATTCATCGATGAAACCCTGAGCGCCCTGACTCGACACTTTCCCGACCATGCCGCCCTGAAGACCCTAACCAGCGCTGCCGAAGCGGTCCGCATCCAGGCCTACCAGATCGCTCAGGTCACCGTGGCCTCTCCCCGCTATACCCGCCTTCTGCTCGGGATAGGCGTTTGGCATACCCGCCGCGATTGGCGTGATCCGATGGGGCAGGAACAACTTCAAAACTTAGAACGTCCGGTGGAGTGGTTCGCCGCCAACCTCCTGACAAGATGCCACGCCCGTGTCTGTAAGTGGGGACAGAATTTTCCTCAACTCTCCGCAGAAGGACGTCACCGATTGCGTATCTTATGCAAACGCTTGCGTTATGCAGGAGAGTTTTTTATTGAACTGTACCCCGACTCAGGAGGGCGAAACTACCTACGATCTGTGGCCGGATTGCAAGATATTCTGGGTTCTTTAAACGATGCCATTGTAGCGCAGAGATTGCTCACCGAATTGGGAATCGCCCCAGAGGATCCCGCTGCCCACCTCGTACTGGGTTGGAAGGCAGCCATGACGGAAAAAGATCTGACTCATTTCGATACCGCATGGAACACATTCTGCGACCAGCCTCATTTCTGGGAATGATCTTTAAAAAACAAAGCGACACATCCTATGTGTCAGAGCCACAGTGGCTATGGGTCTCGTGCAGAAAGTTTTTTGGGCTACAGTATTTTTTGTCTGTTTGAATCATGGCGTACGCAGAGTGATTATGAATGGATTCAAAGTTTTCAGACTCTACCACGTAGGCGCTGATACGCTTGTCAGCATTGAGTTGAGTTGCGACGTCGCGCACCATATCCTCGACGAATTTTGGATTCTCGTAGGCGCGTTCCGTGACGTATTTCTCGTCTGGACGCTTGAGTAGACCATATAGACCACAAGAGGCTTGGCCCTCAACAAGGTCAATCAATTCCTCAATCCAGATGAACCCCTCGGTGCGTACCGTAACGGTAACGTGAGAACGCTGGTTGTGGGCACCGTAGCGGGAGATCTTCTTGGAGCAAGGACACAGGCTAGTGACCGGTACGACTACTTTGATCCACAAGATGGGCGTACTGCTATAGATTTCACCAATAAAAGTGACCGAATAATCCATTAGACTTCGAACACCGGATACGGGTGCGATCTTGGTCACGAAATAGGGAAAGGTCATCTCGATGTGGCCAGCCTCCGCCTCCAGAGTACCGATCATCTCACTCAACATATCCTGAAAAGAGGCAGGTGTGATCTCGCGTTCGTGGTGATTGAGGATCTCCACAAAGCGTGACATGTGCGTACCCTTAAAGTTATGAGGTAGATTCACGTACATGTTGAAATTGGCAATAGTGTGCTGCTCACCACCATTACGTTCGCTGATCCGAACTGGGTGGCGAATGTCCTTGATGCCAACTTTATCAATAGCAAGATGTCGAGTGTCAGGACTGTTCTGAACATCGGCGATGGGGGGGGTATCGTTCATAATTCGTGGTTCAATAGAAGGGATGGCGGCTAGGTACCAAAGGGGTAAGTCCCCGTAATCTTTATTAAGGTCAGAAAAGAAAGAATCAAAAAGATTTTCTTTTAATATATTAAAAGAGATATCTTTGATTTTTTTAACTTCTTTCTTTTATGCCTTCTAATCTCTAATGCGGTAAGAAATCAGACAGACCGCGCAATATGCCAGCAGTATCTAGGCCAGCATCGGCAAGTAATTCGGCACGACTGCCCTGACCAGTGAAGTGGTCGGAAAGCCCCAAGTGAATCAGGCGCGGGGTGAGACCCGCAGCAGCCAAACATTCACCCACGGCGCTACCGGCACCTCCGGCGATAGCATTTTCCTCAATCGTAACCAGTAGCTCATGGCTACGAGCCAGTGCGAGGATGAGATCGGTGTCGAGGGGTTTGACGAAACGCATATTAACGACGGTGGCGTCGATCTGCTCGCCGACCATCAGGGCTGGCGCAACCATGCTGCCAAAGGCGAGCAGGGCGACGCGTTGGCCCATGCGGCGAGTCTGGGCGCGACCCACAGGCATAGTGGTCATCACTTGCTGTGTTGGTATACCGGGGCCGGTACCACGGGGATAGCGTACCGCCGCTGGAGCACCGAGCATATAACCGGTGTAGAGCATCTGACGGCACTCGTCTTCGTCAGCGGGAGCCATCACTACTAGGCCAGGAATACAACGCAGGAAGGAGAGATCGAAGGTACCGGCGTGTGTGGGGCCATCGGGGCCAACAATACCGGCACGGTCGATGGCGAGAAGCACGGGTAGGTTTTGGAGGGCAATGTCATGGATGAGCTGGTCGTAGGCTCGTTGCAGAAACGTAGAGTAGATCGCCACCACCGGCCGAAGCCCCTCGCAGGCAAGCCCCGCAGCAAAGGTTAGGGCATGCTGTTCGGCAATCCCCACGTCGAAATAACGGTCCGGGTAACACTCGGAGAAACGTACCAAGCCGGAGCCCTCACGCATGGCTGGAGTAATGCCAACCAACCGCCCGTCCTCACTAGCCATGTCACAGAGCCAGTCGCTGAAGATCTGCGTATAGGTTGGACCAGCATCCTTGGCCCGCAACAACTCTCCCGTGTCGGGATCAAAGGCACCCACACCGTGATAGGCACAAGGATTATCTTCGGCGGGGAGGTAGCCCTTGCCTTTGGTCGTGACCACATGGAGAAGCCGTGGACCCTTAAGTACCCGTAGATTGCTGAGGGTACGCACCAGAGTGGGAAGGTCGTGACCGTCAATGGGGCCAATGTAGTTGAAACCCAGTTCCTCGAACAAGGTGCCGGGAACCAACATACCTTTTATGTGCTCCTCGGCACGACGTGCAAATTCCCAGACCGGCGTACGGATGTGAGAAAGGACCCGTTTGCTACCCTCACGCATCGTTGAATAGACCCGCCCCGAGAGGATTCGGGCCAAGTAGTTGGATAGTGCTCCAACATTAGGCGAGATAGACATATTGTTGTCGTTGAGGACGACCAACAGATCGGCTTCAAGGTCACCGGCGTGGTTCAGGGCCTCGAAGGCCATCCCTGCGGTCATAGCTCCATCGCCGATAATGGCCACTACTTTTCGATGGGTGCCAACCCCGGCCACCGCCATTCCCAGGGCTGCGCTAAGGGAGGTGCTGGAATGGCCTACGCCGAAGGCATCGTAGGGACTCTCGTCACGCTTGGGAAAACCGGCGATCCCCCCTTTCTGGCGCAAGGTGGCCATGGCGGCGGAACGTCCCGTAAGAATCTTGTGAATATATGCTTGATGGCCTACGTCCCACACCAAACGATCTTCCGGAGTGTGGAAGACGTAGTGCAGGGCAATGGTCAGTTCTACTGTCCCCAGACTCGCGGCTAAGTGGCCGCCAGTGCGACCTACGGACCGGATCAGAAACTGTCGTAGTTCCGCAGCCAAACTCGGAAGATCTGATTCGGGCAGAAGGCGCAGCTGATCGGGGACAAGTGCCTGATCAAACAGGGGTGTTGGGCTATCCTCGACCATGGGTTCGCGGGGTTGTCGGAAAACGATTCGTGAAGTAACCCTTTAGAGTCCTTATCCCCTCCTTAAACCAGAAAAAGCTGGCGAGGCGGCGAAGGCCTAAAGGTCTATAAGGTCAAGTCGGGAATGATGCGATGCAAGCTTGGGTGATTGCAATGGGAGCAGGGGGAATCTTGTGGGCAGCACCATTAATTCCTACTTTTTAGTCGTGGCATAGACATCGAGCAATCCGCCATCCCGTACGGCCATTGTGGATTACCACCAGCGGGGTAAATGATCTTTAAGGGTGATGCGTTTACCATCGATCTCAATGTAGCCTCCCTGTTTAAGATCTTTCAAGATCCGACTCACCATCTCCCGTGAGGCACCAACCATACTTGCAATCTCCTGCTGAGTGAATCGATCGAGAACCCGCTGGTGGTCGATCTCCACGGCATGCTGCAATAGGACCCGGGCAACACGCCCATAGACATCCAGAAGGGCAAGGCTAGCGATATCGTCGTTAAGACCCCGAACACGCTTAATCAGGGCCTGAATAAGATTCATCAAGACCTCAGGACGGGCCATGGCCCACCCCAGAAAATCATGACGGGTGATCAGCCAGAAGCGACTGGCTTCAAGCGTCATCACGGAAGCAGAACGGGGTCCTTTGTCAAACATAGCCAGCTCACCGAAGTAGTCTTGTTCCTGTAGGGTCCCTAGGATGAACTCTCGCCCATCACCATCATTGATATAGACCTTTACCCTCCCTGTCTCGATGATATAGAGGGAGTCAGTTTCATCACCTTGACTGAGTACTACCGTATGCCGAAGATAGTTTCTGGGCACTGCGTGGGCGCGAAGGGAGGTAAGATTTTCTTCGGTCAATCCGGCGAACAGTGCGATGTTCTTGAACATTAGGTAACCTTTCGTGCAATAGATATACCGGGAACAATCACCCAATGCCCGCGAGAAGCCCGAATTTCAGTCGTGGTGAGGTAAGCGGGCGGTTTCACAGTTGCCGGTCTTTCCCGACTGTCAGCCTGGTACCCGAGGCATCCCCACCCATAGGGTGTCCAGAGGCAGTATCTCCAAGACGTTCCAACAAAACCAGCGCGCACATCAACAACAATCGTATGTTTTCTGCTACAGTTGTGTCTATGATAGGCGGTGCCTCAAAAGTGAGGCACCATTAAGGTGCTTGCCTCCTTAGCGAAGTGTCACGACCCGTCATTTACGCAGAAATTGTACGGTATATCCCGTCCAAAAAGTAAAGATATGGCAATATTTCATTGGGTATTTTTGGTAAAAGTTGTGTCGCAGATACAACAGATCGTCAGATTTGTAGCTTTTTAGAAAAATTTGTCGTTTTTTTGAAAAAGGGTGTTGCGTTAGGGCACGGGGTGTTGTAACCTTCCTCCCATGTCGAGTTTGCAACTAATTTTCAACAAACTTTCCCACTTCAAACACAACCACAAAGCAGTAAAGGAGTTCACCATGAATAAGAAGCTTCTCACCATCGCCATCACCGCGGCCCTCGTTGCCCCAACCGCCGTTCTCGCCGAAGTGATCGTGTATGGTCAAATGGGCATGTCCTTGGATTACGTCAATAGCGGTGTGAACGTACCTGCTGCCGGCGAAAGAAAGTCAAATCTTAACGTCTCTAACAATGTCAGCCGTCTCGGTTTCAAAGGTCACGAAGATCTGGGTGGTGGCCTGAAAGGCATATGGCAGGTTGAGAGCACAGTAGCCACGGACGAGCCGACAGGTGCGGGCAATGGTCTGGGCAACCGTAACACCTTTCTAGGTTTGGCTGGTGGTTTTGGTACCTTCTTGATGGGCAAACATGACACCCCGTTCAAGATGTTGGGCCGTAGCCTTGACCCGTTTGCCGACACCATTGCCGATACCCGTCAAATGTTGGGCGGACCTCTCGGTTTTGATCTACGTACGCCGAATACTGTCGCCTATATTACCCCGAATTTTAGCGGTTTCGGTGCAGTTCTTGCCTATGTATCGGACGCCACAGCCGCTGCTACTTCTCTCGGTGCCGACAACAACACGCTCAGTGCCGTTA
>Ga0268283_1001234_pt1 | contig 12855 bp, 8 predicted proteins | sample saktaG_13_FD_190140 | JGI IMG/M metagenome (GOLD analysis project Ga0268283, IMG submission 190140) | Saline water microbial communities from Sakinaw Lake, British Columbia, Canada - sak_2013_06_06_36m | ecosystem: Environmental > Aquatic > Non-marine Saline and Alkaline > Saline ... | reverse complement strand
GGTAAAAACGTTGGGATTGTTCAGGCAAAATGCTGGGGTCTTTACATGGGCAAGGCGTTGATCCGATTTACGAGCGGCGAGGTGACGGAACTTGACTGGACTCCGATTCCCGTTAATGTCAAAACAAGAGAGAAAAAAGAGGGGAAGGATATTTTTCATTTCGTCGGCAAGGAACTTAAAGAGGATCCCGTGCTGCTTGCCGCCCTGAAACCGTATCAAGAAGCGGTCGAAAAAGTATTAAGCGAGGTGATCGGCTCGGTTGACGAACCTTTTGTATACGATATGAGCCGAGAGCAGGAAACAGCATTAGGTGACATTGTTGCGGATTCTCAGTTATGGTATATGAAAAAAATGGGATTTGACATTGATTTTGCTTTTCAGAATGGCGGTGGTATCCGTGCGACATTAGGTTCCGGTGAAATTAAAAAGCAAGCAATCCATGAAGTTCTTCCTTTTGATAACACCCTCTGCGTGGTTTCACTGAAAGGCTCCGATGTGATCTCCCTTTTCAACAAAGCGCCCGGAAATGTTGGTAAAGGCGCAATGCCTCAGGTTTCCGAAGGTGTGGCCTTTACGATTAATAAAGCATCCGGGTCCGTGGAAAATCTGCTGATCGGCCGGCAACCGGTTGACCCGCTGAAAATATATAAAATTGCGCTGAGTTCATACCTTGCCGCCGGTGGTGACGGATATGACGTGTTTAAAAAGCATGTGGCATTCCATGATTCATCAATGATGCAACGAGAAGTTTTTATGGAGTATGTGATCAGCCTGGGCGGAAAGATTGTTCCAAGAACTTATCACAGAATCACCATTAAATAAGTGAGGGCTATGACCGAGGGTCTCAAATTGATGCCCTGAATTTTCCGGAATAAAGGTTGATTGTATTCCCGATAGGCTGTGGTGTAACATTAAATATCGAAGTTTGCTGTTTTATTGCAGAGAAAATAAATCGAAATGGGAATGGTTGGGAAAATCGCCGGGCAGTGGTCGAAAAGGAGATGAAAATGAAAAAAGCTATGTTTATCATGATAATAGCCATGTTTATTTTTGCATGTGCGGGTGTAGTCGGCACGCCTCCAACGATAGGGAGAACTCATGGAGTTGGTCTGGATAACAATGGCACACACTGACGGTGATGCATTAATTATTCTTCCTTCATGATGGTTATGACCCTATCATCCAAACAAGAGCGCATGAAGGTATTCATTGGCTTCTGGCCATAGTCAGAAATAAGTGGATCGCCTGAAGGTTGCAGACTTTTTCAATCGTTATTTCAAACTGATCCTTTTTGATCCATTTAAACAATGCACGTCAGGCATTGCCTTGATTCAGCGCAATTTGTTGATCGGTCAACCTGTGTCCGCCCACGGTAATCCCATCCAATAGCGTCTGAATTTCCGGCATGGTGAAATTGATGCCTTCCAGATTTAGGGCTTAAAGTAAGGAAATAAATATTATGGAGGTTAGCGGTGAGACTATTGCTGGTCGAGGATGACGTAAAGATCGCCGCTTTCATTATCAAGGGATTGAGATCCGCGGGGTATGCCGTGGACCACGCCCTGGACGGCGAAGCGGGCCTTGATCTGGCCCTTGCCGAACCTTACGATGGGATGGTTATCGACATCATGCTGCCCAAACGGGACGGGCTGTCTCTGATCGGAGAACTTCGCAAGCAAAAAGTCAATACCCCGGCCTTGATCCTCAGCGCCAAAGGTTCGGTCAATGACCGGGTCAAGGGGCTGGAAATGGGTGCGGACGATTATCTGACCAAACCCTTTGCCTTTTCCGAGCTGCTGGCACGGGTGCAGGCGCTGATCCGGCGGGCGGGCGGCATTTCCGATCCCACGCGGCTGAGCGTGGCGGATCTGTCCGTCAATCTCCTGAGCCGGGAGGTTGTCCGGGATGGGAAACCTATCGTGTTGCAGCCGCTGGAGTTTTCGCTCCTGGAATACCTGATGCGCCATGCCGGAAGGATCGTCTCCAAAACGATGATCATGGAACACGTGTGGGACTATCACTTCGATCCCCAGACCAATGTGGTGGAAGCCAGAATCAGCAGGCTGAGGGATAAAATCGATAAAGGGTTTGAAAAGAAGTTGATTCACACCGTCCGGGGAGTGGGATATGTCCTTAAGGAAACCCAGCCGCTTCCGCAGTAGTCTCTCCTTCCGTCTGACCCTCTGGTACGCCGGGATATTTGCGGTCTCCTCCTTTGTTGCCTTTTTCCTGTTTTATGCGCTGATTACTTCCGTGATCCGGGAAAGAACGGATCAGGAGCTGTTAAGCCAGGCAGCCCGGTTTTCAGCGCTGCTGCGGGATCGGGGCATCAGCGCGGTTGAAAACTTCGCCCTGATCGAGGCCCAGGCGGCCGGGGAAAAAAAGGTCTTTATCCGGCTTCTCTATCCGACTGGCGAAGCCGTCTCCTCGTCCAATATGGCTTACTGGCAGGATATCCCCGTCCGCAAAGCGGCGATCGCTCAGCTTCTCGGCGGCAGCAGCCAGGTATTGGAAACCGTCAGCCTGGATGCCCGCCGGGATCAGGTGCGTATCCTCTACGCCATGATCGGCCCCGGCGTGATTCTCCAGGTCGGCCAGTCGATGGAAAACTACGCCCGGATCATCGACGCCTTCCGGGGGATTTTTCTGACGACGATGGCGCTTCTCATCGGCCTGGCGACGGGGGTCGGCTGGTTCATGGCCCGCCGGGCGGTTTCGGGCGTCGAGGCAATCACCCGAACGGCCCGGGGCATCTCCGGGGGGACCCTTGAAATGCGGGTTCCGGTCAAGGACCGGGGCGATGAAATCGATCAGTTGGCGCTTACCTTCAACCAGATGCTGGACCGTATCCAGACTCTTGTCACGGAGATCCGGCAGATGGGTGACAATATCGCACATGATTTAAAGAGCCCGCTCACCCGGATCCGGGGTATTGCGGAGATCACCCTGACCACGGGGGAGTCCCTGTCCGAATACCAGGCCATGGCGGCAAGCGCCATCGAGGAGTGCGACCGCCTTCTGGATATGATCAACACCATGCTGATGATCTCGAAAACGAAAGCCGGCGTGGATCAGCCCGTTCGGGAGAGAATCGAGCTGGCGGGTCTGGTCCGGGATGCCTGCGCGCTTTTCGGGACGATGGCCGAAGACAAGGGCCTGACACTGGTCTGCGATATTCCGGAAGCCTGCGAAATCCTCGGGGATATCCGTTCGATTCAGCGGATGCTCTCCAACCTTTTGGATAACGCGATCAAATACACCGCTTCCGGGGGGATCGTCCGGATCCGGGTTCCGGAATGCACCGGCAATACCCCGGCGATCACGGTGATGGATACGGGCATCGGCATTTCCGCGGAGGATCTTCCCCACATTTTCGAGCGCTTCTACCGGTGCGACCGGAGCCGATCCCAAGCCGGTACGGGCCTTGGCCTCAGCCTGGCACGGGCCATCGCCCGGGCTCACGGGGGAGACATCACGGTGGAAAGCCGGCCGGGCCAGGGAAGCGCTTTTACCGTGACACTCCCGCGGTCCTGATGGCTCCATTTCCGAATGGATGAACCGCCGCCGGTTTGAACATGACCAAATGGTAATCTTCCGATCATCTTCCCGTCACGTTTCCTCCTTATAATGGTGATAAAAAATCGGGCATATGCCCCCCATTATTACAAGGAGAATTTGTCATGAAACCGCAGAAAAATTTCAAAATCATTTTCATCGCCCTGCTTCTGGCAGGGACCCTCATTATCGGAATCGGGTTCGGGATGACGCCGGCGTCAAAAGCCAATGAACCGGCACCGGCTCCGCCATCAAGCGTTTTTGCCGGAGCAGCGATGGTTCCGGGCAATTTCAGCGACATCGCCGACCAGGTCCGCGCCGGAGTGGTCAACATCCAGGTCAGCAAGAAGGTCAGCAACACCGAATTTCGGAATAACCGGGGAAATCCCTTTGGAGACCGGAATCCCTTCGGGGAATTTTTCGGACCCTTCGGAGGCAACCCGCCCGAGAGAAAACAGCAGGGAGTGGGTTCCGGATGTATCATCAGCCAGGAAGGATACATCCTGACCAACAATCATGTGGTCGAAGGCGCGGACCAGATCAAGGTCAAGCTGGCGGACGGAAAGGAACTCGACGGCCGAATCATCGGCCGGGACCCCAAGACCGATCTCGCCCTGGTCAAGATCGACGGCGCTTCGGATCTTAAGCCCCTGAAGCTGGGCGATTCGGAGGCACTGAGGGTCGGCAACTGGGTGGTTGCCGTCGGCAGTCCCTTCGGTCTGGAGCAGACGGTTACCGCTGGGATCGTCAGCGCCAAGGGCCGGGTGATCGGCTCCGGTCCCTATGATAATTTTATCCAGACCGACGCCTCCATTAACCCCGGAAACAGCGGCGGACCCCTGATCAACATGCAGGCCGAGGTGGTGGGTATCAACACGGCCATTATGGCTTCCGGCCAGGGGATCGGGTTTGCGATTCCGATCAACATGGCCAAGGATATCGTTCCCCAGCTCGAAAAGACGGGGCATGTGACACGGGGCCTGCTGGGCGTCGGCATCCAGGATTTGACCCCGGAACTGGCAAATTCTTTCGGACTCAAGGAGACTCAGGGGGCGCTTGTCGCCAAAGTGGTTTCCGGCAGTCCGGCCGAGAAAGCGGGGATCGTCCAGGGAGACGTGATCGTGACGTTTAACGGTCAGCCGGTAACGGGCTCCAAGGATCTTTCGCGGAATGTCGCCGCGACGCCGGTTGGGGAAAATGTGGCGGTACGGGTGATCCGGGAGGGCAAAACGCTTGACATCCAGGCGAAAGTCGGGGAAATGGAAGAGGAGAGCGCAACCGCTGCGGCGGGCGATGCTTCCCATAAAACGCTCGGGGTTTCCGTGCAGAATCTGACGCCTCAGATTGCCGGAGAACTCGGCCTCAAGAAAAATATCGGCGTTGTGGTCACGGGCGTTCAGCCTGGGAGCGCTGCGGCCGAAGCCCGGATCCGGACAGGCGACGTGATTCAGGAGATCGACCGGAAACCGGTCAAGAATGTCACGGATTTCATGCAGAAAATTGATAAGGCAAAAGCCGGGCAGACGCTGCTGCTTCTGATCGAAAGGGAACAGAACAGCCTGTTTGTCGCAATAACACTCAAATAACAATCCAAACCGGTTCACCCGGCGGATATCCAGTGGGGTGCCGGCAGCCACGGATCCGGTTCGGCCACGGCCCGGATTTTTAGCTCGCTCAAATCTGCCTCTTTGCGGGAATATTTATCTCAGGGTAGCCGCTTGTCCTTCAGGACATGATCCGAGATTACGATGCGCTGGATCTCGGAAGTGCCTTCGTAGATCGTAAAGACCCGTGCGTCCCGGAAAAAGCGTTCCACCGGATACTCCTTGATAAACCCGTACCCGCCATGAATTTGAAGGGCCTTGCCGGTGATCCGGTTGACCATCTCGGAGGCAAAGAGTTTGGCCATGGATGCCTGGGCCGTATATTTTTCCCCCCGGTCCTTCATGGATGCTGCAGAAAGCATGAGCTGCCGGGCCGCTTCAATTTCCGTGGCCATGTCGGCGATGATCCAGCGAAGTCCCTGGAATTTGCAGATTTTCTGGCCGAACTGATCCCTTTCCTTGGCATACTTGACGGCCGCATCCAGGGCCGCCTGTGCGACGCCGATGGACTGGGCCGCAATGCCGATGCGCCCGCTGTCCAGTCCTTTCATGACGATTTTAAAACCGTCGCCTTCCTGGCCCAGCAGGTTTTCCGCCGGTACCCGGCAGTCTTCAAAGATCAGATCCGTGGTATCCGAGGCGCGGAGCCCCATTTTATCCTCGGTTCTTCCGACAATCAGGCCCTGGGTTTTCCGGGGAACAATGAATGCGCTGATTCCCTTGTGACGCAGGGTCTCGTCGGTTTTGGCGGTGACAATCACCATTCCGGCGTTTTTACCCGTGGAAATGAACCGCTTGACCCCGTTGATGACGTAACTGTCCCCGTCGCGAACCGCCGTGGTGGTCTGCGCCACGGGGTCGGAGCCGGCATGAGGTTCGGTCAGGGCAAAGGCGCCGATGATTTTTCCGGCAGCCAGGGGTTTGAGATATCGCTGTTTTTGATCCTCCGAGCCAAAATGGTAAATGCTCTCGCAGACGATCGAGTTGTGCACGGACATGACCACGGCGGTCGAGGCGCAGGAATAGGCGATTTCCGAAAGTGCCAGCACATAGCTGATGGTATCCGCGCCCTCGCCGCCGTATTCCGGGGGAATCATCATGCCCATGAATCCCAGTTCGCCCATTTTTTTTAAAATCTGGGATGGAAATTCCTTGTTCTGATCACGCTCCGCGGCTTCCGGGGCCACGACTTTCCGGGAAAATTCCCGAACCATGGCCTGAATCATGAGTTGTTCATCGGTCAGTTTGTATGACATTTATCCTTCCTCTCAACCTTTTCAACCTGTTGCATCAGGGACTGTACACCACCACGATCAGCTCGGCAGTGGTTTCACCGCAATTGCGCAGGTTGTGCTGAATTCCGGAATTAAAATGCAGGGTATCCCCGGTTTCCAGCTTGTTGACGTGTTCGCCGACCATGATTTCGATTTTTCCGGACAGCACATAGACGAATTCTTCACCCTCATGGTGGTACCCAACGCCAAGATGCTCCTGAAACGCGTCGATGGTCACCTGGAATGCCTTCAAATGCTTGTTTTCAGCCCCCGGAGTCAGGGTCGTGTAGGCATAGTGATCGGTTCGCTTGGTATAGGCCTTGATCCGATCCTTGAGGCTGGACGGCTCTTCCTTGAGCAGGATTCCGGAATCGATTTTCAGTGCCCGGGAAATCTGAAGCAGGGCCCCGACCGGCGGGGTGACTTTGCCCGACTCGATTTTCTTCAGTTGATCGATGGAAAAACCGGTCTCATTGGCGATGTTGTCCAGCGTGATATTCTTATCCGTCCGAACTTTCTTGATTTTTTGTCCGATGATGGTGGCGGTTGAATCCGTTGCTTTTTTCGGCATAAGACCTCCTAATTTGAGGAGTCAGAAGTCAGGAATCAGAAGAAAAACGGAATCCGTCATCTGACTCCTGTTATTAATACTCAAAGAATCCCCGTCCGGTTTTTCTGCCCAGCCATCCGGCTTCGACATATTTGCGGAGCAGGGGGCAAGGCCGATACTTGGAATCCTTGAATCCGTTGTAGAGGGTTTCCATGATGGCCAGGCAGGTATCCAGGCCGATGAGATCGGCAAGCGCCAGGGGCCCCATGGGGTGGTTCATTCCCAGTTTCATCACGGTGTCGATGTCCTCGCGGGTGCCAACGCCGTGATAGAGGCAGAAAACAGCCTCATTGATCATGGGCAGCAGAATCCGGTTGGCGATAAAGCCCGGATAGTCGTTGGCCACGGCCGGCGTTTTGCCGAATTTTATCGAAAGATCCCAGGTCGTCTGAAAGGTTTCATCCGAAGTGGCGAGACCCCGAATGATTTCAACCAGCTTCATTACCGGCACCGGGTTCATGAAATGCATGCCGATAACTTTATCCGCTCTCTTGGTCTGTGCGGCAATTCTGCCGATGGGAATGGAGGAGGTGTTGGTTGCCAGGATCGCATGGGCCGGGCAAATCTCATCGAGCTGTTTGAAGATCTGAAATTTTAAGGATTCATTCTCGGTTGCAGCCTCCACCACAAAGTCGGCGGATGCCATGTCCTGAAGCGCGGTGCTTGCGGAAATCCGGGCCAGGACCGCATCTTTTTCCGCAGCCGTCATTTTCCCTTTTTCAACACTTCGGGTCAGGTTTTTGGTGATCGTGTTGAGGCCGTTCTGAACGAATTCCGCTTTGATGTCGTTCATGATGACGTTAAGACCGCTCATGGCGGCCACCTGTGCAATGCCGTTTCCCATTTGGCCGGCGCCGATGACGCCGTATGTTTTAATATCCATAAAGAGTTCCTCCATTTATTTGTACCCCCCCCCTTTTTTCAAAGGAGGAAGGGATCATGATTATCGTTTTACGATCATGGCAACCGCTTCGCCGCCGCCCAGGCAAAGGGAAACCAGGCCGGTTTTTTTATCCGCTTTGATCATCTCGTGAAGCAGGGTCACCAGCAGCCGGCACCCGCTGGCGCCGATGGGATGGCCAAGGGCCACGCTGCCGCCGTTGACATTGACTTTATGGGGATCCAGGCCGAGTTCCCGAAGTGCGGCCACGGTCGAACCGCTGAAGGCTTCATTGACTTCATACAGATCGATGGCGTCTTTGGACAGGCCTTCTTTCTTCAGGCACTTGGGGATGGCCCAAATAGGTGCGACCAGCACATATTTCATGTCGATGCCATACGATGCTTGAGCCCCGATGGTCGCCAGAACCTCGCAGCCCAGTGCGACTGCCTTTTCGCGGGACATGACCACAACGGCCGCTGCCCCGTCGCTGATGATCGAGGCGTTTCCGGCGGTTCCCACGCCATCTTTTTTAAAGGCCGCTTTCATTTTGGACAGGCTTTCCAGACTGGTTTCCTGAGCGCATTCATCCTGGCTGAAAAGGACCGGGCCTGCCTTTCTCTGGGGTATCGGGACCGGAACGATTTCATCCTTGAACCGGCCGGCTGCGATGGCTGCGATGGCCCTTTGATAGGATTCGGCGGCGTACCGGTCCTGATCCTGGCGGGTGACATTGTATTTTTCGGAGCACAGTTCATTGGACATGCCCATGTGAAAATCATTGACGATGTCCCAGAGCCCGTCATGAATCATGTGGTCTTCGAGCTTTCCCGGTCCCATGCGATAGCCGAATCTGGCTTTTTCCAGATAATAGGGAGCCATGCTCATGTTTTCCATGCCGCCGGCCACCACCACGTCGGCATCCCCGGTCTGAACGGCCTGGGCCGCCAGCATCACGGCCTTAAGCGCCGAGCCGCAAACCTTATTGATCGTGATGCACTCCGTTTCCCAGGGCATGCCGGCCCTGACCGCAGCCTGCTTGGCCGGATTCTGCCCATATCCGCAGGGCAGTACTTGCCCCATGATGACCTCGTTGACCGCGGATTTGGGGATTTTGGCCCGCTCGATCGCGGACTCGATAACGATGGCTCCCAACTGGGTTGCCCCGATAGCGTTCAATGATCCGTTAAAACTGCCCAGCGGGGTTCTGACCGCGCTGACAATGACCGCTTCTTTCATTTAACAATCTCCTTAATGTTTACATGTTCCTTCGATACTTTCCGCCCACATCATACAGGGCCTGCGTGATCTGCCCCAGCGAGCATACGCGAACGGTCCGCATCAGCTCGGCAAAGAGGTTCTCTCCGGAAAACGCCACCTGTTGAAGGCGCTTGAGCGCCGCCGGAGCTTCGTCTTGGTGCCGGTCCTTGAATTCCGCCAGACGCCGGATCTGGGATTCTTTTTCTTCTTCGGATGCCCTGGCCAGTTCCACGCCATCGCTGAGTTCATCGCTCAAGCTATTGGGATCACGGAAGGTGTTGACGCCGACAATGGGGTATTCGCCGGTGTGTTTCAGGATTTCGTAGTGAATGGATTCTTCCTGAATCTTGCTGCGCTGATAGCCGGTTTCCATGGCGCCCAGAACCCCGCCGCGCTCGGTGATCCGATCGAACTCCATCAGTACGGCTTCCTCAACCAGGCGGGTGAGCTCTTCCACGATAAAACTGCCCTGATTCATGTTTTCGTTTTTGGCCAGCCCCCATTCCCGGTTGATGATGAGCTGAATGGCCAGGGCCCTTCGCACGGATTCGGCGCTGGGTGTGGTGATGGCCTCATCAAATGCGTTGGTATGCAGGCTGTTGCAGTTGTCGTATATGGCGCAAAGGGCCTGAAGCGTGGTCCGGATATCATTGAACTGAATATCCTGGCTGTGAAGCGACCGACCGGAGGTCTGAATGTGGTATTTGAGCATCTGGGACCGCTCGGACGCCTTGTATTTTTCCTTCAGAGCAATGGACCAGATCCGGCGCGCCACCCTTCCGATGACCGTGAATTCCGGATCCATGCCGTTTGAAAAGAAAAAGGACAGATTCGGCGCAAAGCTGTCGAGCGGCATTTTCCGGGAAAGGTAATACTCCACGTAGGTAAAGCCGTTTGAGAGGGTCAGCGCGAGCTGGGTGAGGGGATTGGCGCCGGCCTCGGCAATATGGTATCCGGATATGGACACGGAATAGAAATTGCGGACCCGGTTATCAATAAAATATTGCTGAATATCACCCATCATTTTCAGGGCAAATTCAATGGAGAAGATGCAGGTGTTCTGTCCCTGGTCTTCTTTCAGAATATCGGCCTGAACCGTTCCCCGGACCGTGGAAAGGGCCTTGGCGCGAATCTGGGCAAATTCGTCTTCGGATGGCTGCCGGCCGTTTTTTTCCGTGAATTTATCCACCTGCTGGTCGATGGCCGTGTTCATGAACATGGCCAGAATGATGGGCGCCGGGCCGTTGATGGTCATGGAAACCGATGTGCTGGGCGCACAGAGATCAAACCCGCCGTAAAGGATTTTAACGTCTTCCAGGGTGCAGATGCTGACCCCGGAGGTGCCGATTTTTCCATAAATGTCAGGCCGCGTCTCCGGATCATATCCGTACAGGGTCGCGGAATCGAATGCCGTGGACAGGCGTTTGGCATCGTAGTTTCCGGAAAGCAGCTTGAAGCGCCGGTTGGTTCGGGCCGGATCCCCTTCACCGGCAAACATTCGCGTGGGGTCTTCGCCGACCCGCTTTAACGGAAACACGCCGCCGGTATAGGGAAACCGTCCCGGAACGTTTTCCTCGCGCATCCAGCGATAAATTTCGCCGGGATCTTTAAAGCGGGGAATGGAGATCTTGGGGATTTTTTTATGAGACAGGGATTCGGTGTAAAGCGGAACCTTGATGTCGCAGCCCCGAACCTCATAGGTGAGCGTATCCTGAGTGTAGGCGGCCTTGATGTCATCCCATTCTTTCAAGGTGGCTCTGGATTCTTCTTCCACCTGTTTTTGGGCGCGGGAGGTCTCGTCCTTGAGCTGGAACAAAAGTGCGGACATATCGCTGGACAGGTTTTGTTCAACGGATTTGATGGCCTCTTCCAAATGCCAGGCCGTGCGGATGGCTTCGGCCTGGGTTTCGGTTTTCCGGTGGTATTTTCTGACGGTATCGGATATTTCAGCCAGATAACGGGTGCGTTCCGGCGGAATGATGATGGTTTTCGAGGTCGAGGTCCGGGTATCCGGCTTCGGGAGCCGGGTAGAAAAGCGGACCGTTGTTTTTTCGGCCAGGGTGTCCAGAATGGTATGGTAGAGCGCCGTGACGCCGTCATCATTGAATTTGGAGGCAATGGTTCCAAACACCGGCATGCTTTCCGGGGACTGGTCCCAGGCCGACCGGTTTCGCTGAACCTGCTTTCTGACATCCCGGACAGCATCCTCTCCGCCGCGTTTTTCAAATTTATTCACAACCACGATATCGGCATAATCGAGCATATCGATTTTTTCAAGCTGGGAGGCTGCGCCGAACTCGCTGGTCATAACATACAGGGACGTGTCCACCAGATCGGTGATCAGCGAATCGCCCTGACCGATGCCCGCGGTTTCGGCAATGATCAGATCAAAGCCGGCGGCCTTCAGGGCCTGGATGGTTTCACCCAGGGTATCGGGAATTTCGGTGTTGGACTGGCGGGTGGCCAGGGACCGCATGTACACGCGGGGACTATCGATGGCATTCATGCGGATCCTGTCGCCCAGGAGCGCGCCGCCGGTTTTTCTTCGGGAAGGATCGCAGCTGATGATCGCGACATGCATCTCGGGCATATCGTGCAGCAGGCGCAGAATCAGTTCGTCGGTCAGCGAGGATTTTCCGGCCCCGCCGGTTCCGGTGATGCCCAGAACCGGAATGGTTTTGCCGGATGCCTTACTTTTAAGCTTCTCCATCAGTTCCGGAAGATGGCTGATGTGATGGAATTTAGTTTGCTCGACGGTTGTGATCAGATTGGCCACGCGCGGTTTGTTCAGGGGCGTGAGATTGTCCAGGTTGGGGACATGGCCATCGACCGTTGGAAAATCCATGGCTTCAACCATGTGATTGATGATGCCTTGAAGCCCCATCCGGGTTCCGTCTTCCGGAGAGTAGATTTTGGCCATGCCATAAGCTTCCAGCTCCCGGATTTCATCCGGAACAATCACGCCGCCCCCGCCTCCGAAAACCTTGATGTGGGTGGTCCCGCTTTCTTTTAACAGATCCACCATGTACTTGAAAAATTCAACATGGCCGCCCTGATAGCTGGATACGGCAATGCCCTGAACATCTTCTTCGATGGCGGCGTCGACGATTTCCCGTACAGACCGGTTATGGCCCAGGTGAATGACTTCAACGCCGGTGTCTTGCAAAATTCGTCGCATGATGTTGATGGAAGCATCATGCCCATCAAAAAGAGAAGTGGCTGTAACCACCCGGACATTATGTTTAGGCTGATAGGCTTGAATCGCGATACTCACGCTTCCTCCTTTGGTGGGGCGGTGCCCGTAAGAGAATCGATCCCAAAAATCAATCGGGTTTGAATGTTGATGTAATCTTCGATATTGTAATGGCGCGCCAGAAACCACCTGCGGAAGGTCCACATGTGGCCCAGCACCGTGATATTGTGCGCGGCCAGCTCGATGTGTTTTTCATCCATGAACGGCAGATCGCCGGATGCGGATAGATTGGCCAGAACATTGACAAAAAGACCGGTGATTTGAACCTCGTTTTCCAGCACGCGCTTTCGCCACTGAGATGGCAAGGACTGGGTTTCCTGATAGATGAGCAGAATGTGATCGTTCATGCGATGGCAAACCAGAAAATATTCCCGAATGGCCTCGGCCAGTCCTTTTACGCCCTCGTCAGCCCTGGACAG